>Ga0105053_10006794_pt1 | contig 15580 bp, 16 predicted proteins | sample BON01_FD_78093 | JGI IMG/M metagenome (GOLD analysis project Ga0105053, IMG submission 78093) | Freshwater microbial communities from Lake Bonney liftoff mats and glacier meltwater in Antarctica - BON-01 | ecosystem: Environmental > Aquatic > Freshwater > Ice > Glacier meltwater | place: Lake...
AACTGCGCTACCAGGCGGAAAGCTGGGACAAACCGCGCTGCGTGGTTCTGGTGGTCAAAGAGCGGGCAGACGACCTGCTGCTTGACCGCTTCTTCCTGGTGACCTCGCTCGATTGGACCCAGAAGCTGCGCAACGAGGTGCTGGCGCCCAACCTTCCGGCAAAAGGGGCCGCGAACGCGGCAAGGCCGAGGGCCACATGGGCGAGCTGAAGGAAGTGCTGGCCCCGGCGCTATCTTCAAACAACCGGGCCAAGTCGTACTGGCGCGGCAAGACGCTGAAGTCAAAGGCCACCGCAGTGCCTGCCTTTGCGTGTAACGAGGTTCGGCTGCTGATCTCGTGCCTCGCTTACGGGATTATGAACATCACCCGCCGCGCCATGCCCACTCATCCGCTTGAGGACCATTCACGTCGATGTGGATGTGTCCCGGCTCGTCCGCCTTGAAGTCGCTGTGCTTGGGGCGGGCCTCCTTGGCCTTGAGATCGCGCAAGTTGCCCACCCCATGTCGTCGCAAGCATCGGTCCAGCCCAGAGCGCGAATCCTTCGGGTTCACGAACTCCCGCCCCACGGCCGACCGATCATCCCGCGACTGAGCAGCGTCTTATGCAAGGCCACCGCGACGGCCTCTTGGGCAGGGGTCAGCGTCGTTTGCAACCGGTGCGCTGTGGGGCTGCGATCATAAACTCTGTTGCGTTTGCGCCACTTCCACACCGTCTGTTCGGAGATCCCGTAACACTCCGCCACAATCCACGCAGGCTCATCGCTCGCCTGGATCGCAGTCCGGATCTTCGGCGTCGTTGTCGCCTGCTTGTGCAATGAAATCAGCATGCTCATTCTCCGTCCCGATCTTCGCCCAAGACCGATCTTGCGATGAAAAGAGCAGAGCGTGCGCGACAGCTTCTTGCGGAATTTGACCTGTCCCGCCATTGCCGCCCCATGGAGCTGGAATACACGCTTTGCCAGGTCCACTCCGATCATTGTACGACCACCTTGGCACATCGCGATGCCGTCTGGGGAGGGCGGCAACCATCCAATCTCAGAACACTAGATTTCCGGTCGGCTCGTCGGCTGGGGCATTCTTCATTGAAAAGAACGACTGCTGGTTTTTTGAGTTCCGGTCTTGCTTTTATGTCAGGGACAGGACGATTGACAGAGCGTCGTGATCCGACGAAGGCGCGCCGTTGGCGCACAGCGCCGGAAGGATCATTGGGTCTGTGGCCGTCAGCCCCCGGGTGAACATCCAATCCAGTTTGTGCGGGATCCTCTTGGTTTCGTCTTGTGCGAACCGCTGGGTTGCTACATCCGGCACATTGCAGGCGTGCCAGTCATATCTCGCGTCGAACATGCGGGCGAACAGCGGCTCAAACGGTTCGACGCGGACCGGGCGCATCGGGTCAGAACGGTCCGGCTGCTGGAACCCGGCATTGGCGCGGCGATAGGTCGAGGTGTTGAAATCACCGCCGATGACAACGGGGGCGGTCGGATCGTAGCGGTCAATCAGGTGCAGCAGGTGCGCAACCTGACCCGCGCGATGATCCGGGTCAGAGTGGCTTTCCAGATGCACGCCCACGCAGGTGACGGCGACACCGTCCAACCGAACCTGGCCGGCGATGGCCAGCCTCCCGCCAAGGCGCGGTTCATCGCGGCCCCAACCAAACCAGGTGCCCTCAGCCTCAAGCCGCAAAAGTGCCGGGCGCTCAAGCCTGAGCCGGGAAAGAATGGCGTTGCCGTGAAAACCCAGTGCGTTCGGCGTGTCGCCGTGCGTTGCACGCTCGGATGGCGTGCCACGATCCAGCTCGACGAATTCGGCTCCATAGCCATAACCTTGGCCAATGCGGATGGCCAGTTCGGCAGTGCGATGGCCATTGCCGGTGCGCGCCATGCCCTTGTCGATCTCGGTCAAAAGACACACATCAGCCCCGGCGGCAGTCAGGGTATTTGCCGTATCGTCAAGGTGGCGCAACCGCTCGATGTTCCAGGCCACCACGCGCAGGCTGCCCCGGGCCCCTTCGGCCTGTGGCTGTGGCCCGCCGGTTTCCACCTCGCGCAATGCGGGGGTTGTCTCAAGGGCGGCGCGATAGGTGGCAAAATCGTCAGGACCGTCACGCAGGGCGGCGCGCCGTTCGGCTGATATCTCGCTCAGCGCAGCGACCCGGGTTTCGCAGGGTTCCAGCGTCCAATCGGTCATGCCATCGCCTCGTCCACCAGCGCCTTGACCCAGGCCACATCGTCGCCCGACAGCGTGTCGATCAGCCCGGCGCGCAACCATTCGCGCAGGGCTGGCCTCGGGTCAAGGCCCACGGCGGCCAGGCGGGCTATCTTGTCGGGGTTGTAGACGTGGCAGCGGTTGGCAATACCCGCTGCGTGCAGCGCGCGGGCATCATCTGGGTGCCAGACGGCCAGATCAATGCACAATTCATCAAGGTTGGCGGACTGGGCGACATGTACCGGGTCGCCATGGCGCGCATGAATGATACCGCCAGTCTTGATCAAGGGGATCGCAGCTTTCAGCCCCTTCAGCATTACATGATCGAACCCGATCATCATCACCCGCGCCGCATCGTCGGGGTCGGCAAGCACTTTTGCCAACGCCCGGGTATAACGCGCGATCTCGCGCACCTCTTTCACCTCAACCTCAAGCCCCAGATCGAACTCATGGGCCAGCGCAATCGTCTCGGTCAGGGTCGGCACCCGTTCGCCGGTGAAACCGGTGTGGAACCATGCCCCAGCATCCAGCGTCCTGACCTCGGCCAATGTCATATCCCGCACTGCACCTGTGCCGTTGGTCGTGCGATCAACGCTCAGGTCATGGATCACCACGATCTGGTCATCGGCGGTCAGAACGGTGTCGATTTCTGCGGTCGTGCCGCCATGGGCCGCGTTGGCGCGCAGCGCGGCGATCGTGTTTTCCGGCGTACCCAATGAATGGCCCCGGTGCCCGCAGACATGGACGAAGCCGTTGATCGCATAGTTCCAATACATTGAAGTCCCTCAAAGTTTGCCCATACCGGATGCCATCACGTCATCGCGCAGCACACGCTCGGCCAGAAAGAAGATCACCAGCATCGGTGCCAGCAGGATGAAGGTGACGACGGCGGCTGTGGGAAAGATCATCACCCGCCCGCCAAGATAGGTCCAAAGGATCACCGGCAGGGTCTGCACAAAGGGTGATCCGATGATGAACGTCTTTTCAAATTCCTCGAACGAGGCGACAAAGGTCAGCAGCCCACCGGCGATAAAACCAGGCCAGGCCAGCGGGATCAGCAGGTGTCGCGCCACCATCAGTGGCCCGGCGCCAAGGGTACGGGCGGCATTGATCAGGTCGTTCGGGATCGCTTCGATCGTGGCGGCCAGAACGCGCACCATGAACGGCAGCGTGCCCACGGTTTGCACCAGGATCACGCCGGGAATGGTGAACACCAGATCAAGGCGGAAAAAGATCGTGCCGATCCCGATGGCGACAATGATGCCCGGCACGATCAGAGGCGCCAGTACGAACAGCTCGACCGCCCGTTTCATGCGGAACGGCAGCTTGGCCAGAGCATAGGCGGTGGGCAGGGCAAGGATCCCGGTCAGCACGGTCACACAGACGCCGATGAACAGCGACAGACCCAGCGCCTTTACGATGCTGTCATTGCCCGCCGCCCATTGCCAATGGTCCATCGCATAGGATGGTGGCAAAATGTCGGGCGCGAACCACCCTGTCGCCGGGTCCATGAACGACCACAGCAAGGCAACCACCAAAGGCAGGCCCAGGGCGATCAGCAGGGCCGCACCCAGGCCAAGAGTGATCCACCGCCCGTCACTGGGCTGAAACGGTTCGCGCCGGGGGTCCGGTGCGGTTTCGGCGGCAATGGTCATCGGTGTTCGCCCCCATAGGCGCTGCGCAAGGAGCGGGTGGCGCGGTAATACAACAGCAGAACGGCGACCGAAATCAGGCTCAGAACTGTGCCCATGGCGGCGACAAGGCCCCAGTTGTTCCGCTCGAACGCGTTGACGTACATGTGGACCGACAGCGGCAAGGGATAGACCGGACCCAGCAGGTTGGGCACCGCGAACGACCCCATGCCGCCAATGAACGTCAGCAGGAACGCCGCCGTGATGCCGGGCAATGCCAGCGGCAGCTTGATGCGCAGGAACACTGCCCATGGCCCGGCCCCGAGGGTGCGCGCGGCGCTCAGCACGTCCTTCGGGATCGACCCCAGCGAACCACCGATGATCAGCGTCATGAACGGCACGGCCTTCCATGCCGTCGCGATCACAACGCCGATAGCCCAGTCGTCACGCACCAGTTTGGGCAGATCGAGGCCGAAGGGCGCCAGCACCCGGGCCGCCATGCCACCCCGATCAAACAGCGTCATCACGATGAAGGCGGCAACGATGCCCGGCACGACCAGCGGCACCTTGTAAAGCGCGTTGAACAATCGTCGCCCCGGAAACGTCTGCCCCAGCGCCACGGCAAGGGGCAGCGAGATGGCAAGGCTGACAACGGTCGGCACAATGGCAAGGTAGCTCGAAAACATCAGACCATCGCGATAGGCCTGCGTGCCGAACAGATCGGCGTAGTGGCGCAGGGTAAAGCCGCCATCATCGCCCCTTGTGTAAATGCCAAAACTGCCCAGTAGGGCCAGAACCAGGGGCAGGCCGAAGAACAGCGCAAGATACCCCCCTGCAGGCAGCACGAGAAGCGTTGCAACCAGCCCATGGGGCAAACGGCGGATCATGGGACAGACACAAGCCGACGCACCGGCGCGTCGGACAGGCGGTGTGGTTCGGCGTTCAGGCGCACCGCGACTGTTGTGCCCTCGGGCAGGATCGGCGCCCCGGTGCCGGTGTCGCGGGCGCGCACTTCGGTCCCGCCCAGATCGACCCGGTATTCGACCGTGGCCCCCTGAAACGACAGTCCCAGAACCCGGCCCGCACCCTGTTCGTCGGGGCGCAATATGACATCCTCTGGCCGGATCGACACCACGGCACCCGCAGGTGCACGCACCGCGTCGCCCCATGGCAAAGTGCCCGAGGTGGTGATTTCGATCACATTGGTCTGGCCCAGAAATTCAGCGGCAAAACGGGTGCGCGGTGCGCGGTACAGTGCGACGGGCGCGCCTTCTTCCACCACCTTGCCCGCCCGCATAACGATGATGCGGTCGGCAAGTGCCATCGCCTCGGCCTGGTCGTGGGTGACATAGATCGCGGTGACGCGCAGGCGTTGCTGCAAAACGCGCAGATCCTCGCGCAGATGCTCGCGCAGCTTGGCGTCGAGGTTCGACAAAGGTTCGTCCAGCAGCAACACATCAGGTTCGATCACGATGGCGCGGGCCAGGGCCACGCGCTGTTGCTGCCCGCCCGAAAGCTCGCGTGGGAAACGAGCGGCCAAAGGCTCCAGATCGACAAGCGCCAGGGCGGCGCGCACCCGCTCGGTCGTCTCGGCCTTTGAGACCCGACGCATTTTCAGGCCGAAGCCGACATTTGCGCCGACCGTCATATGCGGAAACAACGCGTAGGACTGAAAAACCAGACCCACATTGCGCCGTTCGGGCGGCAATGCGGCGACGTCGCGACCGGCGATCTTGATACTGCCCCGGTCGGGCAAGGTAATGCCTGCGATCATGCGCATCAGCGTGGTCTTGCCACAGCCCGACGGGCCGAGCAGCGTGAGGAATTCGCCGTCACCCACCTTGAGATCAAGGGGCGCGACGGCGGTGACGTCGCCAAATGTCTTGGCGACGTCATTGATTTCAATCGTGCTCATCCGGCGTTTGGCCTAATCATTCCTGAAGCACGTCGGACACGAAACGATCGGTCGACGCCGATGAGACGACACCGGCAATGCGCGGACGCGCCCGCTCTGCGAACTCCGGCGTCGGGATCAGGCGGTTGGCCATCGTGTCGTCCAGCGCTGCCGCCAGATCAAGGCTGGTACGTGCAGTCCGCGACCCATTCAACGACACCTTCATGACCTGCGCCTCGTCCGACAGCAGAAAGTTGACGAACAGCAGAGCGGCAGCAACATTTTCTGTTCCAGCCGGGATCATGATGCCGTCGCCATCGCCCACTTGCCCGCTTTCCATCAGCGTGACACGCACACTGGGGGGCAGCAGTCCGCGACCGATGAAATCGAAGGTCTGATCTTCCCAAACCGTGCCCACGGTGGCCACGCCATTGGCGATCAGGGTCAGGGTGTCGGTGTTGCCGTTGGTGATTTCGACAAGGGGTTTCAATGCGTTGAAATACGCCATGACCGGGGTCAGGCAATCACCCGCCGCCCACGCCTTTGCCTGTTCCTCCGTCAGGGTGAAATCCTGAGCCTGGGCGACACATTCGTCGGACGCCAAGGCAAGGATCGCACTTTCCAGAAATCCGCTGCCCGAACCACCCCGTGCCGGGGATGTCATGGCGACTTTGCCGGGGTTGGCCTTGGCAAAGGCCATGAGATCTTCGAACGTGCGCGGCGCCGCTTCGGCGCTTACGCTGCGGGTGTCGTATCCGATGGCCGTCTGGTTGCGGTGGAAGGGAACAACGACCCCCCCGTGGGAGTAGCCGCGCGATACGGTCGACGGACCCGTTGCCAGATCCTGCGCCGCCGGAAGCATGGTGTTGAGCGGCAGGTTGGCGATGACACCGGCCTCGTTCGCCACCCGCACCTGACCATTGGGAATGAAGAATACATCCACCGGCGAGACGCTGCCCGCGTCCTTGGCCGCGATCAACTGTTGCACGGCCTGTTCGCCCGCAACCGAAAAATATTCAACCTTGATGCCGGGATACTGAGCCTCGAAGGCCGGTATCAGGTTTTCTGCGAACAGCGGAGTGAAGGATTCGGTGAAATCGTAGAACACGATACTGCCCTCGGCCTGTGCGACGGGCAGTAGCGTTTCAACGAAGTTATCCAGCGTGAGCACCGAAAGATCGACCGGGGCAGTCACGTTGAACGCAGTGGCGCCCACGGGTTCAGTCGCGTAGGCGGGAAGCGCGGCTGACAACCCACAGGCGGTGGCCCAAAGAACGTTTCTTGGCAGCATCAAAAGTCTCCTCAATCAATGTTGAGGCAACCCTAGTCCGCAGATATGTCAGTCGGATCACACGATTGAATCGGTCCCATGATCCTTTTGTGACATCCGTATTACAGCCCCAAGCGCGATGTCGCGGCGATGCGCACAAATGTACTGGTAAACCTGAAACGCAGGCGGTCCATCAAAGCGGCCAATGGCGATATGGTGGGACACGACTGCGCCCCGCCATTCGTGCAGCATCACCCCGGGTGGGTCCATGGTGAACATCGGCTTGGCATTCGCTTGCCGATCAAGGTTCAGGGAATTGATGGCAAAGATGCAAACAGCACATCTTGCCGATCCAGTGCGCCAAGCGTTGGCATACCGATCTGGATTGATCCACACCGACCCGTGAACCGCAGGAACTACACTTCGGATCGTCATGACCTCGTGCAGATCCCACGCATGAAGTATGCAACCGGTCAGACTGATGCTGACTTATCTCGCGACCAAGGTCCATGTTTCGAGACGAACGATGCGGGCCTGTCGGACAGACATAGCCGCTCAAACCGGCCGCATCGACCGCAGGACAGCGGCCGCAATCGCAAGCGTGATCGCCAGCCCGACTGCACCAAAGGCCAACCCTGCGGTGTCGAGGTTGGTGCGTTCTGCCAGTGCGCCGAACAGGAACGCCCCAATCGCAGGCCCCACACGAAACACGATAGTATACAGGCTGAACACGCGGCCAAGCCGGTTTCGTGGCGTGTTCAACTGCACATAGGCCAAGGCTGCGATGTTGCTTGAGGACATGGCACGCCCGTAGATGAACAGCACGATGAGCGCGAACCACAACACATGGATCGTGCTGAAGGCCAGCAGCGCGACGGCAAACAATGTCGATGTGCCGAAGATCTGGTTCATCGCCGCGCGGTTCTCGCGCGCCTTGGACTAAGCCAGCGCACCTGCGACAGCCCCGAGGCCGACGGCGGCATTCAACAGACCCAGGGCCGTCTCGCCACCGCTGAAAACATTCTTTGCATAGGCGGGAAACAGCTCGCTCGCCGGGCGGATCAGGATGCCCTGGAACAGTTGCAAAAGGATGACGCCAAAGATGATCGGCGAGGCCGGGACATCGCGCAGGACCTGTTTGGTTGCGACAGTTTGCGCGTTTGCCGGCAGATCATCGCCCTGGCGGGGGATGTTGCGGATCAGGTAAAGCGACCCTGCAAAGGCCAGAAAACCAATGAGCGCACAAAGGAAAACCGTGGTGGCCGAGCCGATGACGAGCAGACCTGCGGCAAATGCCGGCCCGACAAAGCGCGCAAGGTTGAAGCCGGTCGAGTTGACCGGCAGCGCGGTTGGCAGCAGGTCGCGGGGGCAAGATACGACGCCATTGCCAGCCGTGCCGGCAGAATGCCGCCCGAAACCGCCCCCAGAAAGATCACCACCCAAAGGATCATAGTGGGCGTCAAAGCATCTGCCGCATACAGCACCGCCATCGCAACAGACACCATCGCATTGGCAATCTGACCGCAGAACATCACCCATGTACTGGGGTGGCGATCGGCCAGCTGCCCGCCCAATACGGCGGTCAGGATTGATGGGAAAAGCTCGGCAAAGGCGATCAGGCCCAGCCAGAACTCGGAACCCGTCAGTTCCCATGTGACCCAACCTATGGCAATCCGCTGCATCCAGAAGCCCACGGTCATCAGGATGTTACCGGTCTGATAGATGGCAAGCGCGGATGGCAAAGACTGCTGCAAAGTCGCGGTATTGTGCGGGCGCCGATGTCAGAACAGGGGCGCGCATCAGGACAAAGGCACGCCCTGTGTCAGGTCCAGATCGACAAAAATCGGTTGATGGTCGGACCCTTGCGCCATTTCATCAACTTGCATCGAACTTACCGCATCAATCAAGTCTGATGTGACGAAACAGTGATCGATGCGCGCGGGTGCGCGCCCGTCGCGGGGCAAGGTATCGCCCGCGTTCTCGTCATGACCCGCCAAAAGCCATGCATCGGCCAGACCACCCTCGCGCACCGTGCGTCCATGCAATTTTGACAGGTCGCCGACGACACGGGTGTATTCTGGGCCGCCGGGGGCAAAATTCATATCTCCCATCACCACCGCGCGACGTGGCTGTGGGGGTGCCGGGCGGTCCATCCAGTCGTCGGTCTTGAGCATGCCACCCCAGCTTGCCCCGCGTTCGCCCCCACGACACAGCAGATCGACCATATAGTTGACCTGTGCCATCCGCGTATCTGTTGAGACATGATCAAGATGCACCGAGCAAAATCGCAGCGGGCCGGTTGGATGGTCGATGACAGTTTCCACAAGCGTGCGTTGCAGATGAAAAATCCGTGCCAGCGCGATTTTGGGCAGGGTGTGGTTGATCACCGAAAGGATCGGCCAGCGCGACAGGACCATATTGCCAAACTGGCGGCGGCAATGATCGGGTTTTGCCGCGCCAAGGTTTGACGCGTCCACGTCTATTCCAGGGCCATAGACCCAATGCATGTGGTCCATGCGGGCCGCAATCTCGGCCACCTGATCGGTCATGCCGCGCCCTGCATTGTTGCGCTCAACCTCTTGCAGGGCCACCAGATCGGGAGTACCAAGCTCGGCCACGATGCGGTCAAGGTCAAAACGCCCGTCTTTTCCCTTGCCGTATTGAATGTTATAGCTGGCCAGCTGGGTGATCATTGCGCCACCTGCAACGAGGTCTGAACGCGCGCGGGTTCCAACGCATCCAAACGTGTGCCGCTGGTGCCATCAAAAATGTGAACATGGGCCGGGTCCATCGCAAGGCCCACCGCCTGCCCGAGGGCAAAGCGGTGCTTGTGCGCCGAGACAACTGTCAATGTCAGGTCTTCGAACTGGAAATGATAGAGGCGCCCAGACCCCAATTCCTCGGCGAATTCGAACTGGCCTGTTACCGCCCCTGCCCCCGGTGCAACCATGGTCAGGTTTTCCGGGCGCAAACCGATCTGAACCAGTCTGCCATCCAAAGCGCGGGCGCGCCCGGAAGCGATGTCGATACGTCCCTCGTTGCCCAGACGGATCGCTGCCTCGGCCCCGCGCACCGTGCCCGACAGAAAATTCATCGCAGGCGACCCGATGAACCCCGCCACATAGACAGACGCGGGATGGTCATAGATTTCTTCGGGCGTGCCGATCTGTTCGATCGTGCCCTTGTTCATGATGACCATGCGATCCGCCAGCGTCATGCCTTCGTGCTGATCATGGGTCACAAAGACCGAGGTGGCGCCGATCCGGTTGTGAATGCGGCGGATTTCGTGACGCATCTGCACCCGCAGTTTTGCGTCAAGGTTCGACAGCGGTTCGTCAAATAGAAACACCTCGGGTTCGCGAATGATCGCACGCGCCATGGCGACACGCTGACGCTGACCACCCGAAAGCTGCCCGGGCTTGCGGTCAAGAAATTCGCTCAGGCCCACGGATTTTGCAACCTCGGCGACTTTTGCTTCGCGCGCGCCCCGCTTCATGCCCGCAACCTTCAGCGCATAGCCGATATTGCCGGACACAGTCATGTGCGGATAAAGCGCATAGTTCTGGAACACCATCGCACACCCCCGTTCACGCGGCTCCAGATCATTGACCACCTTGCCCGCAATCGCGATGTCGCCGCTGGATATTGCCTCAAGCCCTGCGATCATGCGCAGCAGGGTGGATTTTCCGCAGCCCGACGGGCCAAGGATCACGACAAACTCTCCGTTGCGGATCTCAAGATTGACACCATGTACGACCTCGTCCTTGCCATAAGTCTTGCGCACGTCGCGGATGGAAATCTCGGCCATGACAGTCTCCTATTTGTCGGTGTTGATGAGGCCGCGCACGAACCAGCGCTGCATCAGAATGACAACCACCACCGGCGGCAGCATGACGATCAGCGTGCCCGCCATAGCAAAGTGCCAGTTGGGCACATCGCCGCCGGTGGTGTTGCTGTCGGGCACCATGCGGCTGAGTTCGACAGCCGCGACGCCATACGCGGGGTCGGTGATGATCAGCAGCGGCCAGAGATACTGGTTCCAGCCCACAACAAACATGATAGTGGCAAGCGCAGCCATGTTTGTCGTGCTGAGGGGGATCAGGATGTCGCGCAGAAAGCGCAGCGGCCCTGCCCCATCCATCTTGGCCGCCTCGACTAGCTCGTCGGGGATGGTGAGGAAAAACTGGCGATACAGAAACGTGCCGGTTGCCGTGGCCACGAGGGGCATGATCAGCCCGGTATAGCTGTTCAGCAGGTTCCAGTTCAGCGCGACCTCGACACCTGTCGTGACGTTTATCAACCAGACCAAACCCGTCACATCAAGGATCGTCTGGAACGGCGACAGCGCGTTGGCGGCCACCGCATAGGTGGGCACGATACGCACCTCAAGCGGCAGCATCAGCGTGATGAACACCATCCAGAAAATCGGCATGCGCAACCGGTGATTGAAGAACACGATCCCGAAAGCGGTCAGCGCCGCAAGCACGATCTTGCCCACCACAACGCCTGTCGCAAGGATGATCGTGTTCTGGAATTTCGTTGCAAACTCGGCCTGTATCCATGCCGCCTTGAGATTGACGATCAACTGGTCGCCCGGCAGTAGTTTGGCCGGGATCGCCATCACATCGGGCAGCGTCTGCGAGGCTGCTACCACCACCAGGTAAATAGGCAGCACCAGAATGGCGAGGCCCGTGAACAGGATCGCATGGGTGACAAAGTTTAGGACGGGGGTACGTTCGATCATTTTCTCAGCCCTCAGGTATAATGAACGCGTCGTTCGACGTATTTGAACTGGAAGAAGGTCAGCGCGATGACAAGGAACATGAGGATGATCGATTGCGCCGCCGCGCCCGAGTAATCGAGGCCGCGGAACCCGTCTTCATAGATCTTGTAGACCATCAGGTTGGTGGCCCGTGCCGGCCCGCCCGCCGTCATCGTCGAGACGATGCCGAAACTGTCGGTGAAGCTGTCGGTGATGTTGATGATCACCAGAAAGAAAACGGTCGGCGTCAAGAGCGGCAGCTGAATATCCCACATGCGGCGCATCACGCGGGCGCCATCAATGGCGCTGGCCTCGGTCAGGGACCGGGGGATGGATTGCAGGCCTGCCAGAAAAAAGATGAAGCTGTAGGACACCTGTTTCCAGGCCCCTGCGATGATCACCATCGTCAGGGCGTGATTGCCGTTCATCACCGGGTTCCAGACATCCGGGAAGGCATAATTCAGATAGCTTGCAACCCCGGCAGAGGGGTTGAATATGAACCGGAACGCAAGACCGATTGCGGGCGCCGCGACGGCATAGGGCCAGATCAGCCCGATGCGAAAGCTTTGGTAGCCGCGCAGTTGCCGGTCTGCGAACAGGGCCAGGATCATTGCCATACCCATGGCCAACACAGTTGTGGCCAGCGCGTAGACGGTGGATATCCAGACCGAATCCCAATAGCGGCCATCAGACAGCAGATATTGGAAATTCTCGAACCCCACCCATTCGCTGCCCCCGCCAAAGGGCTGTTCAAGGGTGAATGCCCAGTACAGCGCCTGGCCGGTCGGCCAATAGAAAAAGACAAAGATGATCAGCAATTGTGGCGCCACGACAAGGGCTGCCACCCAGTTGTTCTTGAAATACGCGCGTCTCATCGCACCACCTGTCCGCCGGCTGAAATTTGGGTTCCCCCGCCAGCAGGCGGAGGAACGGTATGCAGATCGGACGCTTACGGCAGCTGTTTGCCGCGATAGGTGCGGGCGAACTTGTCCAGCACGTCATTAGAGCGGGAGACAGAGGTATCCAGCGCCTCTTGCATGGTTTTGGTGCCCTGCAAGGCCGCCTGCACTTCGTTCACCCATTCGCTGCGCGCCTGGATAAAACCACCCAGACGGATGCCACGGGTCAGCGGGCCAGGCTCGGTATAGGTCAGTGACTGAATTGCGACCTCGCGGCCCTTGTAGGGCGGGTTGTCGTAAAAGCCCTTTGCATTCAGCGCGTCGAAGCCCGATTTGGTCACGGGAATGTAGCCGGTGTTTGCCGACCACCATTCTTCGCTTTCAACGGTGGCCAGGAATTTTAGGTACTCGGCAGCGCCGCGATATTCGTCATCCGACTTGCCCGACAGAACCCACAGCGAAGCGCCACCCACGACGGTGTTCTTGCGCTCGGTCCCTTCGAACACGGGGATCATGGCCACGTCCCATTCGAATGCGCCGTCGACCAGCTTGCCCACTGTGGCGTGGCTGGCGATTGAGCCGAGATAGAACGAGCATTCACCCTGCGCAAAGCTGTCACGCGCATTCAGCCCGCCCTGCGACGTGCGGATCTCAAGCAGGCCATCATCGTACCAACGCTTTATGTTTTCCATGTGCTTGACGTGCAACGTGGTGTTATAGACGTATTCACTGTCCAGACCGTCATAGCCGTTGTTGTTGGTGGCAATTGGAACGCCATGGGCCATCGAGAACTGCTCAAGGTCAATCCATGAGTCGGGTGCGTAGCCATATGCGCAATCCTTGCCCGAGGCCTTCAGCGCCACTAGGGCGGCTTCGAACTCTTCCCAGGTTGCCGGTGGGGTGTCGAGTCCAGCAGCCTTCAGTTCGGCGGTATTGAAATACATTACCGGGGTCGAACTGTTGAATGGCATCGAGAACAGCTCGCCCGTGGACGAGGCGTAATAGTTGGCGATACCGGGGAAATAGTCATTCCAGTCGATGTCGATGTTGAAATCCGCCATCATCTTCGACACGGGATAAAACTCGCCCGACATCATCAGATCGGCGGTTCCGGCATCATAGGCCTGGACGACGGTCGGGTGTTGTTTTGCGCGGAACGCGGCGATGGTGTTCTGCACGGCATTGGCATAACCATCCTGACCGACGCAGGAAATTTCATACTGGTCCTGGCTGGCATTGAAACGATCACAGGTGCCTGCCACCGCTTCGCCAAGCTGACCGCTGAGGCCATACCAATAGTCGAATTTGATCTTTTCGCCGCTGGCCATGGCGGCGCCAGTCAGCGCAGCAAATGCCAGCACCGAAGTGCTGAGTACGGGAAGTTTCATTGACTTTCTCCAGTTGAACCAAGGCAGCGCAGGAGCGCGAGGTTCGACCTAGAGCCAGTGTGTAAAATTCATTCGAACAAATTATGATTATTTTGTCAGGTATTTGTAAACGAAATAAATTGCAAATATATCATTGGCTTAAAAAATTTCCTGCGGCACAGAACTGTCCCGCAGGAAACCACCCACCGGGCGTCTCGCGTAAAAATATGTTTCTAGTTTCTCAGTCGTGGCGCCGGGTGCCGCGACCGGCGATCATTTTACAGCACGGCAGAATCGTCCACGTAATTGTCGAAATGAACAAGCGTTTGCGCCGCATCAGACAGCACAACTGCCATTTGCGCAGGCCCTGCCAGTCTGATGACGTCAGCCTCGGCGTCCAGCGGAATGGTGACGTTGTAATGCCCACCTGCCAGCGTGGTGAACGGAATACCATGCCACACAGCCGTCGAGGTATAATGTACATGGCCAGCAATGACCTGCCGGATGTCTTCGTGGATTTTCAATCGGGCTACAAATTCGGGTCCATTCTCGAGGATGATGCGATCCACCTTGGTGTAAAGAGGATTCGCGTGGTGATGCAGGATCACCGTTACGGGCGTCTGGGGCACCTCGGCCAGACGCATCGACAGCCAGTCAAGCTGTACTTGCGCCAGCTGACCGGCGGGCTGCCCGGTGACCGCCGAGTCCAGCAGGATCACCCGCTGTCCCTTGTGGTCAATGACCTTGTCAACAAAGCCTGTCTCGGCGGCAAGCCCGGCACCGAACACTTCCAGAAACACATCGCGGTTGTCGTGATTGCCGATCGTGATGTGCAGCGGCACGTTGAGCAGATCAAGGCATGCCTTGAGGCGGTGATAGGCCTCAGCCTCGCCCAGATCGGCAAGATCCCCAGCAAGGATGCAGAAATCCGCGTCTGCATGACGGGCATTGATCGCCTCGATCCCGGCCCGCAGACGGGCGGTGGTATCCAGCCCGTGGGACAATTCGCCTTCCTTCACCAGATGCAGATCGCTGAGCACAACAAATTTCAACATGCTCAGTGCCCCAGCCCGGCGGCGTTCAGAAACGCCATCGAGGCCGGGATACCCTCCTTGTCGCGCAATTCAAGGATCAGCCGTGGGTCATTGTCCAGGGCGGCCAGGGCCCGAAACACCGCATTCCAGCGGATCGTGCCTTCGCCGATGGCCCAATGCCGGTCAGCATAGCCTTCGGCGTCCTGCAAATGGATGTGGTGCAGCATGTTGCCTGCCGATTTCACAAAGTAATCCACTGGCGGTGCGCCGTTGGTAACGTGTGCGTAATGGGCGTGCCCCGTATCGATGGACAGCTTGACCGCATCACTGTCAAAGCTGCGCGCCAGGTGCAGCCGATCTGCCGGATTCATGTCTTCGATATTCTCGATGACCAGTTGAACGCCCTGGGTCTCGGCGCGGCGAACGACCGTGCGAAGGGTTTCATGGGCGCGCTCGATCACCCCGGAATGTCCGGTGTCATACTGGTCAAGGTTGTTGTGATCCCACGTGGTATAGGGC
>Ga0105053_10006796_pt1 | contig 15574 bp, 16 predicted proteins | sample BON01_FD_78093 | JGI IMG/M metagenome (GOLD analysis project Ga0105053, IMG submission 78093) | Freshwater microbial communities from Lake Bonney liftoff mats and glacier meltwater in Antarctica - BON-01 | ecosystem: Environmental > Aquatic > Freshwater > Ice > Glacier meltwater | place: Lake...
CCGATGGCACGGGCGTGCATGGCGAATACGGCGAGGTCGCTGATCTCGGGCGATGGGGCTGGCCATGCGGCGGTTACCGTGTCGGGGATGGTATTGATCAGGCCGCTGGCTGTCGGTGCGGTCTGGGGAATCCATTCCGCAAGGCGGATGAGGGTGGGGTGGTCCGCCGAAATGATCTTTTTCGGGAGCCAGTCGACGATACGACGGAACATGGAATCCAACAGCGGTGCGTCCGGGTTGCTTTGAATGAACGTTAGGAGGGATTCAGTGGCGGATGTCTTCTTATCTTGTGCAGCGATGGCGTCAGCTTTTCCGATCGCAGCCAAACTGAAGCGTGAAATGGTCTGGCCGCTAGGATTGGCGAGGAGATTGTTGAAAATCACTTCCGCCTCAGAGGGTTTTTCTTCAGCTAGCAAAAGGCTACCCTCTAGGAAATTTACGAGAGGAAGCATCTTCTCGGGAATATTAGCGGGATCAGGAGAAAGCGCACGGGCTTCCTGAACGCGACCGAGATCGAGGAGGATTTCCATCCGGCGGATCTTGGACTGAATCCGATGGGAAGAATCGGCCGATTCGGTGATTAGGGAGAGGGAATCGAGTGCTTCCTCGGGAAGGGAAAGCGAAAGCTGGAGGCTCGCAGCAGTCAGCGCGGCCTCTTCAGCATATTCGTTCGAAGGATCTGCCGCGATCTCGCGCAGCACTTCGACGGCGTCTGCGAACCGCCCGTTTCCAGCCAATGCCTGTCCACGCCAGAACCCGGCATTGGGCAGACTGCTGACGAAGGTCTGCTCGAGCAGTTCGAGTGCTCGCGTGGGTTCGCTCCCTCGAACTAGGGTTTCGGCGAGTAAGATCAGGATTTCCGCCTGTCTGGCAGGTGTGAGTTCGGGATTTCCAGCCGCTTCACGCAGCTTCGTCGAAGCGACGCCCCAGAGGCCGCTGTCCATTGCTCGGTTGGCGGACGCGAGAATTTGCTCGACCGGCTCCGAGCGTAGCGGAGTGGCTGATATTAGCAGAAAAAAGAAAAACCGGGGAAATTTCACCGCAGCTAGAATGGAACACGGATGGCTCGTATGGAAGGAATAATATATGCTTCCTCTTGCAGTTCATGCGGTTTGGATGTGATTGTCAGTTCGTTATGAACTGCCGATTCCGCCCCTGCATCGATCTTCACGAGGGAAAAGTGAAACAGATCGTGGGCGGGAGCCTGCGTGACGCCGGACCGGGACCGATTGAAAACTTTGTTTCTGAGAAGCCTCCGACGTGGTTTGCTGGGAAGTTCCGAGAAAGCGCGCTTCGTGGTGGGCATGTGATCATGTTGGGAAAAGGCAATGAGGATGCCGCGCGCGAGTCGTTGGCCGCATGGCCGGGAGGTCTGCAGATCGGCGGTGGTATCTGTGCTGATAATGCTTCTGATTGGTTGGAGGCCGGTGCCAGCCATGTGATCGTGACTTCGGCGCTTTTTGATGCCGAGGGCCGCTTCTTGGATCACGCTCTTGAGAAGCTGGTCGATGAGGTCGGGCGTGAAAGGTTGGTCATTGATCTTTCCTGCCGCCGGACGGGGAGTGGCTGGACCGTGGCGATGAACCGTTGGCAGAAGCTCACGGAACTGGACGTGACGGTTGCGACGCTCGATAGCTTGTTGCCATATTGTGATGAGTTCCTGATCCATGCCGCAGATGTCGAAGGGCTTTGCAAAGGGGTCGATGGCGAGTTGATTCGTTTTCTTGGAGAGTGGGGGAAATGTCCGGTTACGTATGCAGGTGGGGCGGCGAGTATGGCCGATGTGAAGCTTGTCGACGAGCTCGGAAATGGCCGGGTTGATGTCACTGTGGGCAGTGCACTGGATATCTTCGGGGGCTCTGGGATCTGCTATGCGGAATTGGCCGCGATGAGCGGAACTTGACCCAATCCTCTGAAAATTGGAGATGTGTGCTTGTCAATGGGCAGCATATTTCTAGGGTTTCGGCGTTCCTTGCCGATGAACACCCCGGCCGGGTGAAATTTTTATGAATACCAAAGCACTAACTACCGCAGCAAACGAAGCCCGAGGCCTCGCCATGGACGCCGTCCACGCCTGTAATTCCGGACACCTCGGACTTCCCCTCGGATGCGCCGAAATCGGAGCGGTCCTCTTCGGGGAGAGTATGAATTTCAATCCCGATGCGCCACGCTGGCTCAACCGCGACCGCTTTATTCTCTCCGCAGGTCACGGCTCGATGTTCCTCTATAGTTGGCTTCACCTTTCCGGCTACGCGGTTTCAAAAGAAGACCTCGCAGGTTTCCGTCAGCTTCACTCGATCACCCCGGGTCATCCTGAATATCAGGAAACTCCGGGAGTCGAGGCAACCACCGGTCCACTCGGCCAAGGCATCGCCAACGCGGTTGGATTCGCAGTTTCGGGGAAACGCGCGGCTGCCCTTTACAACACCGGCGAGCACATAATTTTCGACAGCCACGTCATCGCTCTCCACGGTGACGGTTGTCTTCAGGAAGGTGTCGCTAAGGAGTCGATCGCTTTCGCCGGCCACAACGGCTTGGACAACCTGATCCTGATTTACGACAGCAACGACGTCACTCTCGATGCGATGGCAGAGCTGACCCAGAGCGAGGATGCGAAGGGCTATTTCGAATCGCAGGGCTGGGATGTGGTGGAAATCGACGGCAATGATCTTGAAGCCGTGAGGAAGGCCGTTGAGGTCGCCAAGGTTAACAAGGACAACAAGCCGAAAGTCATCATCGCCAAGACCCTGATCGGAAAGGGGATTCCAGAAGTCGCTGGAACTGCAAAAGCACACGGCGAAGGCGGTGCGAAATTTATCGAGGAAGCGCGTGCCGGACTGGGTCTGCCCAAAGACGAACACTTCTTTGTCTCCGAGCAAACAAAAAGCTTCTTCGCCGAGCGCAAGCAGGCGCTCGTCAACAAATTCGAAGCATGGCAGGGGACCTACGATGCGTGGGCAAAAGCCAATCCGGAGCTTTCGAAACAGCTGACCGAGGGCGTCGCACTCACGGTTCCAACTGATCTTTCCAAAAAAATTCCGAACTTCCCGGACGACTACAAGGACGCGACCCGCAACGCGGGTTCCAAGGTCATTAACGACCTCGCCAAGGCGATGCCACAGCTCCTGACCGGCAGCGCCGACCTGTTCGGCTCGACCAAAAATTACCTCACGGGCGAGGGCGATTTTTCGCGCCTGAATCCAACCGGGCGTAATATCTGGTTCGGCATCCGCGAGCATGCGATGGGCGCGATCTGCAACGGCATTGCTTACGATGGAATCTTCCGCGCAAGCGGCGCGACCTTCTGCGTCTTCGCCGACTACGTCCGTCCCGCGATCCGTCTAGCCGCACTGTCCAAGATTCCGACCACCTTCATCTTCACGCACGATTCCGTCGGAGTCGGTGAAGACGGCCCGACCCACCAACCAGTGGAAACCGTCAGCGGGTTGCGCGTGATTCCAGGCCTCGATGTGATCCGCCCGGGAGATCCTGAGGAAACCGCCGGAGCCTACATCGCCGCGATGATGCGCACCGACGGCCCTACCGCCCTGATCTTTACGCGCCAAGCGATTCCGACCATGTCCGAGATTCCAGCTCACGATCGCCGCGATGGCGTGATGCGCGGTGCTTATGTCGCCGTGAAAGAAAAAGGCGAGTTGACCACAATCCTCATCGGCACGGGCTCCGAGCTTCAGCACTGCGTGGAAGCTGCCAAGCAACTCGGTGACGGAGTGCGCGTGGTCTCCATGCCATGTGTCGAACGTTTCGAAAGGCAGTCCGCCGAATACAAGGAAAGCATACTTCCGAAAGCTTGCACCAAGCGCGTTTCTATCGAAGCCGGGGTGCCTGATATCTGGTGGAAGTACGTCGGGATCGAGGGTAAAGTGCTCGGTATCGACCGCTTCGGAATCAGCGCTCCTGGCGATGTTGTGATGAAAGAACTCGGCATGACCGCCGGGGATGTCATCGCTGCTGCGAAGTAAGCTTTTGATCTGTGGGCCACCGTAAGTGGGCGAAAGGAACCGCGATTTAGAAATCGCGTCTGCAACCGCTGCGGAACTCGAGAGAGATTCGCCATGCAGGTCTTGATTTCTAAATCGCGGTTCCTTTCGCTTCGCAATACGTCCGAGGCGCTGAATATTCATTCAAAGCAGAGCATCCGGCACCTCGATGACCTTTCCCATGTGGCTGACGAAAAAGCGATCGTGCTTTCTCGTTTTCATAACATGTCCTCCGGTGAAGGAACCGAAAGATGGGAGGGTGAGGATATTCTCGCGAAGATGGAAACATGGGAGCCGCAGGGAGGTGTTTTTCCCATCCGGAATTTTCACGACCGGATGGATATGACCGCAGATGTTAAAATGAGTATCCGACGAGTCTTCCGGTTTGTGGACGATGCGGATGTCTGCGATGTCGAGGTGATTTGTCTGATCGAGTTCAGGAGGGAGGTCTTTGATTTTCCTGTCGTGGTTGCCTTTGACCAGAGTGAAGGGGATTCCAATTTCGGAGAGGAAGGTAAGGAAAGCTCCGATAACTTCCTCGGTTTGGCCGGATGCAGCATGGAAGAGATCGCCGGCGATGACTAGGTGGGCGGGTTCATGGGTTTTGACGAGGTCGGAAAGGCGTTTCAAATCGCGGGCGGTATCGCCTTCTGGAACGGGGAGTCCCTGGGCGCGGAAGGCGGCGGATTTCCCGATATGTAGGTCTGCCGCGACTAGGTGGATTTCCTCTTTCACTATCAGAAGCGCGTGACCGGGAAGCAGGTGGATATCGTGTTCAGGGAGAAACATGGATCGGTTGAGTTCACGTTTCGCCGATATCCTCGTTCCAGAGTTCCGGATTCTTGCGGATGAAATCACTCATCATGTCGATGCATGAGTTGTCGTTGATGACGTCGAGTTCGACTCCGTTACTTTCGAGTAGTGATTCAGCTCCCATAAAGTTGCGATTTTCACCGATGACGATACGGGGGATGCGGTAGAGCAAAGCTGCGCCCGAGCACATGGGGCAGGGCGAAAGGGTCGTGTAGAGTGTGCATTCACGATAAACTGAGGGAGCAAGGCGTCCTGCATTCTCAAGAGCGTCCATTTCGGCATGCAGCACGGTGCTGTTTTTCTGGATACGTCGGTTGTGCCCGCGTCCGATGATTTTTCCGTCGTGGACGAGCACGCTTCCGATCGGGATTCCGCCTTCTTTCAGCCCAGTGAGAGCTTCATCAACCGCGGCTTGCAGAAATCCATACATGGATGACAATACATCGGTCTTCCGAACTCCGTCCAGCCAAAGTCAGGACGGAAATTGCCAGATTAAATTTTCAGAAAACTTATACATCATGCCTAAAGTTAGATTGGCGGGAACCGTCCGCGGAGAACGAGACCCGAACAGGGAGAATCGGGCAAAGCTGCTCTACAGTTTGTTTAGCAAAGGCTGGGATATATATAACTCGAACGGCGATCAGCGAATCTCGCTGTCGAATATTGAGAAAAAAATCATCGAGGCTGACGCTTTCGTTTTCACTCCCGGTGCGACGCTTGAGGATCTGTTTAAAGCGATTTCGATATTTGTTGGCTACCAGACGTTGGACAAGAACCTGGAGAATAAACCGACGGTTCTCCTGAATTCGGATGGCTCATGGGACAGGCTTTACGCTCTGCTGGCGCATCTTGGGGAAATGAGCACGGTCAGTCAGGTTCCGGGCGATTACCTTCTTGAAACGGATTACGTAGATGGGGTACTGGAGCTACTAGATAGGGCAAAGGGAGTAGCGCTTCCCGATGCTGGGCGGGAGCAGACTGGCGATGTGGCTGGGCCTTCGTTCGAAACTCCGTTGCCGGAGAATCATCAGGGAAACATCTGCGTTTTCTGTTCCGCATCGATCGAGAAAGAGGACTATCTGACAGATGGTTATAAACTGGGTCAATTGATCGCGGAAAGTCACTACGGATGTGTTTCCGGTGCCGGTAAATCTGGGATAATGGGAGCGGTTGTCAAAGGATCGGTGGATGCGGGAGGATGGACTGGCGGTTCCAATGTCCCTCACATCATCGAGCTCGAGGGGCTGCCCGATGGGCTTTCCAGCTTCTGGTTGAAACCGGATATCTATACCCGTATGGAGATCATGATCGAGCGTTCCGAAGCTTTCGTCATCTTTCCGGGTGGTGCGGGAACCGTTCAGGAAATGCTCGCACTGATGATCTTTAAGCTCGAACGCAAGAAAGGTATGATCGATAAGCCGGTCATCGTTTTCGACCGCATGGATGCCTCAGGAAAACGTTTTTGGACGCCTCTGATAGAGCTACTTAGCGAGTGGTGCTATGATGGTGAATTCATCGTCATCGAGGAGCTTGATGAAATCATTCCTACGATTACGAAACTTCTGGACCGGTGATTTCCGAAGGGGAAATTCGCAACTTACTTGTCAGCCGTCATGATAACGAACAACCTTGCCAGCGTGAAAGTCGGAATACTGCTTAATCCCCAAAAGGCTGGCGGCTTAAAAACCCTGATTGCTCTCAGAGTTGCTCTTGAGAAGCGGGGTTGCGAGTGCGTGCTCGATACCGAAACCGCGGCGCTCGCGGGAGAGGAAAACGGCGTCCCGGCAAACCAGTTTGGCGAACACGTGGACATTGCCGCAGTTTTGGGTGGTGACGGCACGATGATGCACGCGGTCTCACGGCTCGGAAAGTTCGAGAAACCTGTCGCGGGCGTCAATATCGGAACTCTCGGTTTCCTAACCACTTGCACGGATTCTGAGATCGATGCGTTCGCGGATGCAGTCGCGGGGAATAGTTACAAAATAAGTGTCCGCATGCTGCTGGAGGCGAAGGTCATGCGTAAATCGGGTGAGGTGGTGACCTACCACGGACTCAATGAAGTGACGATGGCCCGTGGTGAAACCGGACGCCTTGTGACGCTCATCGCAAAAGTCGATGGGGAGTGGCTCAACCGCTACCGCGCGGATGGACTGATTGTTGCGACCCCGACAGGCTCCACGGCTTACTCACTTTCGGCAGGCGGTCCGTTGATTGCGCCACAATCTTCCGTGATGGTTATTACACCAATTTGTCCGCACAGCCTGAGCCAACGTTCGCTAGTGCTTTCGGATGATGTGGAAATCGAAATTTCCCCCGAACGCGCCGATGACGGGCCGATGATTTTCACCGTCGATGGCCGCGATACGACGCGTATTGATCCGGGCGACCGCGTTATTGTGAAGAAGTCAGAGAGATCGTTTCATCTGCTACGGCTTGAGGGCACTTCGTTTTACGAGGCACTTCGGCAAAAGCTTGGCTGGCAGGGTGTGTAATTATTTAAGATGGCACGATGGAGTCGATGCGCTCGATCAATTTTGACCTGATAAATCCGGCTTGCTCCGCGAGGTGGCGTTGTTCGGTCTCGTATTCGCGGCGTCCCTCGGGAGTTTCGATTTTCACGGGCACTACATTCCAATCGGAAAGGTCGTAGGGGCTGGCTCGCATATCCAGATCGCGGAGATTGCTGGCGAGTCGGAAAGTTTCCAGATAAAGGTCCGAGCCAATCCATGGCATGGACTTCGCGGCCCACTTGTAAAGATCCATGTTGGCATGCACGCAGCCGGGTTGTTCGTTCTCGTGGCGGGTGTCGAGCGATGGTTGGAGCCGATTCAGCGAGCGAGCCTGCTTTGCGAAAAATCGGAACGCATCGTGGTGGGTGCAGACGACAGGCCGAGAATCGATCAGCGCGTCGATCTGATCCTGAGGAAGTCGCAGCGGAGCGAGGGAGGAATGTCGGATTTCTTCGGCACGATAGACCATCGCCCATTCGTGCAGTCCGTGGCAGGCGAAGTTTGGCGAATGATTCTGGGTGGCGCGCATCAGGCTGACGATCCAATGCAAGCGGGCACGCTCCTTATCGGTCATTGCCGATTTATCGAGGCGACAGGTATCGCCTTCAATCCTGTATCTGCGGCCCTTAAAGCGCGCGGGCAGGGACTCCAAATCAGAGAAACATATGGTTTTGCCATGGCCCGGTTGCCATTGCTCGATGAGTGAGAAGGGGTAGGGATAATACTCGAACAGGAAATCCTCTACCGGATGCCTCTCGCCGCGATCTCGACGTTTTCGCGGTCTCAATGTGAAACTCTGAGCCGCTTCCAGATGTGCAGCGGAAAGCGCCATCCATTCTGTTTCGCCTATCACCTCGAATTCTGTCACACGCATAGCCAATCTTCTACGGAGGATTGAATCACAAATTTCCGATTGCAGCAAAATTTTCCTTGCAAATTATCCTGCTCGGTAGTTAGTTTCTCTGCCCCGCCGAAAGGCAGGAAAAATAAATCGCGGGATGGAGAAGTCAGGTATCTCGTCAGGCTCATAACCTGAAGATCGTAGGTTCAAATCCTGCTCCCGCAACCAATGAAAGCCGTTGAATTCCAAGGAGTTCAGCGGCTTTCGCCTTGTTAGGATCAGGGCTTGAGTCTGCCAACGTGAACAAAACAAGCCGGATACCCTGAACATTGCCTTCCTCTTGAAACAGAGGTGGCGCTTTTGATTCTCAGTTTCAGCCACCACACTCCCAAAGTGTGAGTTTTGTGCACATTTGACGGATTTCGGTTGTGACGAACACCGAAACCAATCCAATGGCCAGTATTTTCCGACGTCCCGATTCCCAGAATTTATGTCTCTCCTGTTATCCCCGCCTTGGAGCTAGGCTCGTGCGAGCCAGTCTGGGCACAGAAGATCCCGTGCTCGACGAAAAGATCGCTCAAAAGGTTGATTTGCTGATCGAACTCGAGAAGGTGGCTGAAGTGGAGGTGCCGGGAAAAATTCTCACGGCGTTGGAATGGAAGTTCCCCTTCAATTGAGACATAGTCGTCCAATCGCCTTGCGCCAAAGAAAGCACCGCACAAAAACGGTTGGAAAAACGACTCACTGCCCTTCGCCTCGCCACACACCTGAGCATCCATATCGCCAAGCGTCAGATCAGCCTTGTGCAGGACGACGATGCCCTAGCGGAACTCTCCAAGCTTGACGGCTGCTACGCCTTGCGCACCGATCTGACTCACGCTCAGGCAGACAGTCACTTTACCCACAGTCTCGCCAAAAACAACCACTCGTGTATCCACTAAAAAGAAGCTCCCAAAAAGTCGTGTAGCCCCTTTAAAATAAGGGAAAAACGACCCATCACCCCCTCTGCGAGAGGGGTAACTTCCGTTGGAAAGTTCCCAGCGCAAAGGGCCACGGCTGGAATGGTCTACGTCCTTCCGAACGGAATGAAATCGCCGCTGACGGCCAGGAGCGAGTTCTCCCGGCGCCATCTTCTTTGACGACGAAGTTTGATTTCGGGGTTGTCGGCGGGGTTGGGAATTTCAAACATCCGGCATGTCGAAATACGCAGGAGAAGAAGTGTTGGTGGTGAAACGTTCCTTGCTGGAGGAGCTGGGGATGTTTAATGGGATGAAGGCGGAGGGTGTGGATGATGTGGTTGGCGCACTTTTAAAGGAGGGGAATCATTGTTTTATGGATAGGGCGGAAGCGGAGGAAGATCCATCGCACAAGCAGTTGATCCCGTATTGCGTGTTCAAATGCGGAGACCGGGTGCTGCATTACACTCGTGGTAAAGCTGGCGGCGAGAATCGCTTGCACGCGAAGCTTTCGGTGGGAGTCGGCGGGCATATCAATCCGGTGGATATGGGCGAGGGGCGCAAGGGTGCGGCGGCCTATTATGCGGCGGTGCAGAGGGAGATCGATGAGGAGTTAGAGATTGGTTGCGACTATGAAATGCGGATTGTCGGGCTTCTGAATGATGATTCGAATCCGGTCGGGCAGGTGCACTTGGGCGTGGTGCATCTGGTGGAGCTGGAGAGCGAGGAGGTTTCATCAAGGGAGGATGCGTTGACGGATCTTTCGTGGGCGACCCTGGAGGAACTGAACGGCGATCTGCATGCGCGGCTTGAGACTTGGAGCCAGCATTGCGTGGCGCACCTTGCGAAAGGAACCGCGATTTAGAAATCGCGACCTGAATGGCGAATCGGTCTTGGGTTTCGCAGCGGTTGCAGTCGCGATTTCTAAATCGCGGTTCCTTTCGCTTCGCAAATTCCGCTTAGGAGTGAGCACACTCGCTACTGGGGAATTTCGTATCGAAATCTTTCGCGCGCGTTCATCTCATTTGGTTCAACGGAAATACGGTGATTCGGGATTTACCTCGGGAGAGGCTTGGTGGAGTATGGGCGCATGAGTGAGTTTGACGCATTCGAAATCAAAATGAGGGCCGCCGGAATGGGCAATGCTCCGGTCGCGGTTTTTAAAAGAAACTATGAGGCACTGAAGCGTGACGAGACCGGGATGATTTCCGAGGAAAGCATTGAGCCTGCGACCGGCTTGCCGAAGGCGGATGACTTGGGAGAAGGCGAGGGTGCCGGGTTGTTGGGAGAGGTTGCGGTGATCAAGCTCAATGGTGGGCTGGGAACCGGGATGGGCCTTCAAGGACCGAAGAGTCTGTTGTCTGTGCGTGACGGGGTGAATTTCCTCGATCTGATGGTGCGGCAGACGCTTTCGCTGCGGGAGAAGAGTGGTGAGAAAGTCCCTCTGGTCCTGATGAACAGTTTCAGCACCAGTGAGGATACTTTGGCACATCTCAAGCGCTACGAGGGGCAGGGTCTGGCATCCGCCGATGAGGTGGAGATGATGCAGAACATGATTCCAAAGATCGATGCGGTGACGCTTAAGCCGGTCGAGTGGCCGGCGGATCCGGATCAGGAATGGTGCCCGCCAGGCCATGGCGATCTTTATCCCGCGATGGTGGGTAGCGGCTGGCTTGATCGGTTGCTTGATGGGGGCGTGAAATACGCGTTCGTTTCAAACTCCGATAATCTCGGGGCGATTCTCGATGCTGCGTTGCTCGCGTTTTTCGCGGATTCCGGAGCGCCGTTCATGATGGAAGTCACGAGGCGGACGGCGGCGGACAAAAAGGGCGGGCACTTGGCGAAGCGCAAGAATGACGGGCGGTTGTTACTGCGTGAGGTCGCGCAATGTCCCGATGGGGATCTCGATGAGTTTCAAAACATAGCCAAGCATCTGTATTTCAATACCAACAGCCTGTGGCTGAATCTTGAAAAACTCAAAGTGCAGCTGATCGCGGATTCGGGGGTGTTGCCGTTGCCGATGATCAAGAACAAGAAGACCGTCGATCCGCGGGACGCGGATTCAACTGCGGTTTTTCAGTTGGAAATCGCGATGGGCTCGGCGATCGAGTGTTTCGAGGGAGCGCTGGCCATTGAGGTTCCGCGCAGTCGTTTTGCTCCAGTGAAAACCACCGCCGATCTGTTGGCGCTGCGTTCCGATGCCTACGAGGTGTTGGAAGACGGTCAGGTCAGGCTGTGTGAGGAACGCGATGGGGTGCCGCCTGATATTTCCCTTTCGGGCGAATACAAGCTGGTCGATTCGCTGGAGGAACTCGGGGTGCCGAGTTTAATCAAATGCAATGCATTGAAAATTTGCGGGCTGCTCAAGTTTCAGCCGGGAGTCGTCATCGAGGGGATTGTTACTTTCGAAAATGCGAATGCGGAGCGCAAAGTGATCTCCGCTGGAATTTATAAAGACGGAAATTATTAAATTATGTGGAAAGGACGTTTTGCAAAAGAGACCTCATCGTTGGTCGAGCAGTTTGGTGAATCAATCTCGTATGATTGGAGATTATTTCCCCATGATATCGCGGGGTCGATCGCCCATGCCAGGGCCCAGCTTAACGCGGGGTTGCTGAATCAGGAAGAGTTCGATGCGATCGAAAAGGGGCTTCGTGAGATCGAGTCGGATATTGAAGAAGGGAAGTTCGAGTTCCGGGCTTCGCTTGAGGATATCCACATGAATATCGAATCAGAGCTGACCAAGCGGATCGGTCCGGCGGGAGGTAAGTTGCACACCGCACGGTCACGCAATGATCAGGTCGCGACAGATACGCGCCTGTATTGCCGTGAGCAGATCGATGAGATCACGGCTGCGATTTTTGCTTTGCAGAAAGTGTTGGTCGAGCAGGCGGGAAGATACGCAGCGACGATCATGCCTGGATATACCCACCTTCAGCGAGGTCAGCCAGTGACCGTTGGGCATCATCTGCTGGCTTATGTCGAGATGTTGCAGCGCGACAAAGGGCGGCTTAATGATTGCAGGAGGCGGTTAAATATTTCACCGCTTGGGTCAGGAGCGTTGGCTGGCTCGACGATCAACCTTGACCGTGAGGCCATCGCTGCGGAACTCGGGTTTGATGGGGTGACCCGTAATTCGATGGATGCGATTGCCGACAGAGATTACATCGCGGAGTTAATTTTCACGATTTCGATGTGCGGGGTGCATCTTTCTCGGCTCAGTGAAGATTTAATTTTGTGGTGCAGCAGTGAGTTCGGATTTGTGACGCTTTCCGATGCGCATACGACTGGCTCGTCGCTGATGCCGCAGAAGAAGAATCCGGATGTCTGTGAAATCACGCGTGGCAAGACCGGGCGCTTGGTCGGGAATCTGATGAATATTCTAGTGGCGATGAAAGGCCTGCCTATCACCTACAACCGTGACCTTCAGGAGGACAAGCCGCCGCTTTTTGATTCGGTGGATACGATACTTCTAATACTTGCGGTGAATACGGAAATGATTGCCGCGATGGAGATGCGCGAGGACAGGTGCCTGGCGGCAGCGAGCGATCCGATGTTGCTGGCTACCGATTTGGCGGATGCCTTGGTGAAGGCCGGGGTGCCTTTCCGGTCGGCACATGAGTTGGTTGGAAAAGCCGTCGGCGAATCCGTGAAGAGCGGAGTTCCTCTGGATCAGTTGGATCTCAAGCAGATCGATGAGGCTTACACAGATGAAATGAAATCCGTTTTCTCATTGGAAACTGCGCTTAAAGCACGGACGAACATTGGTGCACCCTCGATTGAAAATGTGAAACGGGAGGTCGATAGGTGGCGCAAATCCCTGTGAATTACCCACCACTTGAGCATTGGGTTTGGTTCATCCCGGTGATGATGATCGGGGCCTGTATTGGGTCGTTTCTCAACGTTGTGATCTATCGGGTGCCGCTCGGGATGTCGGTGAACGAGCCAAAGCGTTCGTTCTGTCCGCTTTGTAAAAAGCAGCTGTCGCTGTGGCAGAATATACCGGTCGTCAGTTGGCTGTCGTTACGGGGGAAATGCGGGCATTGCGCGGCGCCGATTCCGTTCCGCTATATGGCAGTAGAACTCTTGACCGCTGGATTGTTCGGGCTGGTGTGGTGGTTGTTTCCGCCGCAGGTGGTGATCTTTCTCTGGGCGCTGATGGCGCTGCTGGTGGCGATCACCTATATCGACGCGGAACATCTGATCATTCCGACGAAATTGACATGGGCGGGTTCGGTGATCGGGCTGATTGCTTGTGCGATCTGGCCGACGCTTTCGGCGATGGGTGGATACAATTTCACCTGGTCCGAGGGATTGATTGACGGGGCGGTTGGCTGGACGGTCGGGTTCTTCGGGTTGTGGGCCGTGGTGGAACTGGGGAAGATAGCTTTCGGGAAAAAGGCGATGAAATTCGACAAAGAAGTCGAGTGGTTCTTGAAAGAGCCTGAGGGGGATGAGGATCCGATGTGTTTCGTGATCGATGGGGAAGAGGTGCCCTGGTGGGATATTTTTTCGAGAAAAAGTGACCGCTTGATTGTGGATGCATCCGAGGTGGTCGTGGACGGAAAGGAAACCGGAGCCGGGAAATTGATCATTCGTGAGGTCGGAATTGAGCTTTCCGATGGGCGGAAGTTTGCGTTGGAAAAAATGGTTTCGCTCAGTGGGCGGGCCAGAGGTGTGGTAATTCCACGCGAAGCGATGGGGATGGGGGATGTGCATCTACTCGGGATGGTCGGTGCGTTCTTTGGCTGGAGCGGGGTGTTTTTCTCTCTGTTTTCGGCATCCCTGTTCGCGATTTTCGCGGCGGTGGTCGGAAGGATCGGTTTTGGGAAACAACTGCCCTTCGGCCCGTTTATCGCGATGGGAGCCGTCGCATGGATGTTCGGCGGGTGGAAGTTGTGGCAATTGTATATGGATTTTGTGGGATTCTGATCATACAACACTGCTCAATCGTGTATGATTGATGACCCTAGACGCCCGAAAATCGTTTTCTTCGATGTGAACGAGACACTGCTTGATCTCTCTCCGCTCAAGGACAGCCTTTCTGAAGTGCTGGAAGGTCGCGGAGATTTGCTCCCGCTGTGGTTTGCGACGATGCTTCAATACTCGCTGGTGGAAACGGTTACGCGTTCTTATCGTGATCTCGGAGAAATCGGTGCGGCTTGTCTGGTGATGCTGGCAGCAAATCATCGGATTGAGTTAGATTTGGTCGGGGCAAGAAAGGCGATGAAGCCCTTGGGCTCTCTGCCTGCGCAACCCGATGCCGCCCCTGCGCTGGAGAAATTGAAGGAAGCTGGGTTTATCTTGGCTACGCTAACCAACTCACCACTGACGATTGCTGATAGTCAGCTTGGGAATGCTGGGCTTTCGGGCTATTTTTCCAAGCTTCTCAGTGTCAGTTCGATCGAGACTTTCAAGCCCCATGTGGCCACTTACCAATGGGCTGCGAAACAGATGGCGACGACTCCGGGGGACTGCATGTTTGTCGCCGCGCACGGTTGGGACATCGCCGGTGCTCTGCGCGCCGGAATGCGGGGCGCTTTCGTTTCTAGGCCAGGGGCGCAACCTTATCCGCTCTCTCCTTCGGCGGAATTTTCGAGTCCAGGTTTAAATGGAGTTTCCGATTACCCGGTCGATCTCTGGGAAGGTTGAGAGAGGTTTTGGTGGGCTGTATCGAGTTGCTCAAAAAATTGGGAAAGATGGAGGTTGATTGTCGGGGGCGTGCCGGATACCACCTGCCTTGTCGACGGAAAAAGAACGTCGACACTCCTTTGGAAGCCCGTCGCACGGGCAGTCAATTGATGGGGAATCCGGTTAGAATCCGGAGCGGTACCGCCACTGTATGGTTTTTCGCGAAAGCGGGAGACCGAGCCAGATCGCCAGCCTCGGGAGTTTTCTGAACGGACCTGCGGAAAACAGGTCCACGGATACGAAAACAAAAATGACACAAAATAAAACGTCCGCGCTACGCCGGACGACGAAGACGGGCTGTACCCTTGTATTGGGCGCAGCGATCACACTTAGTGGGTATGTTTCTGCGGAGATTGAGAACGAGCTCGATGAACTGGTAGTCTCCGCAACGAGACTAGCCGTCGAGAAGTCCGAGACCACCGAGCAGCTCAAAGTCCTTGATCTCCGAGATCTGGAGGAAAGAAGTATCTATGATCTTCGATCTGCTTTGAACGATTCGCCCGGGGTCTTGTCGCTTTCCACGGCGGGTGAAACAGGTGCTCTGGGTTCGTTGCTGATCCGCGGGACCGCAAATTCCGACTCCCAGGTGGTGGTCGATGGCTTGAGAATCAACGACTCTAACGGCGCTAGCTCCAATCAATTTCTCAGGGGTCCTAGCCTGAATACCTTCGGGAATATCGAGTTATTGAAGGGGCCTCAGGGATCGCTTTACGGCGGCAACGCGATCGGTGGAGTCCTGTTTATGGAAACCCCGCGCGGTGC
>Ga0105053_10006802_pt1 | contig 15559 bp, 10 predicted proteins | sample BON01_FD_78093 | JGI IMG/M metagenome (GOLD analysis project Ga0105053, IMG submission 78093) | Freshwater microbial communities from Lake Bonney liftoff mats and glacier meltwater in Antarctica - BON-01 | ecosystem: Environmental > Aquatic > Freshwater > Ice > Glacier meltwater | place: Lake...
AATATATATATATATATATATATATATATATATATATATATATATATATATATATATATAACTCCAACTTCTCAGAAACACAAACACAAACACAAACTCAAACTCATTTTTTTTTAAATGCTTACATTTAAATAAAAATAATTATAATATTTTTATTATAAATAATGTCTAAAAGGCCCAAAGGCGGCAAAAAGGGCAGGGGCAGCTTCCCAGTGTGACGTGTCCCAGATGCAGATGCAGATGCCAGATATAGTATGATATAGGGTGATAAGAAGAAGAGAAGCAATCAATACACCAACTGCCGCTGCGGCTGCCAACTACCGCCGCAACGACAACAGGCTGGTGGTAAGGAAAAAGGCGAAGAGCGCCGCATACACGTGCGTCTATCCGCCCGGTTTGCGCCAGAGCAGCCGCAGCAGCGTAACTGATTTTGGACTCTCCCCGCGCCCCGGCGCCCCAGCTGCCTGGCCGTCTCCCCGCTGTCCGCTGTAGCAGCAGCAGCGCCTCGTACAGCCGACCTCCGTGTGCGGCAAAGACGCACCTCCCCGTCAGTCAGCACACGGCGGCGCCCGGCACGTTGCACGGCGTGTGGCGACGCCAACTGCGGCTCGCCACTTCCTTCGTCGCTTCAGCCTCGCCACGTCTTCCTCACGCTGACACGGTTTCGAGTCGCACCAGCTGCGAGACTGCCGCAACTCCACGCCGGACAGCAGCGCCGCCGCAGCGTTGGGCTATCGTCCTGCGGCAGCCACCAACGTTGCACCAGCCCCCCCCCTCCCCTTTTCTGCACAAGCCACGAGATTTCCGCTAGGCGCTTAGCCCTTGCGGAACTTGCCCCAGATGTGCAGCAGCACGACGAACGCGATGAAGAGCAGGCTGAGCACCAGTACGGTGGTTGGGCCACTGCGCGCAGGGAAAGGGAAGAGGGGGAGCTGGCAGTGAGCAGTTTGCACGCGAAAGAGCCCGCCGGGCGCACAGCGCAGGCAGAACCGCGCTCAGCGCAGGACGGCAGGGCCTGCGAGGGCCCTCACATTTTCAGGCCCGGAGCCTCGTCGGTGTAGAATTTCAGGATGCCCTGGCCGCCACCGCCGCCCGAGCGCGCCGCCGGGCGCCGCGCAGCCGCAGCCTTCCTGGCCATGGTGCCGCCAGCAGCGCCGCCAGAGCCACCCGGCCGCTTGGCCAGCTGGCCACCGCCTGCTTGCCCCTCCCCAGTCTGTCAGAGCGCAGAGGACAGGGGTGCGTGAGGCGGACGTTCCCCAGCCACTTCGCTCGCGTCGCAGCGACGGGCGCCACGCGGCCGACGCGAAAGTCACCATGCTGGAGTTTTCTTGTAAAATTTCTGACCTGTACTTCTAGGCTTGCTCTCTAAAAGCGTCCTAGGTAATAGCCGCTGGCGCCAACGCCTTTCTTGGCGCTCTTCACGTACAGCCCGGGGTCTTCGGCCCGAACATCCATCGCAACGAGAGACCCCCCAGGGTGTCGTATCGTAACAGCCGAAAGCGCTTTCTTTGTGTCGGTCCGGCCATGCTTTGGCTATCGTACACACTGCTGGCAGCGGCCGCACCGCTTGTCGCAGCAGCCCCAACCCCTCGCGCGATGGGCCCGAACCAGCGCGCCCTTCAGCAGTCGGGCCAGACCTACGTGCCCGTGTGCACGGGCACGACCAACTGGATGCTGCTGCTCTACATCCTCGGTCCTTTGTACCTCGTCGTCATGGCATTTGTGCTGTGGGCGATCTGCGTCCGCGACCGCCGCCACACTACGCCCGAGGTGACCGCCGTCTCGCTCGAGGCCGGCTTCAATACCGTCGGCGAGAGCAAGAGCTGGTTCCGCAAGGTGAACCGCCCGCACTCGGCGTGGCGGGCTGCGCGCACCGGCCGCGCCGGAGGCGGCATGGACATGGCGCTCATCGACCGGCAGATTCGGATGGCGTTCCTGCGCAAGGTGAGGACCCGTTCACTAACCCTGAGGACCCGTTCACATGGAGAACGGTGCTGGGCGAGTGTTCTCACACCTCTTGTGTTGAAATACAGGTATACGCGATCCTCTCCACCCAAGTGCTCATCACCATGGGCATCGTCATCGCCTTCATCTCTGCGGCGTTTGACGGCTTCGACCCGTCGGCGCCGACAGACTTCTTCTACGGCCTGTACGCCAACCCGTGGGTGATGCTGGTCGCCTTCATCCCGCTGATCGCCGTGCTCTGCGTGCTGCAGTGCGTCAAGAACTCCTACCCATGGAATTACATCCTCCTTTTTCTCTTTACTGTCATCGAGGGCTGCGTGCTCGGCGTCCTCTGCACGTTCTACTTCGGGGCCTGCTATGGGGACCAGGTACGCAGAGGGGAGTCGGGCGTTGGCCCCCTTGGGGTATTCTCCGCCGAGGATACGTACCTGTACGTCACTCAGGGCAGGCCTCCCTGCCCTCGCGCATGGCGCCATGGCGGCTGGGGCGTCTTCCGCTCCACCTTCCGCGCGCTCCTCACGCTGCTTCCTGATTGTGCTGCTTTTTGTCCAGGTGGTCATGGCGGCGGCGCTGACGCTGGGCATCTTCCTCGCGCTCACCGCCTTCACGCTCCAGTCGCGCGCCGACTGGACCTGGCTCGGCCCCGCCCTCTTCGCCGGCCTCGTCGTGCTCTTCTTCTGGTCCTTCTTCACCTTTTGGCTCATGCCCAACGGCTTCCGCTGGCAGATGATTCTCTCGCTGCTCTTCGCGCTGCTCTTCGTCGGCTTCATCATTTACGACACGCATATGATCATGAAGTACACGGGCGTCGACGACTTCATCATCGCGGCCATCGAGCTCTACCTCGACGTGGTGAACCTCTTTATGTTCCTCCTGTCGCTGCTCGCGGGCTCGGCGGGCGATTGAGCAAACAAGGCAAAGGGTAGCGCGCATAGAATAGGCAGGTCGACTAGGCTGATTCTAGCCGCTGGGCGGCGACGGCTGCCTGCTGGTAGGCGCACGAGCCCGGAGGTAGGCGTGCCGTGCAGTAGGGGTCCAGGGCGAGTTAAGAGTAGGTGAGCTTAGCAGAGCTTAGAGTCGTGTTTAGTGTTTAGGTTTTAGGATAGCGTGTGGTTGCTTAGTGTGGGGTCCCTTTCTGGCCTGCTTGCTCTGCTCTGTGTACAGTCTGGAGTCTGGAGTCTGGGTCTCTGTCTCTTTGCTCTTTGTGTTTGTGTCCCGACGGCTTGACCCGTCTCGGTCTCGGTCGTGCCAGTGTGCTGCGTGCTGCTGGCTGCTGGCCGTGCGCGTGCACGCGTGTCGTGCTGTGCCGTGCGATATAGATATACGATGTATATATATAGTACAGATATAGCATATAGCAGGTTGTCTCCTAGTAGGTATAGCGGCTTTATAGCGGTATAATATAGCTATAGCTATAGAGTATAGGTATTATAGGTATATAGATACATAATACATAATACATAATGTGGAATGTAGTAGTAGTAGTAGTATACATGGCACTTTTTTTTGGAAACTAAGTTAGAAACTAGGCTAAACCCAAAATCGCAGCTCTATTTCGAAAAATCGAAAAACTCTCCGCTAAAACCGGTGTGAGTTTTCGTGTTTTGTGTTTTTCTATTTTCTGTTTTCAGACTGTTTTCGACTAGATTCAGATTCAGATTCCCTGAAAAAAAGACGCAAAAAGGAGGCGACGCTTTTTGGGGGGGAGACGGCTGTTGGGAGCTGTTGGGAACGCGATAACTCGTGACCACGCGTGCTCCTTTTGGGTGCCCGTCAGCAGACAAAATGGTCAGGCGGACGAGGCCGTCACTCTGAGCCATCCGGCGACCTCGTGAGTGAGGTGTCGGGAACCCTAGAAACCATCCATTCGCCATTCGGCCCCTCTTTCCAGTGGTAGCTGCTGTGGCCGCGACCTCGGCTGGGTTAGAAAAAAAGTGCGATATACATACACATACAATCATCATCATCATCATCATCATCATCATCATCATCATCTACACATACACGTATCATACACGACATACGACACGACTACGGACTATCTATAGCCACTCTATCTATGTCTATGTCTATGTCGATCTCGCTCGTGCTGAAAAAAACGATCAACGGGAACAGGAACACGTGGATCTCCTACGTCCCCTTGCACACGGCGTATGAGCTATAATAACGCGTCCTGATGTGTGTCTCCCTGGGGTTAACCCGAGGCGCTGTGGTGACGTGTAGCATCCTTATAGGATGAAGATTTCTAGTTTTTCCATTGGTTTTTCTCACGTGAATGAATCGCCGTGAACGTAACGGCATGATGATCCCGCTTTGCGGTTGATATAAACTGTGTTGATGAAGCACCTGCTCGTGCCAGCGGCAGCACTAGCACAGCCTAGACCGCCAACCCGTCCGCCCTCTCCATGGCCGCCAGCACCGTTGCCGCCAGCGCTTTTGCACCCACCGCCCGTTCCTTGGCCGCCGCGGTCGCCGGCGCCGCCGCTACCGCAAGCGCTGCCGCAGCCACCGCCCGTTCCTTGGCCGCCGCCGCCGCCGGCGCCGCCGTTGCCGCCGGCGCCGCCACTCACACCGCCAGTTCCGTGGCCGCCGTGGCCTTCACCACCGCCGCCGGATGCGCCGCTTCCTCCCCCGCCGCCTCCTCCCCCGCCGCCCCCGCCCGCGGTACCGCCGCCGCCGACCCAGCCGCCGCCACTGCCGCCGGAGCCGCCGCCGCCAAGCCCGCCGCCGCCACTCCCGCTGGAGCCGCCGCCGCCCTACTCGCCGCCGCCTCCCCATCCGCCGCCGCAGCCGCCGTCGCCGCCGCTGGCACCCAACCTGCACCACGAAGGGGCGGACTGCCTGGAGCCGTGCCGCCTGTCCTTCTACTCGACCGCTAGCGGCGAGGTGGCCGGCTACTGCTCAAACTTCTTTTGCGGCACGGGCGTCTGCTGCCGCAAGGGTTTCAGCGGCTGCGGTGACATGGGTTGTGTTGATTATCATTGTTGCACCGAGACGGCCGCGCCGACGCCGCCACCGCCCGTCCCCCCGCTTCCGCCGGTGCCGCCGACGCCGCCCTCGCCGCCGCCACCACCGCCGCAGACGCCGCTACACGGGCTGCTGAGCGACGTGCTTAACCTCGCATGCATCGACCACCCGGTGCTGGGCGCCTGGGTGGCCGCAAAGCTGCGCGAGTACCTGGCGAGCCCCGGCTGGTGGTGGACGGTCCACTGGTCGTTCGACGAGTACCGCCCCTGGTTTGCAAAAGGGCTGCCCGATGCACTGGCGCAGATGGCCGAGTGGCAGGTCTGGGGCGGCGGCTACCTGGTGAAGGAGTTCTGGTGGCGGCTGCCCCCCGGCGAGGCGGGCATCACGCGGCTCGCCATCACGTCGGTCGAGTGCGACTCCTTCTCGATGCGCTCCGTCGACGCGCAGTACTGCTTCCCCTTCGAGGTGAGCGGCCGCGCGCTCGGGATCGACCTGAGCTGCAGGGGCGAGTGGCTCATGGAGCTGGCCGAGCCGCTGCAGCCGCTGGCCGGGCTAGTCGAGGCCAACGCGACTGGTGCGCCGCTGACGGGAAGCTGGGAGATGACCCTCGCGCCCGAGTCGTGGTTCGAGCTGAGCAGCCTCGACATGCAGGGGCGAGAGCTCTTCGACGCGCAGAGCGTCTGCGAGTTCCACGCCGTGCCGCAGCTCACGATGCGGCTGGGCAGCGTGCGCTTCGACGCCGACGACGTGCTGGTCGAGACGCAGGCCGTGCCCGGCCGCCCCTCGCTCAACGCGACACACCCCACCTACATCAAGGCGGCGGTCGCGATGCGCGCCGCGCGCTACCTGCTCCAGTCCATCGCCTCGTGCGCGCTCGGCTACGGCGACGGCGCGGGCTACTTCAACGACTTCTTGGGCGCGGTGCCCGTCGCGCCCCACTGCCCCGACGCGCAGGCCTTCCTCTGCGCAAACACCATCGTGCCTTCCGTCACGCGCGCGGGGCAGGACATCTGGTACGTGCTGCACGCCAGCCTCTTCCTCACGCCGCAGCGCCTGCGCGTGCTCTTCTTCGCCGCCGCGATCGCTAGCCTGCTGCTCACCTACCTCGCGCTGCCTGGGCTCTCTGCGTCGCTCCAGCGGCGCCAAGAGCCACAGCTGACGGCGGCGGCGCTGCGCGAGCAGGAGGCCGTGCTGCGTCTCCAGCTCCAGCAGGGCGAGCTGCGGTCAAGGCTGCAGGCCGAGATCTGCCAAGAGCTCTCGTTGGGCGAGGCGGACGGGGAGTCTGGAGGCGACGGGCCGCAGGCAGCCGACGCTCCTCCGGCTGGCTGCGACCGACGCAGCATGGACGAGGCGAGCGGTGGCTCGTCGCAGGCGGGCGATGCGCCGGTGCTGACGCGCTCTGTGGTGGACGGACTCGACTGGTTCCTCTCGACGCGGCTCGTCCGCTGCGCGCTGGCGACGAGCAGGCTCTCTCTCGCTGCCGCGGCCTCGCTCTTCGTCTTTCTCGCCGGCACCGTGCTCCTCTTCGGCCTCTTGACCCTCGGCTTCATCTGCACCGCGCTCGTCCTCACCGAGGAGTGGTGCTACGACCACTCGATACAGACCGCGCTGCCCGAGGCGGCGGCCGCCGCCACCGCCGCCGCCGCAGCCGCGTGCGTGGTGGGCGCGCGCCGGCTGGCTGGCGCGGGGCTCGAGCGGGTGCTCGCTGCGGTGCTGCTCCAGCTCTGCTTGCTCAGCGTCGCGCTCGGTCTGCGCGCCAGCGTCCGCCTCTACGTCTCGCACTACCACCTCAGCTACCGGCTGGTGATGGCCTTCTCCGACGTGGCCAAAGTGGGCACCTACGTCGGCGTCTACCGACTCGCGCTCGCGCTGCGCGAGCTCTTCGAGCGAAACCGCGCGCCGCGCCGCACCCTGCTTGACCCCACCAGCGTGCCGAGCCACCGATGGACCAGCGCGCAGAGCCTTCGCGGCGCGAGCAGGCGGTCGGGCCTCGCCGAGGCGCCGGAGCCGCTGGTGGCGCTGGTGCGCAGCCTCTCTGTGGCGGAGCTGCGCAGCCGCACCGCCGTCCTGCGCCTGGGAAAGAGCTTCAAACGCGCGCGCGGCGAGGTTGGCGGCAGGGTTGGGCTGCGCGAGAAGCGCAGCCTGGTCTGGCTCGACGCGATGGCGCTGATCCTCCTCTACGTCCTGCTCACGGGCGTGAGCGACCGCGTCCACCTCGCCGTCATCGCGCTCGCGGGGGCCTACGCCACGATAAAGGTGCTGCGCGAGCTCGAGACGGAGCTGCTCGCTCGCGCCGCCGAGCAGGCCGCGGGCGCGTCCGCCTGGTGCCGCTGCAGGGCACACTTCTGTGGCGGCGGCGGCGAGGCGCGCGCGGCGCGGTGGCTCTGGTGGTCCTTCGCGCTCAAGCTGCTCAGCATCGTCGCCACCGCCGTGCTCGAGCCGCTCTGCCTGCAGCAGCCCTGCCTGCTCCACCAGAGCGCCTGCCCGCTGCCCTACCGCCTCAACCACCTCTCTTTGGGCTACGCCATCGACTGCGTCGGCGTAAGCCTGCTCCTGATCGGGACGCTCGCCCTCGTCGCCCAGCACGCGTGGGGGCGGCGGAACGCGGCTGCCGGCGCGGACGACGCGGATGCGGCGGCGGGGGGCGGCAGAGCCGAGTCGTGAGGTTGGGGAGAGCGCGCGACGGGCTGACTGGGCCGACGGTGTAGATCGCGGACTGGTGTCTTTCTCTCTTCTCACATCGCACAGCACGGCGAGGTGTGGGGTGAGGGGGTATCTGGGCGCATTGAATTCTCATTTCTGTTTCTAGTCTAGGTGTAGCACCAGCATTGCGCAGTTGCAATTGTTTATTAGATGTAGCGTGAGGGGGCGCTAGTCTTAGCCCTAGCCCTAGGTACTAGCTAGCGGCGCTAGTAGCTAGTAGCTAGTAGCACTTAGTAGCGCTATAGCTATAGCTGCTAGTACTGCTAGCCTTTTGCTGCTACAGCTACAGCAGATACAGCATACAGCTGGATACCGCTAGATACGATACAACGGATGGGGACGGCGGATACATACAGCTAGGAACGGACACATATAATACGATATACTTTTTGTGGGATACGGGATACAGCCGCTAGCAGGAGCAGGATGCAGGGTGCAGGGTGGATCTGCTGCTGCTGCTGCTGCTGATGCCTCTTTAGAGATACTAGGAAATCTACTGAAAATATGATCTATACAAATACACTACATATCATATAAACTGTGTATAATACGTGTATATAATATACGTTTTATTTAATTTTTTTATATATTATTATATAATATTTTTGTTCTTAATTAATAATTAATAACAAAACTATACGGTACTATACACTATACGGGTGGGCGATGATTACGTACTAGTACGTACTACTGGTACTACATAGCAGTCTCTCAGTCAGTCTCGCAGTAAAATCTATAGCTATATATAGTATTAGCCATAGCAACTACAGCAGCACATATACATATACATATTATATACAACGAAATTGAGACAACGATCTGCTGACTGCTGGCTGCTGGCTGCTGGAATTTTTTTTTATGGTATTTGGGGTTGGCCCTCCGCCGAGCGGGTCACGGTCGCGGCGGCGTGGGCGGGGGCGCGAGGTCAAGGCATAGCACAAGCATAAAATAACACAAGAGATAGAGAGCGAGGGGCGGGGGACACGGACACGCGGGGGCTCCAGGCGCCGGCGTGCTGCGCGCGGGCAACCCCGCCACAAACCACAAAGACAAGAGGTTCAAGAACAACAAGAAAGAAAGCACGAACACCCCCTCCTCGTGCAGGGGAAATAGGACGAGTTGCAGTTAGGAAACGCTGCTGCGAGCACAGCCCACGGCGGCAGCCGGGCCAGCACATACACGGGGACGGGGAACCCCCGACTCTAATGAACCACGGCCACTCGCATAAACACCACATGCCACATGGAAGGCACACAATAAAATCAAACAAGACAATTAACTACCCTTCGACGACGGCGTACCCACGGTGTGCGGTCATCAACCAATGGCGTGGCCGTGAAGGTCAAAACGACGGCGCGACGACTCACTCCATGCCGGCGAGGTTGGACGCACTGTACGAATAGTTCATCAGCTCCATCAACGAGCTTGCCGAGCTGCGGGGGGGCGAGGGAGGAGCCGCGGGATGCTCAGCGGCAGGGAGGCAAGGCGTGTTGCTTGCCGGCCGTGCGCGCGTGGGGCAGTGCCTGAGTGGCGAATCCATCCGGCTCGTGTGCTGGTGGGCTCCGAGGCGCTGCCGCGCATCCTCTGTTAGTGTGCGCAGCGGTAGCACACGCGGGGCGGTCCGCGGGGGTGGTTTAGGGCCTGGGGTTGTGTATGCCTTGTGGTTAACCCGTTGTGCGGGAGCAGGAGGCAGCGCTTGCTTGGGCCTGTCGGACGCGCGTGGACGGTTTGCGGGAGCAGCAGGCCAGCGCGTGTTGCGAGCAGAGGGGCGGTGTGAGGGGCCGCAGGAGGCGGCGCGCCCACCTCGAGCGCACGAGGTCGATGAGCGAGGTGACGGATGGCGACTCCTTGAGCGAGCCTGACAGCGCCTGCAGCTCGGCAAAGTCCTCCATGGAAGGCGCGCCGGGCAACGAGGAGCCGGGCGCGCGCAGGCCTCGCCCGTTGGACCAGGGGGTGAACTGGGGCGGCGGCATGCCGCCGTGCGACGAGCCGCCGTTGGTGTGGCTGGCCATGTCGGTTTGCGAGGCGGCGCGCACGAGCCGCGCGAGGCTGAGCTCGGAGGAGCCGGCGGGCGCGCCCTCGGGGCGCTGCGACTCGAGCGCGGCCAGGCTTTGCTGCATCGAGTCGGAGCGGAGCAGCCCGAGTAGCGAAATCACGGAGGCCGAGTCGGGCAGGCCCGGCATCGAGTGCGTGAGAGACTCTGAGCTCGCGCTGCCGCCCAGCTGACCGTGCGGGCTCTGCTGCTGCTGCGCGGCTCCAATTGACTTGGCGGCCCCCTCTAAGTAATGCAGCAGCTCAAGCATCGAGCGCGAGGGCGGGATGGGCCGGCTGCCGCTGGGCGGCAGCGGCACGCCTGGCCCCTGCTGCTGGCGCTGCATGTAGCCGAGGCCCTGCAGCAGCTGGCGCATGGCCAGGTCAGTGCTGTGGGCGGCTGGGTAGCCGTTGGCGGCAGGGGCGGGAGGGAAGGCGTGCAACGCGCCGCCGGAGTGTTCGCCTTGCCTGCGCGGATCGAACGGCGTGGCGACGGCCACGGCGGGGCCGCGCGCGCGTTTGGCAGGGGTGCCGAGCCCGGCGGCGGCCTGGCCGGGCGCGAGGCCAACGTCGGCGGCGGGGGCCATGCCGGCCATGCCGGCCATGCCCATGGCGGCTGTGCCGGCCACGCTCATGCCGGGTCTGGTAGCGGCGGGCACGCACACGGGCAGCTGTGCCTTGATGGGCCGCTTGCGCGCTGACTTTGGCGCCTCCTTCTTGGCGGGCCGCGCGCCGATGGCCTTGACGTCACGCTGGAAAGTCGCCTCGGGCAGCGGCAGCCTCGTCTGCATCACGATGGGCCCAACGTTGGGCTTGACGTCGAGGCAGTAGGCGTTGGCCGAGAGCAGGCGCGGCAGGTTGAGCACCGACGCGGGCTCCTTGTCCAGGTAGGGAAAGCAGATCCAGCGCGAGTCGCCCTTGGGCGGGATGGGCTCGCCCCACGTGTGCACCGACGCCGGGATGAGCGTCTCGAGCGCCACAGCCTCCCACTCGGCAGGCTCGACGTGCAGCAGCACCCACTGCTGCATCTTCGCGCGGAAGGTGAGCCGACCGTAGACGACCCCCTTGGCGCTCAGCCCGATGTTGAAAGGCGCGCCGAACTCGCCCGCCATGAGCACGTAGAGCCACGACTCGTGCGACGAGGGGAAGACCGACATGAGCATCCCGCTCGAAGACGAGAGGTGAGGGTGCGTCACCAGCGGACCGTGCGCGCACGAGGTGGCGAGCACCGACCCCTCCATCGCCTCGTCGTCGTCCTCGCAGTCCGTCATCAACGCGGGCGGTGACGGCTCCGACGAGCCGGCGCCGTTACAGCTGGCGGGCCGCCAGGCCACCCCGTTGCCCGCAGCCCCGTGAGCGTGCGATTGCGGCTGCGAATGCCCCATCCATTGTCGCGGCGCCCCCTGCTGCCCCAGCGACTGCTGCGGCCGCGGCTGCTGGTGCGGTGTTGGCCGGCCGCCCGCCGCCGCGGGAGCGCCCCCCTGAGCCCCGCCCCGCCCCGCCCCCTGGCGCATACTCTTCGCCATGATATCCTTCTGCTCCTGCAGCGCTTTGATGTAGGCTTGCTGAAACGCAGCGAGCTGCTCAGCCGTCAGCTCCGGCACGCCCGCCGCAGCGGGCGCCGCGCCGCCGCCGAGGCCCGCCGTGGGAGCGACCAAGCCGGACTGGACGCTCAACAGGTTGGCGTCCGTCGGGGGCGGCGTCACCGTCGGCGCCTGCCGAAAGGGGCAGCCGCCCGGGACCGCCGCCATCATCGCCGGGTCCCTGCCCGTCGCCAGCCCCACCGGCGGCGGCAGCTGGCCCTGCGGGAAGGGGCAGCCGCCCACTGCGAGCATCGGCGCGGACGGCTCGCGCTTGACAAACGGCGTTATGCTCGGCCCGGGCTCGGACACCTGCGGGTACGGAGGGCGCGCGCGCTGCGGTGAGGAGCAGCTCTGCGCAGGGGCACGCGGGTAACCGAACCCCAGCGCCGGCGCGGCAGGTGCGCAGGCACGCGAGGCGGCCTGGCGCGCGCTCCAGGCCCCGCGGGGCACGACCGCCAGGGCTGCATGTCGCCGCACCTGCGCCCTGTCGCTGCTGCTGCTGCCCTGACGCAGCGGGCTGGCGGCGGCCGAGAAGGACGCCTTGGACGCGCCGCCCATCGCGCCCAGGTTGTTGCCAGCATACGTCTTGACCCGCCGCAGCTTCGCTCTGGAGCGCGTCTCCTCAATCGTGGCTATGTGCTTGAGCGCCACTGGGTCTGCGTGTGGCTCCACGCCCTCATCACCCTGCCGCCACTGCCGGTAGTTTCGACGCAGCTCGCTGGTCCGCGCCTGGTCAGCGTCCGACAGCACCTTGTCGGCGCGGAAGAAGAGGTCGGCCATTGCGCTGCCATGCGTCATAGGCTCCAATTCCAAGGCGGCGCAGAGACCAGACAAAAGAGTCGGCGGGTCGAAATCCGGTGTGTCGGCGGCCATGCAGTAGGTTGCTAAATAGGGATGGAGGCTGGAGCGGCTGGAGAGGGGGAAAGCGCGGAAAGGTGAGTAGGCCAAACAGCGCGCCACAAGCCCCTGCTGTACACGTACGCGCCAGGGCTGCAGTGGACCATACAAGGGTAGAGCTACTGTAGGCGGGCAGGTCGAGTACGTAGGTTATTCTAGTTTCTGAGGAACTGTTTGTCAGTTACATTGCCAGCGCGCGATGGACAAGGTCTGCGCTGGCTGGCCGACCCAAGCCAACCCGACGGCAGAGGACCCCGCAGGGAACCGGCTGACTCACCCGTGCGTGGCTCCACTGCCGCAGGCCATGTTGCTGGCGTGCAACAAGGACGGCGTGAGCATCCACAGCCACCTGACAGAGCTCATCCACTCGCTGCTCACCGACAAGGACGCCAACGCGCTCCTGAACCTCGAGAACATCTCGCTCGGTGTCAAGGCGAAGCGCTTCGCCGCCACCGAGCCGGGGGAGCGGGTGCGGCCGCTGTGCCCAGACCACTGCCGCGCAGCACCCTGATCACGCTGCGATCTCACCCCCACCCTGCGCCGCGCAGAATCCGGCGCCGCCGGCCGTCACCGTCGACGACTCCTGGAAGAAGGCCAGCAACACGCTCTTCACGGTGCGCAGCGGGCCGCGGCGGGAACGGCGGCGGGCGCGCACGGCGTCGGCCAGGCGCAGCACCAATGCAGCGGGCTCAGCCCGCCCCCCCTCCCCTGTCACGCACAGGTGGACACGAGCGAGGCGGACGCGGGCGTGCCCAACCTGCCCGAGGAGGCGTCGTGGTTTGAGTGGGCAGGCGTGGGTCTGCCGCGCGGGGAGCTGCCGCGCCTCTTTGGCGCCATGACGGCGCTCAAGGCGCAGAGCGGGCTGCAGTCGGTGCGCTTCTTCGGCAAGGTGCTCGGCACCAAGTCGGACTACTACGTGGTCGAGGGCACCCGCGCCGGCGGCTCCGAGGGCGGCACGGCGGCTGAGGCTGCTGCGGCGGGCGCGACGCCGGCCGAGGCGCCGGGCACGGGCCTCAACACGCACGTCTACTTCGTCGCTCGCGACCCGTCGGCGGCCTTTGTGCGGTTGCCCGACGTGCTGCCGGCGCAGGTGGTCGCCGCGATGCAGATCAAGAAGTACCTGACAGGCGAGCTCGAGGCGCCGGTCAAGAGCTACCCTGCCTTCCCGGGCAGCGAGCGCCACTACCTGCGGGCTCAGATCGCCCGCATCGCTGCGGCGACGGTGCTGGTTCCCGCCGGCAAGCTGGCCGTCGACGACGAGGCGGAGGGGGAGCCAAAGCCGTTGGTCGCGTCGGAGGACTTTGCGGCCAAGTCGGCGGCCGAGATGGAGGAGGCGGATAACTGGGTCCATCGGCTGGGCGGCGTACTGCGGAGCGGGAGGGCGACCAACCCACCCGTGGCCGAGGACGAGGAGGCCGAGGATGCCGAGGAGGAGGTTGCCGCGCTGGCGCCAGTCTCGGGCGACGCGCCCGTGGCCGACCCGCTGCCCGACTCGGGCACCGCCACCCCCGCGTGGAGCCTTACGCGCTACTGCCCGCAGGCGCGCGACGCGGCGGTGGTGGTTGCCAAATCCAACCGGTGGCCCGGCGCCTTTTCAGCCGTCGTGGGCGGCAAGCACGCAAACTTGTACATCGGCTATGGCGCAGAGGCCACGGCCGCGCCCTTCACGCCCGCCGCGCCGCCGCTCATATTGCGCGAGGCGGCCGAGGTGGAGGAGCAGCCCGACGTGGCGCTCGAGGTGGAGAACGCGGTGCTCAAAGAGATCGACGAGCTCAGGATCCAGGCCGAGGCGGCCGACGAGGAGCCGCAGGAGGAGTGAGCTCTACTGGCGGTGCGCCTGCAACGTGGCGGCGAGCTTCTCTGGGGGAGGCGAGCTGTCAGCGGCTCCTATTATTGCATATTTTGGCATTCCCTGCCTTCGAGCCTTGTTGCACCCCGTCTGGCACACCTCTGCCTCCTCTGCGAGCTAGACTGTCGTCGCGTGCTGCGTGCTGCTACTGCTAGAGTTGTTAGAGTGTCTGCTGGTGCGGGATCGCGGGATAAGAGAGTTGGAGATGCGATGAATGTAGGTGCGAGTTCCTGCTGGCATAGGCATAGCAAGCAGGCGGTGGCGGTGGCGGGTCGTCGCTGTGCGCCACGTGGAGCATGTGATGTAGCATGGCATTTATGCATGTCATCATGTGTGGCACATTGACATTGGTGCCATTGGCCATATTAGTAAATGTAAATAATAATAATGATTCTTAATATTTATAATGATTCAATGAGTAATGAAAATACAAATAATAAAATACAAAAAGTTAAAATATTAATATTATAATATAATTATAATATATAATATATAATACAAACTCGCGGTCGGTTTGCGTTATTTTTGCGCTGTCGCTGTCGGCTTCCCACACCCACACCGCACCGTTGCGTGACGCGTCTGTGTCTGTGTTTGGCGGCGTTGGCGTTGCACGCCACACGCCACCCAAGACCCAAGTCCTTTCGCCATAGGCCCCCTTGTCCTTGGTCCTTGTACACTTAAACACGCTGGTGTGTTGTGTGTTCGTGCGCGGCAAATTTCTTGCAGCACTCGGACGGCCGCCGCGTCACCATCACCACTCCTCTGCAGCACACCACGGCGCGCCATAGCACACCACGGCGCGCCATCGCCGCATTACCACCGCCCAGAGATGAGCGATGCGGCACGAAGTGGCGCGCGGCACGTCAACCCACCATGGGGTGCCTTCTCGGTCCGAGGCATCCGCGGCCGCTTCCACTCCGCCTGCGGCGCCCTCCAGCACGCCCTCGGAGGCAGGCCAGGCCTCACTCTGAAACTGCCCCTCACTCTGCCATCTCGACCTCACTCTGCACTCGACCTCACTCCGCACTCTCGTCCTCGTCCTCGCTCTAAGGTCCCTCACTCCGCACCCTCGCCCCTCTCTGCACTCACTCTGCAATCTCGTCCTCGCGCCCTTCCACGTCGTCCGCTGGGAAAGACCTCCACGCGCCGCCCGTCGCGGCCGTCTCTTTCTCGTAGAGGTAGATGGTCCCCAGCACGAGCAGCTTGAGCACGAGCACCATCATGAAGAGCCCGTGCGTGAAGGTCTCGCCCGGGGTGTAGTCTTCCCAGTCTTGCGGCATGAAGCAGAGGTCGACCAGGTCGAAGAGGATCGAGGCGCTAGAGAGCACCACGTACATGAGCATGAAGTTGCGCACCTTGGCGTCGACGTAGTAGGCGCAGATCACCACCAGCAGCAGCTCCCACTACGAGGGGATGGGGGGGGCGGGCTCGGGTGCATATATATATATATATATATATATATATATATATATATATATATATATATATATATATATATAAGGCCTCCGAGCAGGGCTGTACGAGAGAGGGTTTAGGTGAACGCACTCTACGCGAGAGATGCGGG
>Ga0105053_10006805_pt1 | contig 15545 bp, 13 predicted proteins | sample BON01_FD_78093 | JGI IMG/M metagenome (GOLD analysis project Ga0105053, IMG submission 78093) | Freshwater microbial communities from Lake Bonney liftoff mats and glacier meltwater in Antarctica - BON-01 | ecosystem: Environmental > Aquatic > Freshwater > Ice > Glacier meltwater | place: Lake...
GGATTGCGTAATTTAAAGGAAAGTAATGACGTCGTCTTTATTTTTATTAACATTATAAAAAGCATATTTAGAATTAGATACATTTAGATCTTGAGAGTGAATCTGCTCAAGACAAGTTAACAGTACATGTAGTGCCTCAATTTTCGTGGTGTACTACAAGTAGTATCTAAAAATTCGAAATTCCCAAAAAATCTTCAAAAAAAAAAAAAGTTTAAAAATTCCATTATATTGGTCTCTCCTAGGACTCGATGATAGGAAGTATGACGAGAAAATCGCCGTTTTTTTGTGCGGTGATAAGTGCACTGGTAGCCTGGTTGTATTGGGACAGATTGTCGACTTTCCCTGGAACAACTGGAGAAGCGCCTCCTATTATAGACATGGCTGAAGAGCATAGTCTGTTAGTGAAGCAAATAAGTCATGCATGTGAAAAATGGGGATTCTTTCAGGTTGTTAATCACGGAATACCGTTGGAGCTGACCAACCGAATGGATCTTGAGACAAGAGCATTTTTCGCGCTACCTAAATCTGAAAAGTCTTTTGTAAAACGCAGTGATACAAACCCACGAGGATGGTTCGACGATGAGCTCACGAAACGTAAACCTGATTGGAAAGAAGCTTTTGATGTTGGTCTTGAAGGCGAGTTTGAGATAGACGGCACCAATAGGTGGCCAAACCACAATTCAGAGTTTAAATCAACTGTTTTGGAGTATTATGATGCTATATCTGCGTTGAGCTTGCAGCTAATGGAAATCATTGCCGAGGGCCTTGAACTTGAACCTAGAAAGCTGACTAAGGAGTTTGAAAATCATACTTCGTTTTTGCGATTGAACTATTATCCGGTTTGTGACGTGTACAAAGTGGTGGGAGAAAACTGGACTGCTTTGGAGGAACCTGATGTGAAAGAAAATGGAGTATTAGCTATCAATAAGCATACGGATGCTGGATTTCTCACGGTTCTTCGACAAAGGGTGCAAGACCCTAGGTACGTACCATGCTCTATTAGTGTTTGAAATATCTTATTTGCTTTCCAGCTCGTTGCAAGTGCTCAAGCACGGAATGGATAAATGGATTCGTGTTAAACCTGTTTTTGACTCGTTTACCATAAATGTTGGCGATATGTTACAAGTTTTCTCCAACGATAAATACAAAAGTGCGCTGCACAGGGTGCTTGGAAATACTGAGAATGCTAGATACTCTGCTCCATTCTTTCTGAATCCAAACTATTCCTCGGTCGTTCAAAAGTTAGACTCAACTGACCGTCCGCCTATATATAAGCCATTCACCTGGGGAGAATTCAGGAGAAAGCGTTTTGCTGGCGATTTTGCAGACACTGGATATGATGACGTTCAAATATCCCAATTCAAGATATGAAATAAGGAGCCCAACAAACAGGATAATTCAGCATTTGGAGTTATTCGTCAATGTTGTTAAAATTTTGGTTGCGTTAAATTGGGGTAAATTGAGTCACTAAATTCAAAAAGTAAATTTTTTACATGTGAATTGTGAAACTGTATGAGGGGACCTATCCGTCTTAATTGGTCATAGTTGACACACCTATCTTTGTTCTTATTGTTTACAGTAGATCGCCAAGTAGGAGGAATGAGGTGTACATTAACAAAGTCACAAAGTGGTTGCCGAGATATGTCGAGATTCGAAAATGCAGTGCCGGGAGGAGCAACTACGGAAGCTTTGCAACAGGAGTTTCATAGCAAGATGGTTTTATTCTATATTGAAAGAAGGTAAGAATGTTTGATTGCGTGGGAGGAGAAATGGACTGATTGTACTGTAGCCAGAACACCAACTGTGTTGTATATGAAGCTAATGTTGACCCCTCGACTGGTAAATTAGACGCCAAGCTTCCAATGAAGGTATACTGGATCATGTATGCCAAAGGACCTGCGGTTTGCGAAGAAGGGCTCAACATGGTGGAGAGGAACACTGCCTACGGTTCCTCATTCGTCCCTTGTACTTCTCGAGGAGAGGGATGTTACACAGTCACTCTGACGGCACTCAAGTCCAAAACCATTGATATCTGGGTCGATGACGGCGTTTTACACGCGGTCACTTCTCACGACGGAGTCGAAAAACAATTGCTTAACGTGTATTGTGAAATGACCACCAGTTGGGGAATGCCCAAACTCAAGTACATGGACGTAAGATACATGAATCCTACCTCTAAGGAAGTTGATACTGAACGAATTACTCCGAAATAACCATGTTTTTCGTCTACAAAGGTTAATTAATTAATTAAAATTTCCCAGCCACCTATATAATATCTAGAGAATGCAACTGACGCAATACATTCTCAGTTTGAAGCTTCCCGTTTATATTCGTCCCGCACTTGGTCCCATGTTTTGTATCCTGATGTTTTAGAACCGGAATGATGATCACTAGATTCTTGTGACGGTTGTTTGAAATCGCCCCAATTATCGTATTCCTCGTCCATGTCTCTGACAGCCGGGTGTATTTCGGAGGATGGAAGCTCACCAAATATGGAGTTGTGAGACGCAAAAATATCTATCTCTCGATTACTCTCAGGCGAGTTATGAGATGCAAAATCATCTGTCTTGCGATTACTCTCAAGCGACTGGCTTTCAGAAGCTTTTGTTTTATCATCTACATTCCCATTAAAGTAAGATTCAATGTCAAAGGTAGGCGGTTGTTCAGAAAGTTCTTGTTTGTCAAAGTTGAATGACGAGTCGGTGAAATCGTTCTGATCTGTTACATTGTTGGGGAAAAGTTTGCCCATTCGAATTGAGAAATAGCCATTCTTGGGTGCATTATTGCGAATAATTTCACGACTCTTTCTCCCCAACATGGAAGGCTCGGGCAGTTGATACATTTCAAGGACAGAGCGCTCAACAGCTACATATCTACCAACTCCGGAGCCAACGAGCCAACCTGCCATCACAACAGGTATTCTGGCCCACGGTTTTAAATAGCGAGATGCTAACAAACCAGCACCGCCACTCACTATGCCCCCTGTGAGCCCATACGAACCGATCGTGCTTCGCTTATTGTGAATAAAATTCCGGTCGTCTTCGGATAGATATGAACCTCCCGAGTTGCGATCTTCTGCTGATGCGTCTCTGACAAGTTCAAGCAACATGCCCATGGTCTTAGTGTCATCCGGAGCTGCCTCCTTCTCTGGTCGCATCATAAACAGATACCTATGATGGGGGGCTTTTTTGCGCGACAGACAAAGGTAAGCTTCTTAATTCAAAATTTTATTTCGGAGTTATAATGTGGCATTGGTGGAGGAACCGCTGACCTTCCAAAATATTCGTTACCGGCATCGGAATAAATAGGGTATTCCTTTCTGATGCTAGCATGTCTTGGGTGCTCCCACTCGTTGTTTTGGAGTTCGTTGTCTGATGAATCATCAAATGGAATTTTCACTTTGGACCAAGTAAAATGTTGGAAGACCATTGCCAATAGAGCCACGATAAAAGTGCATGCAAACATAACATAATATTGCCACGAAGTAGCTAGTGAATCATTCCTCAAATTACCAAATTGATTGGGATAAGTTCCCGAGATGCCTCCGCAGCTCCAAACCAATATATAAGAACCTGACATGGAAAAAGCCCCGATGAACAAATGAGCTACAGATATAAATTGGCGCGAGGAGACAATAAACCAAGTTAGGAAACCAATAATCGTAAACAATAAAACACTGGTAAGAAAAGCCCAACAAGGAGTTTCGATGCCATGATACATAACAATAGTATTAAACATAATCCCCAAAATGAATCCTAAAAATATCCCTAATAAGGGGAGAACATAGAATTGGCGCCCTATTTTTGAGTGATCCATAGAAATAACTCCAAGAACAATCAAAAGTCCCACAATCACACCTGTGATAATTGATATAATGTAGCTGAGATCGGATGTATTGCCCACCACTAAATTATTGGCAAAATACAACAAAGCAAAAGTCATCATGCCAATACTTATTCCCAAAAACAACGCCAAGCTGATGGCCAACTTGCCTACTCCGACTACCAGTAGGTACAGACCCGCTATAATACCTAGGGAACCCAATGAATATGTTATTCCATTGGAAGCTGAGGTAGACAACTCGAAAACAGTCCATGGAGAAGTAGGTGGATTTGTTGCAGAAGGCGCTTCTTGTAGCAAAGTGACGGGTGATGACATATGTAGACCATCAAACAGTTTTCCTTGATGAACTAAATCCCGAATTGGAACTGCGACTGCTCCGTCGATAGAAAAGTACAAGAAAAGTACCAAGGAAAACATCATCTTTGTGCAATGTGAAGACCCCCCTTTCTTGGAGATTGGAGGGTTTATAACACGCGAGGGAATATTTGGCAGCAACACCACTTGAACGACAAATTAAGTTGATTGTGACTCAAACTTGGTTTAAAGTTTTTGACGTTTTACTACTTGAAACTATAAAAGTATTTCGTCCCAAACAAACTGCCAAGGGTAGCCCCCCATATATTATTGATTTTGAATGCGTGAGAATGTTATTGTTCAAGTGGGACAGTGTGGGAATCAGATAGGCGCATGTTTCTGGGACTTGGTGCTTAAAGAGCATGCATCGGTTTGCGTAGACGGAGAGTTCGATCCTTGCATGAGTTCTTATTTTAGAAACGTGGATGTCAGGACCGGAGATGATTCGAGTGGCAGGCTGATTCGAAGTCTTCGAGCCAGGGCCGTGGTGATAGACACTGAAGAAGGAGTTTTGAGTCAGTTGCTTGGCAGCCATTTGGGAGAGCTATTTGACTCGTGTGAGTTTGTGAAAGGCGAATCCGGTGCAGGTAATAATTTTGCTCACGGACATTTTGGGTATGGGAGCGAGTACGGGGGGGCTATATTAGAGAGCGTTCGTAGGACAGTAGAGCGGTGCGATTCACTTCAGTCGTTTTCACTGGTTCATTCTACTGGAGGAGGTACTGGATCTGGTCTTGGTACGTTCATCATAGGGGCATTGGGTGATGAATATTCGAAAGTACTTCGTTTTTCAAACTCTATACTTCCCTCTGCAGACGATGATGTTATTACGTCGCCATATAATGCGGCACTAGCACTGCATGAACTTCGAGAGCATGCAGATTGTATTTTTCCAATGGACAACCAAGCACTGGTTGATATTTGTAATTCAGTCCAAAACAACAAAAAGGCAAAAAATGCATCAGTAATTGAACGAGGATCAAGCAAAAAGCTTGCATTTGATGACATGAACAGTATTGCTGCGCACATGATGTCGAACTTAACTTGTGGTGCGAGATTTCCTGGAAAAATGAATGTCGACATCAGTGAAGTCAGCACGAACTTGGTCCCGTTTCCAAAAATGCAGTTTATTCTTTCCAGCCTCAGCCCATTATACGCACTTAAAGACACATCCTGTTCTACTCCCACTACTAAAAACCTCGACAGAACTTTCATGGGTGCACTTGCGAGACGTAATCAATTAATCAAATGTGATCCTGCGCATGGCCAATTTCTATCTTGTGCTTTGCTGATGCGTGGTAAAGTCAACATTTCTGATATTAACAGATACGTTGAAAGACTCTCCGGGCAGATTGATATGGCAACTTGGAATCCAGATGGTTTCAAATTGGGTCACTGTGGAGTCGCACCGATTGGGTACTCGCATTCATTGCTTTGTCTTTCCAACAACTCTTCCATTTGCAAACTGTTTCGCAATATGGAACGGAGATTTATGTCGCTGTATGGAAGGAAAGCGTACCTTCATCACTATACTGAATTCATGGAAGAGGATTATATGGACCAGGCTTTAGAGACTCTGAAATCGGCGCAGGATGACTACTCACAAGGTTTGGATCGCCTAGATGTTCTAGCTAGAGCTAGTAGTCGCTCCACCGTGTTAGGCTAGAAACAATTTTGTAAATGAATGCACATAATATATCTATTTTTTAGCATTTGATCGTCGCATGGCCCCTATGTCACGAGCAATTAGGTCGTCTGAAGAAGAAGAATCGGAACTCGTTTTTGCGTATCTGGTTTTAGCATTTGGCCGGGAACGACTTTGCGTTCTTGATGAATCAGAACTCGAACTAACTCCTTTTTTAGAGGATCGAGTTTTATTAGTAGTGCTCTTCCGGGAAGGCCTTGCTGATATCGACGAATCGGAACTTGAACTGATTCTAGATCTAGAATGACGAGTCTTTCGATGGTCGCTGGATGAAGTAGAGTTGTTGGATCTGTTATGGTTCCTTCGTTTTGGAGAAGCTGATGTTCTTTCGGGACTCCGCCGATGGTGATCTTTATTACTTTTACTCTCCAGTGATCTCGTTTTCCTCGACGTTTTCTTAGTATTTTCTCGTCCACTAGATGAAGAGGAGTCATTCCACTCTGGATTTAAAGCATCCGATCCACTGCTAGATGATTCACTGGAAACGTCGTGCTTTTTGCGGTGGGATTTCTTCTTCGATGGTCTTTTTGTGGGCCTGAATGTATCGTGTATGATAGATCGCATGAGCGCTGTATCTCGAGGTAACTGGGTCTCCGAGGTCCATTGAGCCTCCCACGATTCATCAACACCGTAGCTTCCCACCGATGTTGTACTTAAAATCATTCTAGGTGAGGTTTGAAGTTCTCGTGATACTAGTTTTCGATTGGTAGTCGAGTGTGTCACCACTCTGTTTATGGTTTTAGCGGCATGGTCATACAACAGTTCTTCTGGATCTTTATCTCCGTGATGACTTTGGTTCACCCCATGTTTGTAGTCGTCTAAAGATCTCTCCAGTCTAGCATACTCCTTTCTCTCTTTCTTCGAAGCCCCGTGAACTAGCCAATCGTCGATATCCACGTTGTCATTCAATTTATCTTGTAGGCTTGATGGGGTTTTCAAACCATCGTACCCACTGCCGTTAACTGTTAATCGATGCTCTGCAGTTGCGCCACGTTTAAGTCTTGAGCGGCTTTCACGGTTTGATTCTTCGACGGATGTGGTCTCCATACGCCGAACTGCTTGCTGTTGTCTCCCAACAACAAATTTCAGAAAAGAGCGATAATGGATTTGATCTATGTTGTTGAATTGTGAGAATCGTTTCATAAGAGAAAACAATTCTGACTCGTTCAATTTAATACCTAAATCCTTGATTGCTAACTTGAATTCTCTTCTCGAGATGCAACCTGAATTACCGTTATCAAATACCCGAAAGGCAATGTTATAGTCGACGCCTTCTTCAGTCACCTTCCTCAATCCTTGCAAGACTCGTTGGGCCAAATCATCCATCTGAAGTTCCGAGAGCCCAGTGAAATTGACGAATGCAGCTCGATCAATGAAACCAGTTTGTTTCGGATCAAATCGTGCACTTAAAATGGTTTTTTCTTGCTGGTTGAGATATATTTGTAATCGCTCTAAATTTTTGAACAGCTTTTCCTTAGAGATTTCCTTGCTAGGCGTGGAGAGTAGAATGTCTTCTGCTAGCGAATCACTTGAAAAAACGGTTTGAAACTGATGCCGCAGTTTATTTTCAAGGCCTGATAACTCATCCCCAATCTGAAATGCTTGTTGTAAGTTAAAAACTTAACCTTGAATAAAAACTTACAGTGCCAATGGTTCCTTCTGGGCTCACGAATTCGAGAAATGCAGGGTAGTTCACTCGGTGTGTTTTATGAGTTGAAAATTTTTTCATGAGTTTAAGTAACTCGTGTTCCTTGAGTCGAAGTCCAAAAGCAGATAAACAAACATGACGGAAATCCACCTTGGAAATCTCACGCGTCTCGTATCTATCTAATCCTTTAAAGACACCCCATGGGTTTATTCCTCTGGAAGTGCATCGTTCTAATTGGGGACGTAAGACTTGAGCCAATATGTCGTCTGTATTCACCAAGGTTTCAAAAGCCCTGTAATTCACAGGGCCACGATACATGATTCCTTTGAAACCGTCATTACGAGGTCTGCATCGCTGAACTAATGCTTGCATGTCTTCCGCAAGCACCACCAAGCCAATACTGCTTAGCCCAGCAGCGAATTGTAGAAAGGAAACCGTTCCATCCCCATTTCTATCGAGGCCTTCAAACGGCTCTATTAAGTCAATGCACTCTCCTCGAACAATAGACTGCTCGCTCACTTGCTCACGCATGCGCTTTAATGCACCATTGAAATCCACTGCGAGTTGATCAGGGCCTAGGTATTGGTCGCCAACTAATCTCAGTAGGTTTCCGTAGTTAATAAATCCACTGCGGGTGTTGGGGCCCATGGATTTCAATCGCACATCAACAGCATTCATTTCTATCACGGAAAGCGAGCATCCTAAAAGCTCACATGCTCTTATTGCATCATGGTGACTGACTTCCATCGATATATCTGAATCGAACAGCTCGAACGCTTCCATTGAATTCGACCTTCTGTTTTTCTGAATACTTTTTCGCAATCGGTGCAGAATATCGTTAACATCAGCTACAACATGGTTCTTTTTCTCTAAAAGTCTACATAGCCTTTTCCAGCAACAAACCGAGGACAGGTCTCCGAATCGTTTGACTAACTTGGATATAAATTCGTCTCGTAAGCCAAGCAGGTGCATCGTGTGAGTAAATCCCTCAATACTAATGTAGGCAGGACGCCCTGGGACATCGGCATTTTCCTCCATGAATGAAAAAATATCAAATGTTTCTTGTTTCTTCTTTCTCATCTTGATCGCAGCTCGAAGCGCGGCTATCGCTGCATCCGCAAAATCTTCTTCGAATTCATCTGGACTATCTTCTGAAACAGTATTAAACTCAGGCTCTGATTCACCTGACGATGGTTTCATCGTTTTCTTACGCAGGTGGGAAAATGGCACTGACTTTTGAGAGCTACCATCATTATATACAACATCTGCTGCGGTGTGATTTTTACGTATCCGTTCGATTGTAGCTGATGCCCATGTTTTACTGTGATGGAAGCGAGATTCCACAATGTCTCCTGTATTAAAAATACCTTGATTACTTTCATCTTCGCTGCTACTATGATCCTCCAACGCTTCACTTTCTTTTTCAAAACCAGAAAGGAATTTCTTCAGGACCTCAAAATCAACTGTCTTGCTGTTTTTACCTGCAAAATGCTCAAAAATACTGCTGAATTCTTTCCGAGTAAATGTACCTCCCAGATTTCTGAATATTTCTTCAACGTTCTTCTTTGATAGAGATATTTGTTTAACTTCTTCCAATGGCCCTTGAAGGAGTTTGTGCCAATTATTCTTGGACCCGTGCTGCATAATCTGATGTTTGAGATTTGAAATGAGATCATTTTGTTCATCAGAATCGGAGGATGAAATATGAAAATCCTCCTCCTCACTGTTGCTGTCTTGATCTCTAATTTCGTGGGTGCTGTTAAAGTGTGAATGCGAACTGGGCTGTCCAGCTATAGTTTGAGCCAAACAAAGACTGAGACCTAAAGACACAGACCCTTCGCAGAACATCCCTACAATCGCATGGGATGCATTCATCACTGAAGAAGACTGCACATTGGATACATTCAACTTAACGGAGGCGGAATATATCTTTTCACTACGACCTTGTCTTGCATGCAATGTCACATCGGCCATCAATCCATGAACTAATTCATCAAACACAGCAAACCAACCATCCATACTCCCAGTGAGATACACGTTCCATCTGTTCCCTTGTCGCTGCGGAAACAACCCGCGCGGGGCCTTCCTCACGACGCCTTGCACCACCGGAGAGATACAAGCCTTGCCATTGTAGTTGAGCTCCACATAAATACCCCATATATCTTGATTAACCAACTCGGACTTCAATCGGAGAGACACTTGATCGAGATTGATAACCAGAACGCGACCCATGCGTGAATCAGATTAGGACGCTAGTCTACGGGGGGGCTACTCTTTTCAATAGTGCAAAGGCGTTACATATGGATGAGACTGACTTTTGGTTCAAACGAGGAGAGGATATCTGGCATCCAGTGGAGGCCACATTGATTGACTTGGAGCAACGGTTGCAAATAAGATCGCGAGGTTCAGATGTAAGTATCCATTATACGTGGCAAAAACGAGTGTACATTTGAATTGTAGGAAAACGGGATTCTGAAATTAGAAGCTGGACTCCACGGCTGCGTCGCGGAGCTTCATTCTGAGTTAGATCCGTTGAATAACATGTCTCAGTGTGTAGCAGTTCACTTTGCAGGCGATATCACATGTTGGTTTTCCTCAACGGATCAATCTCGCCTCAAGCATTGGCTGGCGAATGTGAATCGAGCGTCTATTCCCCCTGGCACAATGTGGTCATCTCGATTCAATAACCCTACTGGCAATTTAGATATTGGTGAAGTGTGGGACGGTGATGAGTTATCGGTGCATCAAGAGTTTTCTGAACGGCTGCTGGAGGATGAAAGCGAAACATATGTATTAGCATCACTCCGCGGTAAAATGTTTTTGAGCTCCATTTCAATGAATCTGACTTCTTTGATCATGCTTGGAGATCATAGACTTGATTTAATCCAAGCTGCCTGCCTTCATGATATTTTTGCCTACTTTTCCTGTGTTGAAATAAGCGATACATTTTTAGATGTTCTTGCATTGAAAGATATGATCTGTTTAATAGGTTTAAAGTTGTTTTCTCCGTCTTTTGCTCTGGAGGTGGCAAGAGGTAAATCAAATCGAAACCTGCTAATGACATCAACACCATTCACTAATTTCTATGAACTGATAATCCGGATTATAAACTGTTCCCAGTTGGATAGAAAACAAAAACTTGTGATCTTTACTGAAGATTTTTGCATCTCGTTTATTAGATTGATTCGCTCAAATGACAGCAAAGAACGTGAATATGTTAAAACAGTAATACATAGCATGTACAGTTGCTTGATTGATCACCGGGTAAGTATCCAAGAAATAAAAAGATCGTTTGCTGATACTTTATACTTCATAGAAATGCATGCGGCATGCAATGACCAGTGTTTTATTCGATGTTACTCATGGGTATGGTTCTCAAATCGGAGTTTCTGAAATTTTGGAAATCTTCGGTTCTATTGCTAGCGGTTTTGCTTGTCCATTGAAACGTGAACATGAACGGCTTCTTCATAAATGTTTTTTACCTCTTCACGGTGTAGCTGGCTCAGAAAAATACCACGAGCAGTTGTCTTTCTTGGTGATGCAGTTTATTCAGAAAGATCATCATTTACTTCCAGCAGTTCTAACAGCCATCCTGAGATATTGGCCTCAAAGATCAGCGTCGCGGCAGATTCATTTCTTGTCGGAAGTGGCAGATATTATTTCCTTTGCGAAGCCAGCTCAATTTCAAGCATTTTATCCTCCTCTTTTTGAACGCATATCTTTTTGCATTGAAAGTAGTCACTTTCAAGTGGCAGAGTATGCAATGGGACTACTCAACGTCCAAACGATATATTCTAATGTTTTTGAAAATCCAAAGCTTCGAAAATGGATTCTGCCCAATCTCCTCGAATCCCTTCAAAAAGCTAAAGTTAGTTGGAACAATACAGTCAGGCAGATTAGCGCGGATATTATGGATTTTATAAAGTCTTTGGACATCGAAATATATAGGCAGCACGAAATGAGAATTCAGCTCCAAATCCTGGATGATAAATCCGAACTTGTAAAGCTTCATAATGTATTAAATATTCCCCCACCAGTGCTGATCCACAAATACGACGAAGTGCCACAGGACGATGTCGATATCGAAGAGGAGGAAAGAAAATCAGCCGACTTGCCTTTAAAAAAAAACTCTCCAAGGTCTCGTTGCTTGGACATCGAGCGAGAAGCATAAAATAGAAAGAATATTATATATTGTATTCATTTTGAAATTGGCAACTGCTTTGAAATAAAATACTTCGTATTCTGGATGATTTGTAGGCCTTGCAGAACCGATGACTCAAACGCATACATGGTATTTATTGTATGAACATTGCTGGGAACGAATTTCGAATTCTAGGGAGATGCTTTCCTGACAACATGGAAGCTACTGGCACATCGCTGATAGTGGATGCCACGATGAGAGTGGAATTTTCCAGTTTCTCAATCGGGTTCACGTTATCTTCGATAACAGTTTGCATTAGGCTCTTGTCAAATTGGTGAGTGGCGGCGATGACAACATGCAGATCACATTCTCCCATGATAAGTTCACCGGAGCGTGACAGAGCATCAATGAGATCCATCGCCTTGCTCTTCTCCATCTTTAATTCCTCAGAGGAGAGCAGTTCGTTGGTCACAGGTGATAAGATACTGGATGATGATTTCTTGGTCACTGGCCCACCAAGGACGATCTTGGTTGGTCTTAATGACGAGTCCGGGTCGAATTGTTCAAAATTATGGTCCATGAGCACTGGCATTTTGGTGTAATCTACAATATCTTCAGTATCTTCGTCGATATCCTCCGGGATTTCAATAGCTGGTGGGGGGATCGAAGGGACTGCTGCCGGGACAGGAGGAGCCACAGAAGATCCAAAAAGTTGATTCCCTTGGGCTTGAACTTCATTGGAAGAAAATCCACCAGTCGCCACTGCAGCTGGTGGAGGGGCAGCACAACGTTGGGCCATCAACATCCGTGGTGGGCCTCCCCGCATAGCTCCACCAAATCCAGCTGACTTCATTTTGTTTTTCTTGGTTCGCACTACAGCCATGTCGATTTCGCATTCTTCTTCTTCTTCACATTGACGAAGAAGATTACTTTTAGCACGATCCTCCTGTTCTTTCAATATTTGATCTTTGGCTTCATCGATCATAGATAGAACAGCAGAAGCATGTTTTCGAACACCCGCAATCTTGTCAGCTTGAGTCGCCTTACCGTCACCGTCGTAAGTAACTAAATCAGAAGGTATCTGATATTCGAGCATTACTTTCATAATATCTTGAGTCAGGCGGATCTCCTTCGTGAGCGAACCTGAAGGGATTTTCAGCAAGTTCTCCAGTTGAGGTTTGATTGGGATCACACAGAGGGCAAATAAAGTAGACTGCAATTGCATGGCTCTAAATGCCTTTGCAAATCGCTGTTGCTCAGGAGATAAAGAAACAATGGCATCTCGGAACTCCTTGGGAGTAGGCATGGTTTCCAGCATCAATGGGATTGCCAATTCATCTTTGTTCTGAACGATCATGGCACAATTGGGTTGAAATTTGTCAGATGCTACAATAGTGCCTGCCATAAACACAAATGCAGAGAACTGTCTTGCACGGACATTAAGGGTAAGATTCTGTAGTCCTGAGTTTGAAAACCGATGGGATACATAGCCATGAATGTAGTGAGTTCCAGAGAAACAAACTTCCGTAGATCCATTGATATTGAACTTCATGAGACGGTTTGCACTGGTTGCTGTTTCTTTCCTAACGATGGAGTTGATGGCACAACCACTGCTAGACTCTATAGATATTGAGCCTTCAGGCGAGTATCCGTGTCGTCGGACATCGTAATTGAAAGAACAAGGAGCGTATTCTTTGTTGAAGAGAAGACGGTTATGATATTCCATATACTCTATCATGTCTTGGTCGCTCAGATGCTTACCAACCGCAGCCACTAGCTGGTTGCTAAGCATCGATTCGATGAAATCCAGACCATCACCGGTTAGGGTGGCGATTTGTTGCAGGTGACTCGACAACATCGCGATTTTGATCTCGCCATTCGTGAGCAGTCCAGTGGGTGACAGCTTCTCAATACTGTTGAGTTTTTCACACAGGCTGTTCTTTTGTTCGTTTCGAAGAGCAAGGACCTCCGCTGGCAAGAGTAGCAAATTTGAGCCGTCGTCATTGAACATCGGAAGGATGGGTTCAAATATGGCAGAATCGGAAGCTAGTGAGGCATCCTTGTGAGCAGTATCTGTGTGCAATTGATTTGCGAGTTTCAAGAAGATCGCTGACCATAAATACAGTCCTTGTAACTGCGTGATGAGGCCTTCTACCTGTGGATTCCTCCTAGGCGTTTTGCATTTCTTGGCAGTTCTATCGATCTTAAAAATTGTTTCTGGCTGTTTTGCTGTCACTTTTAAGTAATCTAGAATCCCCTTGAAGTTGAAGTCTTCTTGGATTGTTACTGGTGGTCGTTGCTCTTTAGCCATGGTAACGATCACTTCAGAAGTGCTTCCTTGAGCAACCATCAACTTATCATGCAAATCATTTCCACGGAAGAAATAGATGGAGTACTGACAAGTGACATCCCAAAAGTACTCGGTAATTTTGGTCGCTGAAGTGCGCTCGGAGGAACCAAATATCCCGGATGATTTCGTCACGACTTTATCTTTGTTCTCCTCCCATCTCTCAGCCTCTTTTTGGAATTTGCTCAAATACTCAGCATCCACGCGGAGCGTGATGTTGCTTCCCCGCCAACCTTCAAGCGCTTCCCACGACTCAAAACCCATAAGTTCAATCGTGTTCACGATGCTGCCTAGGCTTGAGTTTACCAGTTGATCTGCGAGGAGAAATTTGTCATCGTACACGTGGGGGGCTTCACTGGCAACAATGGGGTTCCGCGAGGAGTCAAGCACACGTCTCACGGTGTCTAAGGCACTTCGAACTTTCGATTCAAGCTGTTCCTGTCTCATGATTTGTGATTTGCTTTTCGATTAGGGGGGTTTGGAATCGTATAAATAATCCTAGTGGAGTGGGAAGAACATTCCTAGGAATTTCGAGTATCATTTCATTTTTATTGAGTTCATCCCTAGATATTCAAAACCTCTATATTTAAATTAGCCGAGTATCATGAGTGACTTGGAAAAAAGAGTTGAAAATCCTCTGGGAGGCCGTGAAGCGAATTTTAAATACTGAACGAGACTTTGTTTTTGCCTCAGAAGCATCTCATGAGTACACTGACAAATATTTGCTGGTGGAGCAACTAATGAATATCACCTTAAGCAGTTTTATGACCATAATTGAATTATGTGGATTGACTTCCTGAGTTTTCTATCATCGCGCGCAAAAATAAAAGGATAACACTTCGGCTTGAAACCAATACAAGTTGTTTAACAACGATTCCACAGAAACAGTTATTGTGGAAGGGGAGACGAAAGAGAAAATCGTATCACGAGTTTCACATAATATACCTCCAGAAAACTCAACGGTAGATTGTGGCGTGACTGATTTTCTCGCCATGTACAATAGCAAAGAACATTTTGAAAAAGGTTTGAAAATTGACAGAATGCAACCAATGTGCTTAACCCCCAGACGTAATCCCCAAGTTGAATGTGTTTTATCACTTCTACACGATCTCAACCGATTTTATAAAACGTTTACCAATGTATTTTCGATTTGGAAAAATCATTCTCAAATCGTCAATGTCGATCTCGTATCCCCAGAAAGAACACTTCTGCACCCAATCCTTCCTGTCTTCAACAATGACGAAAATGCGAGTAAGTTATTGACTCCTTTCGACATGATTTCTTTATTAAGTGATCAAAAAAAGACCCTGCGTGTCAAATTGAACAAATTGAATGCGCAGCAAACAGAAGGATTAATGACTACCATGGAAATACGCCTATGCTTTTTATGGCCTATGCTGCTGAAATTTGTAACCAAGCAACCGCACCAGTAGATCTAGTTGAAACAATGATAATGGACCAGTTAATTTCTGCAATAGGAAGACATCTAGATGAATCGAGTATGGAC
>Ga0105053_10006813_pt1 | contig 15539 bp, 7 predicted proteins | sample BON01_FD_78093 | JGI IMG/M metagenome (GOLD analysis project Ga0105053, IMG submission 78093) | Freshwater microbial communities from Lake Bonney liftoff mats and glacier meltwater in Antarctica - BON-01 | ecosystem: Environmental > Aquatic > Freshwater > Ice > Glacier meltwater | place: Lake...
CGTCCAAGCCGCCCTCCGCGCCCTGGCCGACCTGGCCCCGCCCGCCGACGCCGCCGCGCCCGCGCCAGCCGCCGCCCTCGGCCCGCCGCGGCACTCCCCCTCGCGCGAGCAGTGGGGCGCGGCCGTCGCCGCGACCGTCGGGCGCCTGGGCGTGATGCGCGGCGGCGCGCAGGAGCAGCTGCGGCAGCGGCGGGCGCTGCTGGAGGAGCAGCAGCGGCAGGAGGGGCGGGGCGAGGGGCGGGGACAAGGGCGGAGGCCGCCGGCGCCGGGCGGCGGAGGCGTCAGCCGGTCGGCGGCGCTTCCCGCTTCGCTCGCAGACGGAAGCCCCCCACCGGCCTCGTCCTCCTCCTCCTCCTCCTCCTCCTCCTGGCGCGCCCGCCCCGCCCCCTTGGCGCGCCCCCCCGGCCTGGCCGACCTCGCGCGCAGCGAGTTCATGGCCGGCGGGCAGCCGAGCCTGGACGCCCTACTGGCCGCCATCGACGCGGCGGGGAGCGACACCAGCGCCCCGCCCGCCGACGGCTACGGCGGCGGCGGCGGCGGATACGGGGGCGGCATTGGCGGCGGCGGCCGGGCCGACCTGGAGGACGATCTCCGGCGTGTGGCCTCCCTTCGTCCTCCCGCGCGCCTGTCCTCTATCGCGCTCCACGGTCGCCTGCTTGCACCGTAGACATCGCTGAGAAAACGCTCCTTTCAAGCCCCCCTTTCTTCTAGGAGGAAGGAAGGCAGGAGGTTTTTGGAAACGCCAGCGCCCTCTCTCTCGCATGGTACGAGCCCAATCCCCACAATCGGCCCATCCCTGCTATCGACTCTCGCGCATTGGACCACTGTCGTCGCGCATCGAGCCCGCGTCGCTCTCTCTCTCTCTCGGAGCGCTCACGAACCCCCCCTCGGCTTTCGAGTCATCATCTCGACGCACGCGCGCGCCCCAAACCAACCGGCCCTACCCAACGACACGGCCGGTACTCCTCGGCGGAGAGCCCGTCGCCGTGCGCGCGCGGTCCTCCGGCAAAAGACGAAACAGGAAAAAGAAGAAGACACAGAAAAAGGGACGATGCGCCGCCGCGCCGAGCGCCTGGCGCGCACCGCCGCCGCCGCCGTCGCGACGTCGCCCGCTCTGGCCCCCGCCGCCGCCACGCGCTCGTCCCAGTTTGGCCTGGCCGCCGCCGCCCTCCACTCCTCCCCGGCAGCGGCAGCGGCGCCCAACGACGGCCCCGCCCCGCCCACCAACCCATCCCCGCCCCCGCCGCCGCCGCCCCCCGCCCCAGAGCACGACCCCCACCCCCACCGGCCCCTGCACGCCCGCCTGCCGGCCGCCGCCTCGGCCGCCGCCCGCGCCTCGGCCTCGGCCGAGGACAAGGCGGGGCGGCCGACCACGCCCTGGGTGCGCCAGGTCATCAGCGGCGTCGACCTGATGCGCCACCCAAAGTACAACAAGGGCCTGGCCTTCAGCGAGGCGGAGCGCGACCGCTTATACCTCCGCGGGCTGCTGCCGCCGGCGGTCTTGACGCAGGAGGTGCAGCTCGAGCGCGCCATCCTAAACGTGCGCGGCAAGGAGGACGCGCTCGACAAGTACACCTACATGGCCTCTCTGCAAAACCGCAACGAGCGCCTGTACTACCGCGTGCTGCTCGAGCACTTTGAGGAGCTGCTCCCCGTCGTGTCGACGCCCACCGTGCGCCTCGCCTGCCAGCGCTACGGCCTTATGTTCCGTTCCTTGCCGCGCGGCCTCTTTGTGACGCTCGAGGACCGCGGCCGCGTCTTCCGCATCCTCAAGAACTGGCCCGAGCGCAACGTGCGCGTCGTGGTCCTGACCGACGGCGAGCGCGTCGGCGAGCTCGGGGACCTCGGCGTCCAGGCCATCGGCGTCCCCCTGAGCCGAATCGCGCTGCACACGGCGTGCGGCGGCATCGAGCCCGCCACCTGCATGCCGGTGATGGTCGACGTCGGCACGGACAACGAGGATCTCCTGCGCTCCCCCCTGTACGTGGGCGCGCGCCAGCGCCGCGCGAGGGGGGACGCCTACCTGGCGCTGGTGGACGAGCTGCTGACGGCCGTGCGGCGGCGCTACGGCAACACCACGCTCATCCATCTGGAGGACCTCGCGCACGACAACGCGTCGCGCCTGCTGCAGATGTACCGCGGCGACTTCCCTTGCTACTCGGACGACCTGCAGGGCACGGGCGCGGCGGTCCTGGCGGCGCTGCTGGGGGCGCTCGGGGGGGGAGGGGGCGCGGGAGGGGGGGGGGGGGCGGGGGGGGGGGGGGGGGGGGGGGGGGGGGGGGGGGCGGGGGGGGGGGGGGGGGGGGGGGGGGGGGGGGGGGCCGTCGGCGGCGAGCGGCGGCGGGCCCGGGCTGCCGATGCCCCGGGCGTCGTTGGCGGCCGCCGCGCTCGGCTCGCGCAGGATGGGCGGCGCCGGCGTCGTGGCCGCGGCCGTGGCCGCCCGGCTGGGCGGCGCCGGCGCGGCGGGCGGAGCGGGCGGCGCCGCGCCGTCGGCCGCCCCCTCCCCCTTTGCCCCGTCGTCGCCGTCGCCGCCGCTCGGCGGCGGCTCTGGCGCCCTCGCCGACCAGACGGTTGTGCTGGCCGGCGAGGGCCCCGGCGCCTCGGCCGTCGCCGAGCTGCTGGCCGCGGCCGTCGCCGCGCAGACAGGGGCTACCGTGCTCGAGGCGCGCCGCAACATCTGGCTGGTCGACAGCGCGGGCCTGGTCACGCGCGAGCGCGGGGACGCGTCGACGCTCGAGGACTACAAGCTGCCCTACTGCCACCCGGCGCCGCGCCGCGCTCTCGCGCCGGCAACGGGTGGCGGCGGCGAAGATGGCGCGGGCGGGCGGCCAAAGAAGGGGGGGCCCAAACACGGCGAGGGGACGGCGGCCGCGGGGGGCCCGGCGCCTCCGAGCGACCACTCGGAGGAGGAGGACGAGGAGGACGAGGACGACGGCGCGGCCGCCTACGCCGCCGCGCACGCGCCCGCGCAGTGCCCCGACCTGCTGTCGGCCGTGCGCGCGCTGCGCCCCGCCGCGCTGATCGGCCTGAGCACGGACGGCGCGCCGCCGCCCTTCCCCTTTGACGCCGCCGTCCTGGCGGCCCTCGCCGAGGGCTGCCCGCGCCCCGTGGTCATGCCCCTGTCCGTGGCCGCGCCCGAGTGCACCGCGGCCGAGGCCTACGGCCACACGGGCGGCCGCGCCGTCGTCGCCGTCGAGTCGCCCGCGCCGCCCGAGCCCGTCGTTTGCCCCGCCACAGGGCGCGCCCGCCACCCCTCGCAGGTGACGACCGCCTACATCTTCCCGGGCGTGGCGCTTGGCGTGCTGATCTCGCGGTGCACCAAGCTGCGCGACGAGCAGCTGATCGCCGGGGCCGAGGCCGTCGCGCGCCTGGTGACGGCCGAGGAGCGCGCCGCAGGCGCGTGCCTGCCGGCGCTGGCGCGCGCGCGCGAGTGCGCGGCGCACGTGGCGGCGCGCGTGGCGCAGAAGGCGTACGAGGGCGGGTTCGCGACGGACCTGCCCAAGCCGCACAGCCTGATCGACAAGGCGCGGGCGGTGATGTACCAGCCGGCGTACCGGAGGTACCGCTGATTGGGGGATTCTCGGGGCGATTCGTTGCGCCCTTCCCCCCCTGCTTCTTTTTCTCTCGCAAGCGAGAGCGCCTTTGTTTTTTGTCGTCGATCGTCGGTTGTCACTTTCTGTCCTCACCACTGTGAATAGCTCCTATACACACACCAGCCTACCTAGGTCAAATTTTTGTTGTTGTTGTTGTTGCGAACTGAAGACGATGCCTCGAGAGGCACAGGTGCTCGAAGGGGGAAAATGTGCGTGCCCCGAAGACAACACCAAAAACCAAACATAAAAAAACACGCGCCGAGCGCCGAAAAGCACAACCCCCGAGACCGCTGCGTTCACGCGGGCGCAGGCCCCTTTGCCGCCGCCGCCGCGCCCCCGCCCGCCTCTCGCGCCCCCGCCGCCCGCCGCTTGGCGTCCTCCGCCGCCCCCAGCCGCGCGTACATCGCGTCGATCTCGGCCTGGTACCGCCGCTGCAGCTGCGGCCGCTTCTTCTTGAGCGTCGGCGTCATCAGGTCGTCCTCGGGCGACCACAGGCCGCGCGCCTCGAGGTGCACGGCCTTTGGAATCTCGAAGCCGAGCAGGCCCGCGGCGCGCGCGGCGGCGGTCAGCTCCTGCAGCACGTGCGCCGCGGCCCGCGGGTCGGTGCACACGGACGCCAGCGTCGCCGGGCCGGCGTCGTCGTCGGCCGGGGCGGCGGAGGCGGCGGCGTCGGAGGAGGCCGCAGCGCCCGCGCCCGCGCCCGAGCCCGCGCCCACGCCCGCGCCCGCGCCCGCGCCCGCGCCCGCGCCCGCGCCCGCGCCCTTTTTGGCCCACCACTCAAGCAGGGCCCGCTTGCGCGGCACGGCGACTGCCACCAGCACGGCCTCCAATGAGTTGCCGTACACGAAGACCTGCTCGAGGGACGCGCACCCGCCCTCCAGCGCCATCTCGATCTTCTCGGCGGCCACGTACTCGCCCTGCGACAGCTTGAAGATGTTCTTCTTGCGGTCGACGATGCGCAGGCCGCGCCGCGGGCACAGCTCGCCGATGTCGCCCGTGCGGAAGAAGCCGTCGGGCGTCATGGCGGCGGCGGTCGCCTCGGGGTCGCGGTAGTACTCCTTGAATAGGGCGGGCGTCTTGATGAGCACCTCGCCGCGCGGGAGCAGCGACGGCGAAGGCGGCGTCGTCGGCTTCTCGGAGGAAGAAGGGGGGGCGGGGGCGGACGGCGGCGCGTCAGCGGCGGCGCCGAGGTTTCCAGGCGTCGCGTCGTAGCCCATCTCCGGCACGCTCTCCACGCGCACGCTGACGCCGCTGCAAGGCAGACCCACCCAGCCGCGCATGTCGGCGCGCCACGGCGCCGTGCAGAAGCTGGCGGCGGCCGTCTCGGTCAGGCCGTACGCCTCGACCACGGGCGCGCCGAACACGGCCTCGAGCCCGTCGGCGACGCGACGGGGCAGCGGGGCCGCGCCGCTGACGATGGCGCGCACCGAGCCGCCGAGGGCCTTGCGGGCCGCGGCGAGGACCACCGTGTCCAGGAGAAAGACGCCGGCGGCCGGGCCGTCGCCGCCGGCCCCGTCGCCGCCGCCGCCGCCGCCTCCACCGCGCGCGGAGGAGAACCCCGCCGCCTGCAGCGCCCGCTTGGCGGCCACCGCCGCGCGAAAGGCGAGCCGCCCGAGCAGCGGCGCCTTGGCCACGCCGTCCTCGATGCCCGTGTGGATGCGCTCAAAGATGCGCGGGACGCCGCACATCAGGGTCGGCCGCGCGTCGGCGAGCTCGCGCGCAAACGCGCGCATGTCCTTGACGTAGTAGATTTGAATGTTGCGCGCGAAGCAAAACTCCTCGCACAGCCGGCCAAACACGTGCGCGAGCGTCAGGTAGCTCAGGAAGCGGCCGCCGACCGCCATGCCGCGCTCGGACGACGCTACCGTGGCGTCGAGCGCGGCGACCGCCGCGACCAGTGCGCCGTGCGCGAAGAGCACGCCTCTCGGCGTGCCTGTCGTGCCCGAGGTGAACATCAGCGTGCACGCGTCGGCGGCGGCGGGCGGGTCGGCGCGGCGCAGCGCCTCGGGCGCCGCGCGCCCGAGCTCGAGCGCGGCGGCCCACGCGACCGGCGCGATCTTGAGGGGGGAGGCGCGCAGCGCGTCGGCGGCCGCGGCGGCCACGGGCTCGGCGAGGTCGCCCCACGCCACCACGCTGGACAGGGCGAGGCCGCCCTTGCCCGCGAGGCCCGTCGCGGCCGCGGCTCGCGCGAGCACGTGCAGCTTGTCGGCGGCGGCGACGACGGCGACGAGGCCGCCGTGCGACAGCGTGTGGCGCACGGCCTCATCGCCCAGGGTGTCGTACACCGGCACTGTTATCAGCGCCCGGCGGTTGCAGGCCTGCGGTTTTAGTGTACACATGGATTGCGGCGGAACGATCCATTCTCGTTTGGTTGGTCGGGTGGGTGGGTCGGGGGCGCGAGAGGAAAGGAGGAGCAGCACGCAAGCGACCAAATCGCGACGCCAACCAACGCGCCCCCTTTGCCCCCCCACGGCACGCCACGCACCTGCATCGCCAGCATCCACTCGGGGCAGTTGGGCCCCAGCACGCCGACCCTGTCGCCCCTCTTTGCGCCGAGCGACGCAAGCGCGGCGGCGAGCGCGGCCGCCCGCTCGCCGGCCTCGGCGTGCGTCGTCGGCTCGAAGGGGGCGCCGGCGGCCGGCCGCGACCACCAGATGGGCTCGGCGGGGCGCGCGAGCACGGCGGCGTTGAAGATGTCGTAGCACGTCTCGGCCGCGGCGCCGCGGGGGGCGGGCTCGGCCGCCGCCGGCTGCCCGTCGGCCGCCGCGGGCGCCAGCACCGCCGCCGACGCCGCGGGCGCCGGCAGGAGGAGCTCGGCCGCGGGCCCGTACTCGTAGACGGCCGAGAGCGAGGGGGCGTCGGGGCCGCTGGCCGGGACCGGCGGCGCGACCTCGCGCATGGTGGGCAAGGGGGGCGACATGGCGCGCGCGCGAGAAATGTGTGTTGAGGACAGACGAGAGAGTGATGACGCGATCGTTGGTTCTTTTTTTTTGCGATTTTCCGGATCTTTGTTCCGGGACGCAGGTCTGTGGCTCTGTTGTTGCAAGAGCAGAGAGGGGGAGCTGGAAGCGTCAAGGTACTTGTGTGCGCGCGCGCGAAAATCGTGATTGGGGGACAGAGAGACGGGCGGAGGGGGCGGATGAAGAAAGAGCGACTGGGAGGGCGCGCGCGGAAAAAAAACGTGACTGACTGGCGTCGCCAACGGAAAAGAAAGGGCAAACGAAACCCACACCGCTGCTGCTGCTGCCGCTGCTGCTGATCCTCCTGCTGCCGCTGCTGCTGATCCTCCTGCTGCTGCGGCCTAAAGCGCGGCCTCCTCTCAGTCGCTGACCGTCTCGCGGCTCGCCGTGGTCGTCTTAGGCGCCCCGACCTGCGCCAAGCGGTCGGTGAGGTTGCGCGGCGACGAACGCTTGCGCCCGATCGACCCCGCGGCCGGGGCCACGACGAGGAGCGCCTCTGAGACGCCGCCGCCCCCGCGGAGCGCCGGCGGCAGCGCGCGCGGCGACCCGGCCGCCGCGTTGGCCAGTTGCAGCAGGCCGGCGGTGGCCGCCTCGTGCGCGGCCGCGCCGACGCCTAGCGTCGACGGCCGCCGCTGCTGCCCGGACGCCGGCGAGCGCAGGGGCGCCGCGGCCGGCGGCGTGTCGACCTTGCGGTGGTGGTTGGCGCCGGGCGGCGGCGGCGGCGGCGGCGGCGGCGGCGGCGGCAGCGGCGGCAGGCGCGGCGCGGCGGCGGCGGCGGCGACGGCCGCCGCTGCCGCGGCCCCCGCCGCGGCCATGGTGGCCGCCAGCCTGCCCGCGATGAGGCTCGCCATCTCGGCCTTGCGCCCCGGGTCCATCTCGGTGACGAAGCGCGCGGCCTCGAGCTCCAGCGCCGTGAGCGCGGGCGGCCCGGCGGCGGCGGCGGCGGCGGCGGACGAGGGGCCGGGGGCGGCCGCCGCCCTGGGCAAAAGCCAAGGGGCGGCCGCGCGGGCGCCGGTCGAGTGCGCCGCCTCCTCGTCGTCGTCGTCGTTGGGCGCGAACGCGGCCTTGATGACCTGGCCGTGGTGGGGGTGCTGCGGCTGCGGCTGCGGCTGCGGCTGCGGCGGCGGCTTCTTCTTCTTGTGACTTTTCTTCTTCGGCGGCGGCGGCAGCGGGTCGGCGGCGGGCGGAACGGCGCCGGCGAGCGGCGCCGTCGTGGCGGTCGTCGTCGGCCGCGTGCGCTTGCTCGTGCGCCGCGCGCCCGCCCCTCCGCTGTCCGCCTCGTCCGCCGCGGCCGCCGCACCCGCCGCCTCGTCCCGGACGCCGCTCGTCCCAAGATCGGCCGCGGCCCCCTGCTTGGCCTGCAGACGGGCGAACAGCACCAGGGCTCTCGTCTCGTCCGACTTGGTCAAGGGCCCTCGGCGCAGGCCCACTATGTCGCGCCGCGCCGCTCGCCAATTCGCCGACTTAAGGTCCACCTCGGACCCGTCCAGCCCGATGACGGGCATGGCTGCCGAGGCGCCGCCTGGAGGGCGGGCGGGCGCGCACAAGGGGAGGAGGGAGGGAGAACAGCAGAGAGCACTACTCTCGTTTTGTGCGCGCGCGCGCGTGTATGTCAGTGCGCGCCCCACTGGTCGCGAGGGCACTCGCAGCACGCTGGGCACGATCAGGGTTGTGGGGCAAAGTTTGGCCTGTCGTCGTACTCTTGAGAGAGCGCGCGTCGTTTTTTGAGCGTTACGCCAGCGCCCGCTTGCCGCCGCCGCCGCCGCCCGGCTTGCTTTTTGCGGGTTTGCCCAACACCAGGCCCGACAACAAGGCCGACAACACCAACCGTCGCTTTCACAAACGAAAAAAGATCCATCCGCTAACGCCGCCTCTGGCGCGGGTCGTAGGGCGGCGGCTGCTGGTGCGCGTAGGGCGGCGGCGGCGGCAGAGGCGGCGGCGCGCCCCAACCCGTCTGCTGCGGCGGCTGCTGCTGCTGCTGCTGCTGCTGCTGCTGCTGGTGGTGCGGGGCGAGCCCGGGCGGAGGCGCGCCGTACCCCTGACCCTGCCCGTACACGAGCGGCTGATGCGGCTGCTGCTGCTGGTACGGCGGAGGAGGAGGAGGAGGAGGCGCGCCGCCGTACCCGCCGCCGCTGCTGCCGCCATGACCGCCGCCGCCGCGAGGGTCGGCGGCCAGCAGCGGCGCGGCGGGCGACGGCTCGCGCACGCGCTTTCGCATCATCGCCGTGCCGTCGCCGCCCGCGGGCTGGTGGCCTGGACCGCCGCCCCCGCCAGGGGCCATGCGCCCGCCGTCGCCCCTGCCGCGCCCGCCGCGCCCGCCGCCGCCGCCAAACTCGCCGCCAAAGTCGCGGCCGCCGCGCCCGCGGCCGCCGCCGCCTCGCCCGGCGCCCATCATCCCCCCGCCGCCGCCTCCTCCTCCCCGTCCCCCGAGAAACGTCCCGCCCTCCATAGCGCCCCCGCCAGAGCAGGCGGCGGCGGCGGCAGCGGCGGGGGCGGCCATGGCCGGCACGGGCAGCGGGGCGGCCGCCGAGGCGCTGCCGATGCCGGGGATCACGGGCCCGTCGCTCGCCGGCGGCATCAGCACTGCCGCGGCCAGCGCCGCGGGCCGCGCCGCCGCCGCCGCCGCCGCCGCCTCGGCCTCGGCGGCGCCCCCGCCGCTCGCGCCGCCGCCGCCGCCGCCCTTGGAGCGCGACGCCGCCGCCGCCGCCGCGAACGCCGCCCCCGCCGCCACGCCCGCGGCGCTCGGCCCCGCGGCCTCGTCCTCCGCCCACGGGTCCCCCGGCCGCTGCCGCACCCACAGGCGCGCGCAGTGGTCGCCGCCGCCCGTCGCCAGCGCGTGGCCGCGCGGGTGGAAGGCAAGGCACCACACGGCCGCCTCGTGCGCGTGCGGCAGGATCTCAGCGGGCGCGATCTCGCGCCGCCCGAAGGCGCTCGCGGCGCCCGGGTCGCCGGGCCCACCGCCGCCGCCCCCCTGGCCCCCGCCGATGCCGCCGCTGCCGCCGCCGACCACCCAGTGCGCCACGCTGCCGTCAAACCCGCCGCTGGCGACGACGCCGCCACCGGCGCGCGGGTGCCACGCGGCGCTGCAGACCTCGCGCGCGTGCCCGCGCAGGGAGCAGTACTCGCGCATGGCGCGCAGGTCCCACACCTTGAGCGTGCTGTCGCGCGAGCACGTCAGCAGCCAGCCCGCGCCCGCGCCCGGCCCCCCGCCGCCGCCGCACCCGCCGCCGCCGCCGTCCGGCTGCCACCGCACCTGCATCACGGCCGCCTTGTGCCCGTGCAGCGACGCCACGCACCCGCGCGCCGAGGCCGCGGCCGACGCGGCCGCGCCCGCGGCCCCGCCCCCGCTGCCGCCCCCGCTGCCCCCGCCCCCGCCCCCGGCCTCGCCCGCGCGCGGGTCCCACAGCTTGACCAGCGCGTCCTTGGCGCCCGAGGCCAGGAGCCCGGCCGACGGGTGCCACTCGGCATGCCGCACGTCCCCGCCGTGGCCCGTGAGCACGCGCTCGCACGCGCAGCTGTACAGGTCCCACACCTTCACGGTGCCGTCGTCCGAGGCCGTGGCGAACTTGAGGTCCGTGGGCGCGGCCGACACGGCGCGGCATGGGTCGCGGTGCGCGGCGATCGCGCGCAGCGGCGCCAGGTTTGACTTGAACACGCGCACGCCGCCGCCGTCGTCCGACGTGAGCAGGAGGGTGCGCGAGCGGGTGTAGGTGAGGCACCGGAGCGGGGCCTCGTGGGCCTGCAGCACCGTCTCGAAGGAGAAGGTCGCGCCGCCCCACAGAGTCAGCTCGCCCGTCTGCGCGCCGGTGAGGCAGCGCCGGCCGTCGGGCGACCAGGCGACGGCGTTGACGGCCGCGCGCACCTTGTTGGACGCGAGGGCGGCGAAGCGCGTGCACAGGGCCGAGGCGGGGAGGTGCGGGTAGGCCTCGGGCGGCAGCAGGCCGAGCGCGCCGGCCAGCGTCGGCGCGACGGCGGGCGCGTCGCGCGCGTCGCGGTGCGACAGGCGTGCGCGGGAGAGCAGGCGCAGCAGCGGGCCCGCGCCGTCGACGGTGCGCCTGTGCACGGTCTTCTGGAGCGCCTTGTCCGGCTCGGAGGCGAGCGTGACGGTCGGCAGGACCGCGAGCTGCATCTCGGGGGCGGGCTGCGGCTGCGGCGGCTGCTGCTGTTGGGGCGGCGCTGGGCGCGCCGAGGGGGGGGCGGCGGCGGCGGCGGCGGCGGCGGCGGCGGCGGCGGCGGCGGCGGCGGCGGCGGCGGAGGCGGCCGCGTGCGCGTGCAGCGGCGCGCGCGCGAGCTGGGGCGGGGCCTGCTGATACTGCTGCTGCTGCTGTAGCTGGTACTGTTGTTGCTGGTACTGCTGCTGCTGTTGGTACGGCGGCCGCTGCTGCTGCTGCTGCTGGTGCTGGTGCTGCTGAAACGGCGGCGGGTGCGCGTGCTGCTGCGCCGGCTGATGCTGCTGCTAGGGCGGCTGCTGCTGCTGCTGCTGCTGCTGCTGCTGCTGCTGCTGCTGCTGGTACGGCGGCTGCTGCTGGTACGGCGGGTGTTGCTGCTGCTGGTACGGCTTCTGCTGCTGCTGCTGCGGCTGTTGCTGCCAGTATTGCTGCTGCTGCTGCTGCGGGTTGTAAAAGCCGCCGGGCCCAGCAGCCCCCCCGCCGGCACCGCCCCGTCCGCCGCGCCCGCCGTCGGCGCCGCCGCCGCTGTACGTCGGGTAGCCGCCGCCTCCTCGCCCGCCGCGCCCTCCTCCGCCCTGCGCGTAGGGTTGCATCGCGGGTTCCGCGAGCCCTTGAGGGCCCTGGTCACGGACGTTCACGCCGCCATGAAAACGCGCGCGAGGAGCAGGATGTTCGACCTCTCTCGCTCTCTCTCACTCTCTCTCTCGCTCTCTCTCTGCGGGTGGTTCCAGCGCGTGCGATCGGGGTGTTTGCTAGAGCAGGAGACTTGTTGGGTCGAGGCGCGGATAGCTTGTGTAGAGAGACCAAGACGGAGACTCGAGTCAGCAGTGGGGCTGGCGACCGCGCGCCCGCCGCCCGGCGCGGCGTCGCCGCCTCTCCTCCGCTGGGCATTGCCCGGGACGGCCGTCGTCGCCGTCTCCGCTCCCCGCGGACGCGGCTTGCCGCCCTCGGGCACTCGACCAAAAAGCAAATGGCTTCGGTGCGCGCGCTCCCGCCGCCATTACACGCCCCCGCTACCCGCTTTCGCGCATGCCTTCTGTGTTGTGTATCACGGATATCATTCCAACAACCCCCCGCTCTTTTCACTTTCGTCCTCTCTCTCCCTACTCCTTCTTAACGCCGCGGTCCCACAACGACGAAACGACCCTCAGCTATTTGCGCTTGGTGCCCCCCTTCTTCCTTCCGCCGGCGCGCGGCCCGCGCGCGCGGACGGCCCTGTGGAGGGAGCATTCGCGTATCTTTCGCGTATCTCTCTCGCTTTTCAAAAGCACGAGACCCTTCTCTCCTCTCTGCAACCTCAAAGCCCTCTTGGCAAAACCTTGCGCCGGTCATGACCGGTCCGCCGTCGCAGGCGCCGGCGGATGGTGGCGCCGACGTCGCCGGCGGGCCCGAGGGGCACGCCGGCAGCGGCGGCGGCAGCGGCGAGATTGGCGACGCCGTCGCCGACGCCGCTGCCGGCGCCGCCGCCGCCGGAGCAGGCCTCGCCTCATCAGCGCCGCCGCCTCCGCCGGCCACTGACGACGGCGCCGCCGCCCCCGCCGCCGCGGACGGCCCCAGGACGCTCTTCTTCGCCAACGTCCCCCCCTCGGCCGCCGAGGACGACGTGCGCGCCGTCTTTGAGCCGCACGGCGCCGTCGCGCGCACGAAGCTCTTCCGGCCGTGGCCGACCGCGCCGCACAGCAAGGGCTGCGGCGTCGCAGAGATGGCGACGGCAGGGGGCGCGCGCGCGGCGCGCCGGGCACTGCACGCCCGGCACGTCTTCGCCGGGGCCGACGCGCCGATGGTCGTCGAATTCTTTACGAGCGGCGGCGCCGCGGCCACATCCGCGTCCGCCGCCACCGCCGCAGCCGCAGCCGCGGCCGCGGCCGCGGCCGCCGCCGCCGCTGCCTCCTTCGCGGACGGCGGGCTGCCGCCGCTGCGGCCCGCGCTGCTGGAGGCGCTGCCGGCGCCGGCGCCGCGACAGCCCCGGTTCCTCTCGCGGTGGCTGCCCTCGCCGCACGCCAGCAGCTCGCAGTCCAGCGTCGCCACCACGGCCAGCGGCTCCCAGCAGCAGCAGCAGCACCAGCACCAGCACCAGCACCAGCAGCGCGCCCGCCCCTCTGCCGGCGGCGGCAGCGGCGGCTGGGCCACCGACGGCGGCGGCTTTCCGAGCGCCGTCTGCGCGTCCGGGCATCTGCCGCCGCCCTCGTCGGAGATCATGATGCTGCAGTCGGCCGCCATCCGCGTGCAGGTCGAGGCCCTGCAGTTCCAGCAGCGGCAGGAGCAGCAGCAGCAGCAGCAGCAGCAGCAGCAGCAGGAGACGGGCGACGGCGGCGACCCGAGCTCCGCGACCTCGCAGGCCCTCTCGACGGCGGACCTGATCTTCATCCTGCAGCAGCACTCGATGCAGATCCAGGCGCAACACGAGCACGAGGCGGCGACGCCCGCGCCGCCGCCCCCGCTGCCGTCGCAGCAGCAGCAGCACCCCAACGCGGCGGGGTCGCTGACCTCGGGCGAGAACTCGCTGTCCCTCGCCTGTGGCCTCAGCGGCGACGCGGCGGCGTGGTTTTCGATGCTGAACAACAACAACAACACGAACAACAACGGCAGCCCGGGGGGCGGGGGCAGCGGCGGCAATGGCGGGAGCGGCGGCGGCGGCGACGGCGGCGGCGGCGGCGGCGGGCCCCCGCCCGCTGGCCTTGCCCCGTACATCCTCGCGCTGCGGGAGGCGCAAGGCGCCAGCGCCATCTCCGGCCCGTTTGGCCCCGGCGACCAGCAGATGTCGGGGGCTCCGCACCGGCACCAGCCCCAGATGGGCGGCGCCGGCGGGCCCCCGCCACCCCCTCCGCCGCGCCACCGCCGCAACTCGTCGCCGTCGTCGACGGCGGCGGCGGCGGCCGCCGCCGCCGCCGCCTCGGCCATTTACCAGCAGATGCAGCACCAGCACCAGCACCAGAAACAGCACCAGCACCAGCACCAACTCCAGCACGTGTACGGCGGATCGGGCTCGCCGACCCGGCAGTCTCCGTCCTCGTCGTCGCAGCTTGGCCTGCCGCCCCTGCCGCCGCCGCTTGGCGCGCCGTCCGCCGGCGGCGCCGGCGCCGGCGCGCCTTCAAGCGCGCTGCTCGCGGCCGCCGCCGCCGCCGCCGCCGCCACCGCCGCCCCCCCCGGGTGCTTCCCCGACGCCTACAAGCTCTTTGTCGGCAACATCCCGCGCACCGCCGACGAGGCGCAGCTCGCGCCTCTGTTCGCGCCCTTTGGCGAGGTGCGCGAGGCGGTCGTCGTGCGCGACCGCGCGACGATGGCGCACAAGGGGTCGGCGTTCGTGTGGCTGGCGCGCGGGGACCAGGCCGACGCGGCCGTGGCCTTCTTCCGCGCGCACCCGTGCCACGTGCCGTCGCCGGGAGGGGAGGTGTACCACCTGCCGCTGGCGGTGCGGCGCGCGGCGCTGGGCAGCCGGCGCGGCGGGCCCGGGGCGGCGGCGGCGGCGGCGCTGGCGACGGGGACGGCCGGCCTCGCGTTTGGCGCGTCCGCGTCCCACTTTGGCGCGGGCGGCGGCGGCGGAGATCACAGCATCGGCGTCTCGGGCCTGTCGGGCAGCTTTGCGGGCGCGGGCCGCGGCGGCGGCGGCAGCGGCCCCCCCCGCGCGGGCGGCCCGAGGCGCAACGGCGGCGGCGGCGGCGGCGACGGCCACACCCACAGCAGCGGCGGCGGCGGGCAGCTGCCGCGCTACTACCCGCCGCCGCTGTCGACGCTGTCCATGCTGTCCGCGCAGGCGCAGGACCAGCAGCAGCGCATGCAGCAGCACATGCAGCACATGCATCAGAGACTGCAGCAGCAGCAGCAGATGCAGCAGCAGCAGCAGATGCAGCAGCAGCAGCAGCAGCAGCAGCAGCAGCAGCAGCAGCAGCAGCAGCAGTATGGCGGCGGCGGCGCCGCCACCGCCGCCGCCGCGCTCTTTGCGATGCCGCCGCCGCCGCACCACCCGAGCGTGGTCGCGGCGGCGGCCGCCGCGGCCGCCGCCGGCGGCGCGGGCGGCCGGGTGGACGCCGCCGCGGCTCTGGCCGAGGCCGTCAGCAACCTGCAGCTTCACCAGGGTTTGGGCGGGCGGAACTTCATGCCCTAGCCCTAGCAGCACCATCACCGCCGCCGCCGCCCGCCCCCGCGGCGCGGCGGCCGGCCGGCCGGTCGGCGACGGCGGGCATCGGTCGCAACAAGCAGCCCCCCGCCGCTGCCGCGCCCGGATATATGCCCCGTCCTCCCGACGGAGATGACACACACACACTCCTCTTGGCCGACACTCCCTTGCGCTCCCAAAATCACGGTATCCGCTCCCTTGTGGCTCGTCGACCAGCCTTCCCTTTCCCCCGTTTCGTTGTTTCACAGGCTGCCCCCTTGCTCTCCCGACGACGTCCGCGCGCGCTCTGCCCCCTTTTTTTTCTCGCTTAATTTTTGACGAGCGTGCGCCGTTTCTTTGGATCTCACACATACAACAATGACACACGCCGCAACCCCAGCTCTTGCCTCCCCCCGCCTCTTCCTACGTTTCTTCTTTTGCGTCCCGGAGCCCCCCCCACCCCCCCCACCCGCCCTCTAACGCAAGGATTGACGACTTTGCGATCGCCCCCCCCCTTCCCCCCGCCTCCCGCCTCCCCAACGTTCCCCCACCGCACCCCTCTTTTTCAGGCGATCCCTCTCTGCTCCCGAGATGGCAGGAGCTCCCGATTGGACCTCTCCCCCCCCCCCCCCCCCCCCCCCCCCCCCCCTCCCGCCCCCCCGCGCCCGGCGGGGGCGCACGCCACCGGGGGGAGGGAGGCCCGCCTCGCCGCGGGCCGGCC
>Ga0105053_10006815_pt1 | contig 15537 bp, 14 predicted proteins | sample BON01_FD_78093 | JGI IMG/M metagenome (GOLD analysis project Ga0105053, IMG submission 78093) | Freshwater microbial communities from Lake Bonney liftoff mats and glacier meltwater in Antarctica - BON-01 | ecosystem: Environmental > Aquatic > Freshwater > Ice > Glacier meltwater | place: Lake...
TTCCAAAAAAAAAACACTTAAAAGGTATAGAAACACTCTTTTAATTACTAAAAACAAAATTAAAATTACAGATTTTGGTGCAGGTTCTTCTAAAGTTTTTAAAAATAATCTAAGAGCTATAAATGAAATTGCTAAATATGCTAGAATAAATGCTAAAAGAGCCCATTTATTAAGTAGAATTACACATTATTTTAAACCGAATACAATTTTAGAATTAGGTACTTCACTTGGAATTGGAACTTCAGCTTTACATATTGGTAATCCATTTGCAAAAATTACAACTCTAGAGGGTTGCAAAAACACTGCTGAAATAGCAAAAACTCAATTCGAAAAATTTTCATTTAAAAATATTGAAGTGATTACTGGCGAATTCACTAAAACACTTCAAACACTTAAATTTAAAAACAGTCTAGACAAGGTTTACTTTGATGGAAATCATCAAAAAGAAGCAACATTAAACTATTTTCACCATTGTCTTCAATTTATAAATAATAAAACCTTTTTTATTTTTGATGATATTCATTGGAGTAAAGAAATGGAAGGTGCTTGGGAAGAAATAAAAAAGCATTCGAAAGTAAAAGTGACAATAGATACGTTTCAATGGGGAATTGTGTTTTTTAGAAAAGAACAAGAAAAAGAACATTTTATAATTAGAGTTTAAATAACATTGAAGTATTACAGCTTAATCACACTTTTTAACTCGCAATTCTATAACTCTATAATTTTTAAACTCAAATATACTTTGTAACTTTGATACTTTAATTACACTTTGAAACTCACTAAATGAAAATTTACACCAAAACAGGAGACAAAGGAACAACCGCTTTGTTTGGCGGAACAAGAGTTCCAAAACATCATTTAAGAATAGAATCTTACGGAACTGTAGATGAATTAAACTCTTATATTGGTTTGGTTAGAGATCAAAATATTGATGAAAATTCTATCCATTCTTTAATTAGAATTCAAAATGAACTTTTTACACTTGGAGCAATGCTTGCAACTCCGCCAGAAAAAGAAATATTAAAAAGCGGTAAAGAGCGATTAAATATTCCGAAAATCACTTCAAAAAATATTGAAGTGCTAGAACAAGAAATTGATGCGATGAATTTAGAATTACCTCTAATGACAAATTTTATTTTGCCTGGAGGAAATCAAACCGTGTCTTTCTGTCACATCGCTAGATGTGTTTCTCGCAGAACCGAAAGATTAGCTACTGCTCTAAATGAAAATGAAGCAATCAATCCTGCTATTTTAAAATATCTGAATCGTCTTTCTGACTACTTATTTGTACTGGCACGAAAGTTGTCTAAAGACTTATCAGTTATGGAAACTCCATGGATTCCTGAAAAAGAAAAATAAGTTCTTTTATTTTATTTACAGATTTATGAAAAAAAACTTGGTTTTCTGAATAAAAAAATTATTTTTGCAGAAAATTAAACACTACTAAAATGTATTGGACACTAGAATTAGCATCTTATTTAGCAGATGCACCTTGGCCAGCAACAAAAGATGAATTGATAGATTACGCTATTAGAACAGGAGCGCCATTAGAAGTTGCAGAAAACTTACAAGAAATTGAAGATGAAGACGACGCTTATGATTCTATCATAGAAATTTGGCCAGACTATCCGACCGAAGAAGATTATCTTTGGAACGAAGATGAATATTAACAAAAAATTACATCAAAAAAGTCTCAATCGAGGCTTTTTTTTTGTTTACATTTAACATTAAATTGTAATTGCTGTCAATAAATATCAACTTATTTATTATCAACTAATTATAAATCAATATTCAATTTATAAAAATTGAATTTTAAAATAGAATTCATACAATGAGCTTATTAAATTCGGTCTTAAAATTATTTGTTGGAGACAAACAACAAAAAGACTTAAAATTACTACAACCAATCGTTGAAAAAACAAACTCTTTTGCAGAAGCAATTGGTAATTTATCAAATGATGAATTAAGGGGGAAATCAGCAGAGTTTAAATCTAAAATTAAAGAAGCAACAAATTCTTTTGAAACAAAAATTACAGGATTAGAAAAAGAAGTATTATCTGCAGATATAGACAGGCAAGAAGCAATTTATACAGAAATTGATGCGTTAAAAGATCAAACTTACGAAGCATCTGAAGCTGTTTTAGAAGAATTAATGCCAGAAGCTTTTGCTGTTATTAAAGAAACGGCAAAAAGGTTTACAAATAATTCAGCAATAGAAGTTACCGCTACTCCTTTTGACAGAGAAATATCAGCCATAAGAGAAAATGTAACACTAAAAGGCGATACATCAATTTGGTCAAATAGCTGGGATGCTTCTGGTCTAAAAATTACTTGGGACATGATTCATTATGATGTACAGTTAATTGGTGGATCTGTTTTACATCAAGGAAAAGTTGCAGAAATGATGACAGGAGAAGGAAAAACGTTAGTTTCTACTTTACCTGTATACTTAAACGCTTTAACAGGAAAAGGTGTTCACCTTGTAACTGTAAATGATTATTTAGCAAAACGTGATGCTGCTTGGATGGGACCAATTTTAGAATTTCACGGATTAAGTATTGATTGTATCGATATACATCAACCAAATTCTGATGAACGCAGAAAAGCATACAACGCTGATGTAACTTACGGAACAAATAACGAATTCGGTTTTGATTATTTACGTGATAATATGGCGCATACCAAAGAAGAATTAGTACAAAGAGCTCCAAATTATGCAATTATAGATGATGTAGATTCTGTTTTAATTGATGATGCTCGTACACCTTTAATTATTTCTGGAGCGGTTCCGCAAGGAGATAGACACGAATTTAACGAATTAAAACCATTAGTTGCTGATATTGTTACTTTGCAAAAACAATATCTAGTTGGAGTTTTAGCTGAATCTAAAAAATTAATAGCTGAAGGAAATACCAAAGAAGGTGGCTTTTTATTACTAAGAGTTTTTCGTGGTATTCCTAAAAATAAAGCGTTAATTAAGTTTTTATCGCAAGAAGGAATCAAACATATTCTTCAAAAAACTGAAAATATATACATGGCAGACAATAATAAATTGATGCCACAAGTTGATACAGAACTGTATTATGTAATTGAAGAAAAAAATAACTCTATCGATTTATCTGATAAAGGAATTATCCATTTATCAGGAAAAACAAGTGATGATAATTTCTTTGTTTTACCAGATATTGGTGTAAAAATTGGCGAGATTGATCAAAGTAAAGATTCTGCTGAAGAAAAAGCGAAAATAAAAGAAGAATTATACAGAGATTTTAGCATTAAAAGTGAACGTATTCATACAATGAATCAATTATTAAAAGCATATTCTTTATTTGAAAAAGACACAGAATATGTAGTAATTGATAATAAAGTAATGATTGTAGATGAGCAAACGGGTCGTATTATGGACGGCCGTCGTTATTCTGACGGATTACATCAAGCAATAGAAGCAAAAGAAAATGTAAAAATTGAAGATGCAACGCAAACTTTTGCAACGATAACACTACAGAATTATTTTAGAATGTATCGTAAACTTTCTGGTATGACTGGAACTGCGATTACAGAAGCTGGGGAACTTTGGGAAATCTACAAATTAGATGTAGTAGAAATCCCAACGAATAAACCAATTAAAAGAGACGACAAAGAAGATTTAGTTTATAAAACAACTAGAGAAAAATACAATGCTGTTATTGATGATGTTACTAATTTAGTGAGTAAAGGAAGACCCGTATTAGTAGGTACAACTTCTGTGGAGATTTCTGAATTACTAGGTAGAATGTTAAAAATGCGTGGGATTTCGCACAATATATTAAATGCAAAATTACATAAAAAAGAAGCAGATATTGTTGCTGAAGCTGGTAAACCAGGTGTTGTAACTATTGCAACTAATATGGCTGGTCGTGGTACAGATATTAAACTTTCTCATGAAGTAAAAAAAGTTGGAGGATTAGCAATTGTTGGTACTGAAAGACATGATTCTCGTAGAGTTGACAGGCAGTTACGTGGTAGGGCTGGTCGTCAAGGTGATGTTGGTTCTACACAATTTTACGTTGCTTTAGATGATAATTTAATGCGTATTTTTGGTTCTGATAGAATTGCAAAAATGATGGATAGAATGGGATTAAAAGAAGGCGAAGTAATTCAACATTCTATGATTACCAAATCTATAGAAAGAGCACAAAAGAAAGTAGAAGAAAATAACTTTGGTATTCGTAAAAGATTGTTAGAATATGACGATATTATGAATGCACAACGTGAGTTTGTTTACAAACGCAGAAGACATGCTTTAGACGGAGATCGTTTAAAAATTGATATTGTAAATATGATTTACGATACATGTCAGGCTATTGTAAATGAAAACAAACCAACAAAAGATTTTAAAAATTTTGAATTTGAATTAATTCGTTTTTCTTCAATGACTTCTCCTTTTTCTGAAGAGGAATTTGAATCTATGAATGAACAAGATATAATTGATAAATTATATAAAACTATTTATGCTCATTATCAAGATAAAATTGCTAAAAATGCTGTAGTTGCTTTTCCTGTAATAAAAGATGTTTATGAAAATGAAGGTGATAAATATGAGCGAATTGTGGTTCCGTTTACAGATGGGGTAAAAAGTTTACAAGTTGTAACCAACTTAAAAAACGCTTACGAATCTAAAGGAAAAGAATTAGTAAAGGATTTTGAAAAAAATATTACGCTCGCAATTATTGATGAAAACTGGAAAACGCATTTACGTAAAATGGTCGAATTAAAAAACTCTGTTCAGAATGCATCCTATGAGCAAAAAGATCCGTTATTAGTTTATAAGTTTGAAGCGTTTGAATTGTTTAAACAAATGATTGACGATGTAAATAAAGAAGTTTTATCCTTCTTATTTAAAGGAGAAATTCCCAATCAAGGAAATATTTCTGAAGCACGTAAACAAAAAAGAGAACGTTTAAATGTTAGTAAAGCTGATGTGCAAAATAGCACAGAACAAGCAATCAATAATTCTAGACAGCAATCAAACGAACCAGTGGAAACTGTGGTTAGAGAACAACCAAAAATTGGCAGAAACGAACGTATTACTATTAAAAATGTAATGAGCGGAGAAGAAAAAGAAGTAAAATACAAACAAGCTATTCCTTTAATTGACAAAGGTGAATGGGTTATCACTAAATAATTTTATTTATGAAAAAAGCAATTCCGTTTATATACATCATCGTTGGTATCAGTTTTGTTATTAAAGGTTTTTATGCCGTTTTTTACGAACAAGAAATTTACTATTTAATTTTCTCATTAAAAACTGAAAGTAAATCTATCTACATTTTATTTAATTTGCTTTTTGGAGGATTAATTTTATATAGTGGAATTGGAAGATTGAAAAACCTTAGAAAGTAGCCCTTTCTATATATAACAAAAACGCCACTACTTCCGTAATGGCGTTTTTATATTTTAAAAAGAAACTACTTACATATTCTTGAAATCTGTATCCATTTTTAAATAATCTAAAAACTCTTGTTTAGTTTCTTTATTTTTAAATTTTCCTCCAAATTCTGCAGTTACAGTACTACTTTCTATATCTTTTATTCCACGAGAATTTACACATAAATGCTTTGCATCAATTACACAAGCAACATCTTTTGTTCCTAATGCTTCTTGCATTGCTTGAACAACTTGCATTGTTAAACGCTCTTGAACTTGTGGTCTTTTTGCGTAATATTCTACAATTCTGTTCATTTTAGATAAACCAATTACTTTTCCGTCAGAAATATAAGCAACATGTGCTCTACCAATAATTGGTAATAAGTGATGCTCGCAAGTAGAATATACAATGATATTCTTCTCCACTAGCATTTCTCCGTAATTGTAATTATTCTCGAAGGTAGATGCTGTTGGTTTATTTGCTGGGTCTAATCCCATAAATAATTCGTTTACAAACGCTTTTGCAACTCTTTTTGGAGTTCCTTGTAAACTATCGTCTGTTAAATCCATTCCTAAAGTTTGTAAAATATCTTTTACACTTTTTTGGATCCTTTTAATTTTTTCTTTGTTAGAAATATCAAACGCATCGTCACGTAAAGGCGTTTTTGCCGATGTACCAATGTGGTTCTCTCCTATTTCATTAACTCTCTCGTCATTCATTTTGCTATTCACTTCAAACATTTCTTTCTTTAGTTAGAATGCAAATTTACGTGTTTGCAACGTATTATTTTAATTTCTCTATAAATTAAAACTATAATTCTATTATTTTTTTATTATTATCTCGTCATCTTGATCGCTGTCGAAGGTTGGGCGTTCGAGCGGGCTTTACGTTATATCTTTTTTTACTGTCATTGCGAAGTTTACTTTTTTGTAAACTGTGGCAATCTCATAATAAAAAAGAGATTACTTCGTCATACTTCCTCGTAATGACAATCTTTAAAAAATTAAAAAAAGGATGTCACTGCAATCCCTAACGCAAGCGTACTTGCCAACTTCTGTCATCTCTGCGAAGGCAAGAATCCATAAATGCGTTCGTATAGATTCCTGCATTCGCAAGAATGACAAACTCTTATAACTTAGTCTTTTCAATTAATTCTTCAACAGAAAGCAAAAACTGTTCTCCTTTATATTTAACAATAAACTTATTGTCTTTCATATCAGAAACTACAAATTCAATTTCTCTATTTGTAGCATATTTCCATTGTTTCTTTTGATGTTTATTACTTGTTGCAACATCTGGATAAAATTCTGATTTTATACTATTGTTTCGTAAGCTTTTAATAGCTTTCATTTTTAACAACGATTCTTCATCAGTAAAATTTAAAAACAACACTTTTGGCTTTGGAAATTCAACTACTTTAAACAATCCTAATTCTTCTAATACCAAATAAATTCTATCTAATCCAAAAGAAATTCCGACTCCTGAAACATCTGGCAACCCAAAGATCCCTGTTAAATCATCATATCTCCCACCACCGCCAATCGAGCCCATTTTTACTTTTTTTGGTGCCCCAACTTCAAAAATTGCTCCGGTATAATAATTCAATCCTCTTGCTAACGTTACATCAACTTCTAAAGTTGCAGATTGTAATCCTAAGATTTCAATTGAATTGCACACAAAACGCAATTCTTCTACTCCTTTTAATCCTTCTTCTGATGTTTGCAACATCATTTCTAAAGAACTTAACTTGTTCGTATTTGAGCCAGTAAAATCAAACAATAGACTTACTTTTTCAATAGCCTTTTCTGTAATTCCTTTGGAAATCATTTCTGCTACAACGCCCTCTTTACCTATTTTATCTAACTTGTCTAAAGCCACCGTAAAATCGGTTAATTTTTCTTTTGCACCAATGACTTCTGCAATTCCAGATAAAATTTTTCTGTTATTAATTTTGATAGTCGTTCCTTGTAAACCTAACTTACTAAAAACGGCATCATACAATTGAATAAATTCTACTTCTTGCCAAAGCGATATACTTCCTACAACATCTGCATCACATTGAAGAAACTCTCTAAAACGACCTTTTTGCGGACGATCGGCTCTCCAAACTGGCTGAATTTGATATCGTTTAAACGGGAATGTAATTTCGTTTTGGTGTTGTACAACATAACGTGCAAAAGGCACAGTTAAATCGTAACGCAATGCTTTTTCTGAAATCTGTGGAGTTACTTTTGAACTGTCTTTTCTAGATAAAAGTTTATCATCAGCTTTAGATAAATAATCTCCAGAATTTAAAATCTTAAAAATCAAACGATCCCCTTCTTCACCATATTTCCCCATCAACGTAGAAGAGTTTTCAAAACTCGGCGTTTCAATGGGTTGAAATCCGAACGTTTCAAAAGCAGCTTTTATCGTATTCATAATATACGTACGATTGGCTATTTCTGTTGGCGAAAAATCTCTTGTTCCTTTTGGAATGCTTGGTTTCATATAAATAATTATGACTTATGAATTTTAAATTATGAGTTACACACTCAAAATCTAAAAACTTATAATTTTAAACGTTTGTTTTATTCTGTTCTTTCTGTCATTCCTGCGAAAGCAGGAATCCACTTTTAATTAAATTACTAAGTATAGATTCCTGCTTTCGCAGGAATGACAAACAGTTTTAAAAAGTAATTTACTAATAAGAGAGAAATACTTAAATCCGCTGCGCGGACAAATATCGTGAAAAAGTTAGACTTTTTTGGGTGTTGTAAAGGTTTTATTTCTTCTTTGTAAACTATAAATACTTGCATTCAATTCAAAACCTAATAATAGAATAATTGCGTTTAACCACACAAACAACATAAATATTAATAAAGTTCCGATTGATCCGTACAATTCGTTATATTTAGAAAACTCGATTACATAAATGCGAAATAAGTAAAACGTAAAAAAAGATAAAAAGGTGGTTAATATGGCTCCAGGAGAAAGAAATTTAGAATGTTTACCTGATTTTGTTCCGTAATGATACAACATAGAAACAATGGTAAAAACCATCACAAAAAATAAAAATCCTTTGCCTATTTGAAGCCAGAAAATATCATTCTCTAACCAACCTCTTTCTTTTAAATTATCTAATCCTATTTGATAAAAAATAGTCAACGCCACCGTTACCACTAAGAAAAAAGCCATTACCAGAGAAACTCCTAATGAAATTAAATAGGCTCTTACAACGTTTCTTACTTCTTTTACATGATACGAATATTCAAATCCGCCAAAAATAGCGTTTACCCCATTTGTCATTAAAAAAATGGACACTAAAAATCCAAAAGACAATAAACCTGCTTGTTGGTTTTTTGTAATATCTTCAATCACTAATTGACTTGCTTCAAAGGTTTTTGGTGGTAAAATTTCTGAAATTAATGATAGTAATCCATCTTGAAAACCATCAATAGAAATATATGGAATTAAGGTTAGTACAAATAACAAAAAAGGAAAAATTGCCATAAAAAAGCTATATGAAATTCCGCCAGCTCGCGTTGTTAAAGCTCCTTTTACAATACCAATGATATACATTTCTATAAGGTCGTAAAAAGACATTCCGCCTAAACCAGGAATTTTTATCTTTTTACCAAAACGCAACAAAATGTTGATAATGGGAATTTTTTCAAGTTTGTCTTCTATTTCTTTTGACATTTATTTATTTGCAAAGTAGCAGAGCTACAAAGGCTCAAAGTTAAAAATAGTTTCAAAGTGGCAACGTTTTAATTGTGTTTTGATTTTATACTTCTTATAAAACTTGATAACATTCTTTCAATTTCTCTAGATAACTCGTATAATTCATCAAATTTTTTCTTCTTGATATATTCTAAATTATAAGCAATTTCTAATTGAGTTTGTAATTCAAAAAGTGGCAAAGTTAAAATTAAGTGCCAAATGACAAAGTTAACTTTTATACTACTTTATCACATTCTTACTTTGTTACTTTGAGCCTTTGTTACTTTGTCACTTTGCAACTCGCAACTCTGTTACTCTATTTTAACTCCATATTTAACCAATAATCCAATAACATTTTCTTTAGAAAACTGTGCTCCTTTTAATCGGTTATTTTCTGGATTAATGTGAAATTTACAGAAGTGATAAAGTTAGCTTTTTCTAAATTGGTTTGCTCAAAAATTGCCCCTTTTAAATCGCAAGTATCAAAAACACAACTTGATACATTTGCTTCTGTAAAATCTGCTTCTTGTAAAGTACAATTGGTAAAAATAGTTTTTGGAATTTTTAACTGATAAAACGAAGAAAAATTTAATTGACATTCTTTAAAAATCATTTGTAATAAAAACGAATCGCATTCATTAAATTTCACGCCAATCATTTTACAATTGAAAAACTGCACATCTTTAAAAGCAGTCTCTTTAACAACTGAATTGCTAAAATTACAATCGATAAACTCACTTTCTACAAACTGAATATTTGAAATATGTATATTCTCAAAATTACAATTCGTAAATGTGCAATTGTCATATTCTCCTTTTTTGATTTTCGTTTTGGTAAAATCAATTTTTGAATAGATTTCGCTATCAAAGTAATTATCTGTCATATTTTTCTTTTGAAGTAACAAAGGCTCAAAGTTGCAAAGTCTCAAAGTTTAAACGCTTATTAACACTTTGCGGCTTTGCAACTCTATTCAACTGCTTTTAGACTCAAATCCATATTATACACCGAATGTGTTAATGCGCCAGAAGAAATATAATCTACGCCACAATCTGCATATTTTCTGATGGTTTTTTCGTTAATTTCTCCAGAAGATTCTGTTAAACAAGTATCTCCGATTAACGCAACTGCTTTACGTGTATCTTCATAATTAAAATTGTCTATCAATATTCTATAAACGCCACCACAATTTAAAATTTCTTGAATTTCTTCTAAATTTCTTGCTTCAATAATAATTTTTATATCAATCTTGTTTTCTGTTAAATATGCTTTTGTTTTGTTGATTGCTTGTGTAATTCCACCAGCAAAATCAATATGATTGTCTTTAATCATAATCATATCATACAACGCAAAACGATGATTTTCTCCGCCACCAATTTTCACTGCCCACTTTTCTATGGCTCTAATTCCTGGAGTTGTTTTACGAGTATCCAACACTTTGGTTTTTGTTCCTTTTAATAAATCAGCAAAAAAACGCGTTTTTGTAGCAATTGCAGACATGCGTTGCATAGAATTCAATACCAACCGTTCTGCTTTTAATATAGACTGGGAAGATCCTGAAACATACAAAACAACATCTCCAAACTGCACTTTTTCTCCGTCTTGTATCAATATTTCAATTTGTAAATCAGCATCTATTTGTTTAAAAATCATTTTTGCAAAGGCAACTCCGGCTATAATTCCGTCATCTTTTACTAATAATTTTGCTTTGCCTTTTGCATCTGTAGGAATACAAGAAAGTGACGTATAATCTCCTTCTCCAATATCTTCTCTAATTGCATTGGTTATAATGATTTTTAATTCTTTTTCAAATTGTTCTTTTGATATCATAGAATTGTATTGTGATGTAAAAATAGGAATGATTTTCAACTTTTTGTCTGTTCGAGTGAATTTATGAGTTAAAAACGAATAAATTTGTATCGAGAACAAATTAACAATGAGACTTCTCGATACAATTTTCTCATAAAATCGAAAATCCCTCGAAGTGACAAACGTAAAATAAATATGAAAATTAAACTTTTAGCAATTGGAAAAACGGATGATAAAAACTTGCATCAATTAATTGAAGTATATCAAAGTCGGTTACAACATTATATCAAATTTGAGTTGGACCTTATTCCTGATATTAAAAATGTGAAAAACTTGAGTGAAGTTCAGCAAAAAGAAAAAGAAGGCGAATTAATTTTAAGCAAACTACAAAATACCGATCAATTGATTTTATTAGACGATAAAGGAAAGCATTTTACTTCTATAGAGTTTTCTCTGTATTTACAGAAGAAAATGAATGCTGGAATTAAACAATTGGTATTAGTAATTGGTGGCCCTTATGGATTTTCTGATGCTGTATATAAAAAAGCAAGTGGAAAAATTTCATTATCAAAAATGACATTTTCCCATCAAATGATTCGTTTGTTTATTGTTGAACAACTCTATCGCGGATTTACCATTTTAAAAAATGAACCATATCACCATGAGTAAAGCTCATTCTAACTCTTCCCAAGGGAAGAAAATCTAAGTGATTTAAATATTAGATAGTTGAATTTATAAAAATCTGTGAAATTCATGTCTTAACTTTTGTAACTTTGAATCTTAAAAACTTTGCAACTAAAAAACAATGAAACTAGTTTTCGCAACAAATAATCTAAACAAACTTTTAGAAGTTCAAAAAATGTTACCCAATTCAATTGAATTGCTAACACTGAAAGATATTAAGTGCTTTGAAGAAATTGATGAAACGGAAACAACGCTAGAAGGAAATGCAAAATTAAAAGCAGATTACGTAACTAAAAATTTTGGTTACAATTGTTTTGCTGATGATACAGGTTTAGAAGTTGAAAGTCTGAATAATGCTCCAGGTGTTTATTCTGCGAGATATGCAGGAAAAGAAAACAATGCTGATAAAAATATGCAAAAACTATTAACTGAATTAAAAAACAACTCAAATAGAAAAGCGCAATTTAGAACAGCAATTGCATTGAACTTAAACAATGAAAAAATTTTATTTGAAGGAATTTGCAAAGGAGAAATAACAACCGAAAAACAAGGAGAAGAAGGTTTTGGTTATGATCCAATTTTTAAACCAAACGGATTTAAAAACTCATTTGCAGAAATGACATCCGAAGAAAAAAACAGTATTTCTCATCGAGGAAATGCTATTAAAAAATTAGTAACATTTTTATCAGAATATAAAACTTAAATTTGTCTCCTCGAGCATTATTGAAAACTAAAAGGTATTTTAGTTTGAAGATAAAAGCGCAGCTTTCGAGAGGTCATTAGATCTCGACTGCACTCGACCTTACATTTCTCTTTAAATGAAACAAAAAAAATACACAAAGCAATTTATTATGCTACTAGTTTTAGTTGTAGCATTATGTTTTGTAAACATTAGTTTTGGTTCGGTTTCTATTCCTTTTAAAGATATTTTTGCTGTTTTTTTAGGAGATGAATCTGTTAAAGAAAGTTGGCAAACAATCATTCTAAATTTTAGATTACCTAAAGCAATTACGGCGATTTTAGTTGGCTCAGGATTGTCTATAAGTGGTTTACTAATGCAAACATTGTTTAGAAATCCGTTAGCAGGTCCATTTGTATTAGGAATTTCTTCAGGAGCAAGTTTAGGTGTTGCATTACTAATTTTAGGTTCCTCTTTTTTTGGGGGATTTGTTTTTCTTGAATATACTAATTGGTCTATTGCAATTGCATCAAGTTTAGGTTCTTTTTTAGTATTATCTGCAGTAATTATAGCTGCAAACAAAGTAAGAAACACCATGTCTATTTTAATAATCGGATTGATGTTTGGAAGTTTTACCGCTGCAATAATTAGCGTATTATCTTATTTTAGTGAAGCGCAACAAATACAACAATATGTATTTTGGAGTTTTGGTAGTTTAGGAAATTTATCTTGGGATGAGGTATCGATTTTTATTACTATTTATCTAATTGGTTTTGCGGGTGTTTTTGCAATTATAAAACCTTTAAATAGTTTTTTATTAGGAGAAAAATATGCCAAAAGCTTAGGAATAAATATCAAACAAAGTAGAATTATTATTTTAGTAATTACCAGTTTACTTACCGGAGTAATTACTGCTTTTTCTGGTCCAATTGCCTTTATTGGTTTAGCTGTGCCGCATATTGCAAAGTTAATTTTTACAACTTCTAATCATAAAATACTGATTCCTGCTACAGCAATTACAGGTGCAATTGTGTTGTTAATTTGTGATATTATTGCACAATTGCCAACATTAGAATATACCTTACCAATTAACGCAATTACTTCTTTATTTGGTGCGCCAGTTGTAATTTGGTTATTAATCAGAAAAAAGAAAATATACGTTTAATTGAAAACCTCTAAGAAACATATCGTATTAGAAACCAAAAATTTAACTATTGGTTATCAGCAAAAAAAAGCTAAAAAAGTAATTGCTGAAAATTTAAACTTGTCTATAGAAAAAGGAAAGTTTATTGCGTTATTAGGGAAAAACGGAATCGGAAAATCAACTTTATTAAGAACAATTTCTAAAGTTCAGGAGCAATTATCTGGAGCTGTTTTTTTAAATAACAAAAACTTAAATGAGTATAGTAACAAAGAATTGGCTACTAATTTAAGTTTGGTGTTAACTGAACGTTTACCAGAAAGTCAATTAACTGTTTTCGAATTAATCGCTCTAGGAAGACAACCTTATACAAATTGGGTTGATAAACTTTCAGAAAATGATATCGAAAAAATTAACCTAGCAATTCAACTTACAGAAGTAGAACATTTAAAAGATAATCGCTTTTATGAATTGAGTGACGGGCAATTACAACGTGTATTAATTGCAAGAGCTTTGGCGCAAGATACCGATGTAATTATTTTAGATGAACCTACTGCGCATTTAGATATGCATCATACCTATAAGATATTCCAACTCTTAAAAAACTTAGTAGAAACAACTCAAAAAACAATCATTATTCCTACGCATCAAATTAATTTAGCTTTAGAAATTGTTGATGAGTTAATCATTATGAATTCCGATGAAGTATTTAGTGGCAAAACAGAAGATTTGATTGAGCAAAACAAGCTCGAAAATCTATTTCCTAAAGAAATCTTAAATTTTAACAAAAAATTACGACAATTTACAATTAACAAAGACAGTTAGTTTTTTTATATTTGGTGTTAACGTTTGTTAAAAACTAACGAATCAATACCCTTTATAAAGATTATCCAATGAAAAAATTAATTCTCTCTGCTAGTATCGTAGCTTTATTAGCTTCTTGTAGTTCTAGTAAAAGCGCGTCTAATATAGATCCAAATGTAGATTATGCAGAAAAATATGCAGCATCAATCACAGAAACTGATTTAGCGAAACATTTATTTATTTATGCTTCTGATGAATTTGAAGGTAGAAATACTGGAGAACCAGGACAGAAAAAAGCGGCTGCTTATTTAAAGAAATTTTATGTAGATCAAGGAATTGTTTCTCCTTTAGGTGGCGATGATTATTACCAAGAAGTTCCTGCTGCTTTTTTAAATAAACGCAAAGGAAAAACCCCATTAAAAGATTCTGAAAATGTAGTTGCCTATATTAAAGGTTCTGAAAAACCAGATGAAATTCTGGTTATTTCTGCACATTTAGATCATCTTGGAGTTCGTGATGGAAATATTTATAACGGAGCTGATGATGATGGCTCTGGTACAGTTGCTTTATTAGAAATTGCAGAAGCTTTTCAAAAAGCTGTTAAAGACGGAAAAAGACCAAAACGTTCGGTATTGTTTTTACACGTAACTGGTGAAGAAAAAGGATTATTAGGTTCTAGCTTTTATGTTCAAAATCCGATTTTTCCTATTGCAAATACGGTTGTTGATTTAAATATTGACATGGTTGGTCGTATTGACCCAAAACGTGAAGGAGAGAGAAATTATATTTACTTAATTGGAGCTGATAAATTAAGTACAGAATTACATGAACTTTCTGAAGCTGTAAATGCTAAATACACAAAAATTGATTTAGATTACAAATACAATGATGAAAAAGATCCTAATCGTTTTTACTACAGATCAGATCATTATAACTTTGCAAAATACAATGTGCCAATTATCTTTTATTTTAATGGTACACACGCAGATTACCATCAACACACAGATACTCCAGATAAAATTAACTACGATTTGTTAGAAAACAGAGCTCGTTTAGTTTTCCATACAGCTTGGGAAATTGCAAACAGAGAAAACAGATTGGTCGTTGACAAACCTACGGAAGTAAAAGAATAATATTTCTTTTTTTTAATATTAAAAAACCTTGCAATTTGCGAGGTTTTTGTTTTTTATAATATGTCCCGTCCTGAAATAGCGATACACAAAAAGTATCCTAATGGAAAAATCACAAGAAGCACGCTACATTAAGCGAACCCAAAAAGACTATTCGATGTCTTTTAAATTAGAAGTTGTACAA
>Ga0105053_10006816_pt1 | contig 15534 bp, 21 predicted proteins | sample BON01_FD_78093 | JGI IMG/M metagenome (GOLD analysis project Ga0105053, IMG submission 78093) | Freshwater microbial communities from Lake Bonney liftoff mats and glacier meltwater in Antarctica - BON-01 | ecosystem: Environmental > Aquatic > Freshwater > Ice > Glacier meltwater | place: Lake...
CAGAAGCCTCCCGTTTCGCCTTCGTGCCTGTAGAAGCTCCCATATTGCCCTTCTCGTGTGAGCCGTCTATAGCATATATCAGGCCCGGGAAGAGGGGGATGCCAATTAGGCCCGCCTCCGTGCCTTCCCAGTATATACCCTCGACCCCCTCGGCTCCATTGTGCGGCACATCTTTGGCTGAGCTGGAGTTCAGCAGTGACTCAAGATCATCTAGTAGATTTTTTGGGATGTCCACTGCTGATCCAAAAATCCCCTTTCCTGTCGTACACAGAAAGCTGGTCGTCCCCTGTTTGCCGCCATTGCCTTTTCCTCAAGGCCTTTCCTTTCGTTGTCATAGCTATGACAGAGCCCTCCACTGAGAGCGGAGTTGTCCCTAGTTTCGATTTGCCAGCTATGGCCAACACTATCCAATTATTGGTGCTTTGGAGTGTTGGTAGAATAGTGGCCTGATCCTCGTAGCCAAGGCCGGTCCAGTTGATGACTCGCAGTCTCAGGGACTTGGAGCATGCATGCTGTTGACGAAGAAGGGAGGAGCTGCAAGAGACGAATCGTAGCACCCACTACAAGTTTAGCCTGTCGGAGAACCTTGCTGCAAGAGACGAAAGTCGTAGCACCCACTACAAGTTTAGCCTGTCGGAGAACCTTTAACGGGCCAAGCACACGACCTACAGTTGGGGTCTTTGTCCATGGTTTCTTGGAGGAGCCTTTCTTTATATAGATCAGTCTTTATATCCTCAGGAGAACTAAGGATTTTTGAAAGGAGGTGCCAGCGCACCCCCTCCATTTTAAATGGACCTGCCGGGTTGATCAGGGTGGCTGACCCCTGAAAGATGCTCGCCGTGAGGCCCCCAAACGAGGTGTCTAGGCTTTCAGGGTCCATGTAGATTCTCACCGCCCCCACCGCTGGGGGTTTCTTGATCAGAGATAAGAAATCCTCATCATCCAGTTCCATCTCTGGGAGCTTCAAGGGATTCCTGGCTATGTGGGAGGTTGAGAACCTCTCCCTTGCAGTGGCCATATCGGCGATTGGCAAGAATTCAGTACTGCCTTGGTCGCCCCATCCCTCCTTCATTGTCTAGAGTTGACCAATGAGAGGGTGAATGGGAGCATTGGCTTCCTCTATCTCGGCCCAGTGAGCTTCTAGTTGGTTGTCCGGTTGTCCACGAATGACTGCACAAGCCTGAGGGGGTGCATTGGTCTATCATGTTCATCCGACACCAGGGGCAAGCCAAGCTCATAAATAGTGAGCCATTTCCATGGGGCTTCGGGTTTCACCAGATGGGGACGGTGAAGAAAGTTTCCTTTACATCTCTGCCAGCTTCCATTGAGTCAAGTTCTTCCGGTAGAGCCGAGCACACTAGCAGGCCAATATGCCGGGCTGTTGCGATGTCATTCCTGCTCGCATTTTCGGGTTTGTCCTTTCTAAATGGAGCGCACCATCCTTGTGGATCGACTTGTCTGGCCGACCATGCTCTTCCGCATTGGATGCACGGCCTAGGACATTCTTCGGCTCTGGCTCTCACCCACCACCCTCCTCTTATTGTATGGTACCCTTCTTCCACGAAATCGCCAGCATCCATTCGTAGCAGATCCAGATTGTCAAGCAGGGTTCTTCGTAGAGTCATTATGTTGGTACGACAAAGTTCCTTGAGTTGATGCAGTCTTGCCAGCGATGGGGTGTTGAGTTGACACTCGAACTCGAGGCCCGAGCCAATCTCTCTGTCTGTTTCATCTCTGGGGAAGTCCATCGTCCAATTGAGCAAAGCGGCCTGCGAGTCAAGCACGGCCCTTACCACATCTCGTTGGTCCTCCGGAGAAATAAACGTGGCATATGTGCCTATGATGCACTGGGTGCCCATGTGCCAGTGCCATGACGAGAGTGGGTCTGGCTTATCTCGTTTCCGTTGCCTAAGTCCGTTCCAGGCTCCCTGGAGCGCCATCTCTTTGATAGCGTGTGCGTCGGCAGCGTTGACAGTCAGGCCTTGTCCTGGTGGGACAAGAGTGGGAGGTCTGCAGTCCCCCGTTCTGGCCTCCCATTCGCCAAAGGCCTTGTCAAACGCCATAAGAGGGGAGAATTTGCCACTACCCACCTGCCGCCTTCTGGAGAGTCTTGAGTGAGAGAAGGAGTTCCTCGTGACGAGACCTCGCTCCGATGCCAGGATTATTTTGAGGTCTGATCCCACCTCGTCCGAGTCCGCTCTATTTTCCGGGCGAGAGAGATCTTTCAGAAGCTCTGCAAGCTTAATCAGCGTAAGATGCGATGCTGGCGCTGGATCCCTGCGCGTGAAGCCAGTCGGGTGGCTCTGACAAGTTCCGCGTAAGTCCTTTATTAGGGCGCATCCAATCTTTTGCATATCAATATATGTGGTGCCCCCGTGTTGGTGTCTCCTACCCCTACTCGGAGGCTTCGGTAAAGGTTGGGTGTAGGCTAGGGCGTGAACGTATTGAGATATGCACTGCGCGACATTCGATGACCAGTTTGCAAGATCCCAGTTGCTCTCCACCTCCTCGAGTAGTGCCGTACGATGTCTCCGTCTGGCTTTGTCCGCTTCCTCGGGCAAGAGATCCTGGGCGCTCTCCCATCAACTCCGTATGGTATGTTTGCAGTGAGGTATTGTTTGCATTTCGTTGCACGTCTTCGAAGAAGGTTTGGTATGGTTGCCCTGCCGTCCGCTGCTGCAGTGATGACTGTCTCATATTCCTTGAAGGCTGCATTGATTAGAGACAGATTTAGGGCTGCTTCGTCTACCGCTGCGGTCGCAGAAAGTAGTGGTAGCACGTGTCCTTCTTCCAGCCGAAGGAGTATTCCCTCGGTCACTTCAACCGCTTTGGAGAGGGCATCAAGTATCTGAACCGTCACTACCTCCTCTTGGAGGGGAATTCCATCGATTCTGCATGTGTCAAGTAGCTCTTGAATACCTCTCTGAGTTGCTGAGAGTTCGACCAGGAGGGAGGAGTCTTTGATAATGGGGAGTGTGTGGCCGCTCACCACGGAGGTGAGTCGGGTGAACTCTACCAGAATCTTCCCCATGCTTCTATCTCCTTGCTTTCTAGTCATTCCGTCCTATTGGGCTAAGGGAAGGGCGGGGGGCTTAGCCTTGGGTAGTTTGAGGTTTGCTTCAAGTTTGTTGTTTCTACTCAGTCATGACAGCCATACGTTCAGGGTTGCTTCGTTCATCAGGAAATTACAGGCGTTTATATATGCGTATGTATAATTATTATGTCGTTGAAGGGTTTAAACGACATAATGATATATTTTAAAGTGTGTAAACGGCATAATAATGGGTTTTAATACAATATTATGTCGTTTAAACCCTTCAACGACATAATAATTCTTTTATGTAAATTTCCAATTAAGTTCTGTTGTTTAAGATCTTATCCGACATATTTATGTAACTTAAAATCAAGCGACATATATTCTTCAGCGACATATATTCTTAAGCGACATATAATGTTAAACGATATCATACTTAAACGACAGAATGTGTTGAACGAAATGAATGATTTTAATCGCCATAATTTGCTTATACGACATAATTATTTAAACGACATAAACCTTCGGATAAAGATTATGCGACATAAGCATGTCGCACAATTTAATACGACATAAACATACAATTTAATTCTTGAAGGACATATATATTCATTTGCAAGAATCAGAGTCGATCCTCCTTTCAGGACCAGTCAGGAATGGTTATTTGCAATTTATTGTCATGTCACAGCAGTTCAATTGTACCACCTCGACTTGACCCTTTGTAGGGGAGTTTAGGGTTACTCCCATCCTTTGGCGACTTGACAATCGTGGACAAAATCGTACTGCGTGACACCCGCTGGCAGGACGCGTTGGGTAAAATGTAGGTAGTATGAATGTATGCGCATGTTTCCACACTTCTGTTTTCAGAGGTGTGACAACCTCCATCTGCTCTTGGGTGACAAGGCTCTCACCAGACACTTTCTCAGAATATGTACACGGCCCACATTGGGACGGTGTTCGGAATACCGGCAAGGACGACGTGCCGTCTCGACCCCCGCACACGCCCGTTTCAAGCTTGGCACCAGTTTTCACATCGGCACACTCCGAAACATGCCTTGTCGTGTTGGTCCTCAAACCACCTTCTGAAGGCAGTGTAGGTGTCAGTGCTGATTTCCAAGTACAGTGGCCTGAGAGCGAGATTCCTCGGTTCGAGCCACTCTTCAAAGGATTTCCTTTTGTAGGCATGTCAGGGTTGCCTGGCTCGTCATCAGGCATATCTTCGTCTTCATCCAGATCGTTCGGGAGGGCTAGGTAGGTCACTTGGTTTGAGTCTTCTCCTGAGGAGGTCCCGGCCTGGCTTTTGGGAAGCCTGGCAGTTGCGACAGCCATACCGCCGCTCCATCGCCGCTCCATATGTGGTGGTTATCGCTTCCCTTAAGGACAGGAGTCCAGGACTCCGTGATTGCCCATCGATTTGAAGGCTGTGTAGCCTTCCTTGACCTGTGGTGGTCGTAATAAACCCAGCTGCCTCGATCGAAAGGCACTTGACAGATACCTGCTCGCCCCGAATTTGTATCTTGAGTTAGAGCCCCGGTACCTTAATGGAGAAGGTAGCAAGTGTGATGTTGGGAGTCCAGGAGATGGTGTATTCGTTAAACGGTTCCCATAGTACTTCGATGTCAAGTTTGTTTGCTAGGTGGCATACAAATGTGAATTCGTTCTCACCCGCCCAGTGTCCCGCTTCTTCTTGGAGTATCAGAAGATTTGAGCATGCATCGTCGCTGAGGGCTTTTCGGTAGGCGAGTTTCATCATTTGACTCGTGCCGTCGTCAAACTGGTGGCATCTTTCCAGATTGCCCCACATGGAGACGAAGAGGGTGACCAACGGGAGCTTCACCTGAAACCCTCTATTCTCTCTCGGGAAGGTTAGAAGGTAAGCCGCCGTGCTGCAGCCTATATTCCAGGCGTTTTTGTATGCTCGATGCCATATAGCCGTGAGGGTCTTGAAGTCTGCTTCTGACCAACTGATAAGGGGGCTGACAAGGAGAACAGTGACGGGAGGCACATTGACACGAACTTCAGAGCTTGATCTATTCTTAAGTCTTCATTCTTGCGGAGGTAAGAGGCCACCTCAATAGCCCCATCTATCACCTTTCTTCGTTGGGCAGAGGAAACCAACCACATGCTTTGATGGATGCCAAGAAGTCTGGTGGTAAACCTTCCTGGAGTCATTTTGAGTCGGACTCCCTCGTATTTGATGTCCTTTGGACTCCAGGAGGTGGCGCATTGTCGGCAGCATCGGTCGGGGTCCGTCACATAAAAGTGGTGACTCTCCTTGACGATCCCACATGTCTTGCACATGACTTTCGTAGCATTTCCCTGGATTGTGTGGACAGCCCCTTCCACATTGAGGTCCTGCTCACCTAACGTGAAGGCATCATCCCCTTCGCATGCCGCTGCCAGTCCTCTGCTTTTTGCAGTGCGAGCCTTTGCCCTGCGAGCCTTAGCATTGGCTATTGTTCTTCCTTTTCGAGCCTCTCGAACGTACAGGGCTCCCGTTGCAATCGACTTCCTGGTCGAGATCTTCAGCCCGCTCCAATCTTGGAACTGCTGCACCAGCCTAAGCAGGATGTCTGCGTCGGCTGTGTTCTCCATATACAGTGAGAGGTCGTCTGCAAAGGCTTGGTGGTTCCAGTCCGGGGCGCTCCTAACCTTCGTGCGAGATGCCGGTGGAGTCCAGCAGCCGAAGGAGGGCATTGATTAACAAGTCAAACAGGAGCGGGGAGAGGACCGAGCCTTGGACAGTTCCCGTATCCAACTGAATGACTGCTACGCCTTCCCCGCCAACCTGCACCCGCATGGAGGAGTTCTCGTAGATGTTCTTGAGCAACCAGACATCTGGAACCCCGAACCCCTCGAGTATCGTCCACAGGCATGAATGGCCTGCGGAGTTTAAGGCGTTTTTGAAGTCGAGGTCTACTCGTATGAGTGTACCACCATTCTTCATTGCCTCCCGTATTAGCCAGTTGGCTTTTTGGATGACAAATTGGACTGCTCTGGAGTTCCTGAATCCAAACTCCCCTCCTCTCTGCCAATCGTTCTGTAGGAGAAGATACCCGCCTCTTCCAGGAACGTGGTGTCCCTGACAGTGTTCTGTTTGGAGCAAAAGTGTTGGGGGTCCTGGCCATTGCACTCTACAGAGGGGCAGAAATGGGTTATACTCCCGTGCGCACCTGTGTCTTTCCCCCCCACGGGTTTGGCCTCCTTCCGGGACACAGGGACGGGTCCCGTGTGTCCCCGTACACATGTGGCGAAGGGGTGGTATGCGTTGGTCTAGAAAAAGCATTCCGCTGTTGCAAGGAGGTTGTCATCTCGCCATGGACCAATGTATAGAATCATCTCGCCATGGACCCATATATAGGACCCATGTATAGAATCAAAGCGAGTTGCTGGAGCTGCTGGCTACCCTTGAATGTGGTGGCCCAGTCTAGCAAGCCCAACATGTGGGTGAGTGTCTCTGTGCTCACTGCGATACCCTCGGAGTCCACTACAAGCGTGTAGTTCTCCCCTGTCTTTACCATCTGTTCTTGGAGGCTGGGGAGAACATCCTGCGCCTTTATTCTATCGGCAAGGCGGGTGTCCTTATCCCTCCAGGCCCATCAAAATCCTATTGGGCATTCCAAGTACACTTCACTCATGGTATTGGCCTTGTTGTGTTTGTTAAGGACCCTTCGCGCTCCTTTGATTTCAAACTCGAAAATAAACTGTTGCGCACCAGCCTTCCTGCGGCTATCTTTACTGTGCTGCTTTTCCTCCAGTTTTGTCAAGAGATCCCGGTGTTTCTTGATCTCAGATCTCAAAGCTGCGGCTCATCTGGGCACCCCTCTGATAACCCTTCCAGCTCCTTGAGACATGGAGCGAAGACCTATGTGTTCGAATGCCCGGTTGGTGGCAAAGGTGTTTCTTTCTCCATCCGTGTGGTCCACTGCATCAACGTAGCGTAGGCGGCTGCGAGGAAGTAATGCCTAACGGCAGACTGCTCCTTGCTGCGCCCGGGCTGACGTTCTTTGGCTCGCCGCCTGGCTTTGGCCTCTCGTAGCTGAAGTTTGAGCACCTCGTCCTTCATCACCTCTTGATCTGCCCGTTGCATCACCATACGTGCATCGCCATCGGTCTCCTCCAAGGCTGGAAGCATCCTGTTTTGTACTGCTTCCTGCCATGCCCGTATGCAGTTTTGGAAGAAGACTGCATCGATTCAATCTGTTGGAGCCAGCAGTTTCCTGGCTGGCTGCGGTTTTCTGGAAAATTCTTCCGCGAGCAGACCAAAGCTGAGGATAGCGTGGTCGAACCTTTGGTGCGCTGTGTCATTGAATACTGCTCTTGGGGATGCAAGGTGGAAATTCCAGGAGTGCTATGGTCTAACTTAGCACGTTTCTCCCCCCGTTTCCATGTGAACTCTGTTGGCGACGAAATGGTTCCCTTGGAGTTAGCACAAAATTTCGTCAGTCTATCATCAGCCTCCGCTAGGTTCTTTTCCGTCTCCGTAGGATGAGCATAGCTGTGTCGTCCCCCGGACTACCCCCGGGATAGAGCCATTCATGTCCCCAATCAGTATGACTTGTTCGCCTGGGTGTCGGCTGATCCAGGCATTTATAAGTTTCCAGACCACGTCCTGTTGACCTCCACGTCACTGTTGACCTCCTGTGAATTGGTAGAGGTTGATGATTTGCAGGTTGCCACCGTTTTTTGTCTTGGTAGTAATGGAGATCGACCTACCGGCAGTTAGCGGCTTTCGTGCTCCTCCCCTCTTAGGGCCTTGGAGGACCCCGGGTGGAGAGAGAGGTGGGTTGCCGATGGGAAGTAGTGAGTGTCTAAGGCAGTTAGCGTTGTGAATTTGTAATGCCGACCCCGTTCATATTGGCTCCCTACACCATTGATTATTGCCGTGGAAATGTGGCTCCCTACCCTATTGATCATCGCCGTGGAAATGTAGATCCAATAGTAGGGGAAAAGGGCGTGTAGCTCGCTTTTAACTGCATCCACTTTGTTCTCCAGGATCCTCAGGTCTTGTAAACAGATGATGGGGTCCCCTTTCTCGAATAAGTCGATCATTTCCTCTCTGCCTCCTCGAAACCCATGAAGTCCCACGTTCCATGAGGAGATCCTCGGGTCGGAGATGGTTTAAGTGAGGTGGCCAACCGTGGACAAGTGAGTGTACCATTCAGATTTGTTGGCCATGTCCACCGCATTCCAGGCCTCTCGGTTGAGGAGAAGCTTTTCGTTCCCGACCTGTCGGAGCTTGGCGTTGGCTCCGTCGCATCCCATTAGCGATGTACCGTAGGCTGCTAGGGTAGAAAGTCCCTTCTTTCTCAGCTTATGAATCCAGACAGAGACGTTAGTGTTGAAAGCATCATAGAAAGCTCTGATGATCGACCATGCTCGTCTAGAATATGTTGAGGATGGGTCCTCCCAGAGGGTGGCTATGTCGGAGATAGCCTCAAACTCTTCCTCTTCCATCAGCCATTCTCTGAGGATTGCCCTCCACCTCTGGACCCCCGAGCCCGCGCATCGGATTCTGCTCAGTCAAGAGGGGTCTATGTCTGTGTATGCAGCCTGCGAGTGCGGTGGGATGCCCGCTCCAGCCTGGTCCGCGGATGGCAAGAGTTCCTCTAAAATTCGGGAAATGGAAGCTTTTGTGTCCTGGACGTCCATGGACCTGGCAAGGCATGCGGGCAGCTAATTCCGTGCTCCCTTCTCAGTCCTCAGCAGCAGCTGTGTCATGCCATTCGGGAGTCACGGTGGATTCCCTCTGTCTGGCTCTGGGGCCAGCTCTTCCAGAAAAAGCCCTGCCGTTGTCACCTCTCCCTCCGTGCTCTCATGCCAGGTCCTCAATTTAGGTCCTATGCTGTTCATAACGTCAGAAACGTGCTGGAGCCGCTGAACGTGCTTCTCTAGAGACTCGATATACCACTGAGGGGTTATGTTGTCATCGGAGTCCAGGATGGCAGTGGAGAGTTGGAAGGTGGTGAAGGTCTCTGGGGACATTTGAGTCTCCGTGCCGTCTTCAAAGCCGAGTATTCTTTTAACAACATTAGGCGGTAAGGGGTACTGTGTGATTTCACGCAGCCCTGTTGCTAAGTGAAATCGTCTTCTTTTCCCCTCTCTTTGTTCTCTCTGCTTTTTTATAGCCTTACTAGGGTGAAGGGGTTGGCCTCTCCTGGGTCCGGGGGTCTACCCTCTGTTCCTCTCTCAGAGGGACTGTCCAGAGACTTCCGCCCCTCGGCTTCCTTACCCTCAATGCTCTCAAGATCACCCCAGGGGAGGGCCGAGAGGGGGTCTGTGGGATCTGGGGAGGAGTCCTTCATGTCCAAAGTCTCTTTCTTCGGGTCATTCCTCGATCCTCTTCCAATTTCTCGCATCGTTGTCCCCTCCTCTTGTCTTTCTACCAGGGGAGCCTTTACCAGCACCGTGGGTTGGACTGGTATCTTGTTGGTTGTTGCTTTAGCCTCCTCGCTGTCCACCTCGCGCTCGGGGTTAGGGGAACTGAGGCCACTATCACCCCCCGTCGCCACCGTGGCAGGTTGCCAATTTTGAACAAATTTGCCCTTGTTTGGCCATCTTGTCCGTGAGGTCTTCTTTTCTTTGTTCCTGGTGTAACATATCCAGCATATTGCCCGGCGCCCGTTCCAGTCTTGTCTGTGTCATCTGGTTTTGGTTTAGTTTTTTTAGTTTCCTTTATTCTATACAGTAGGATGTACGCTCGGCACTTCAGAACGTCGCGTAGAGCAATCGGAGAGGTGGCGGTGTCGTCACACCAACTCCAGGCTTCCTCCCTTCTGGTGAAGGCAATGCAGTGCCCTTCCTTGTGATTTCCAATGTGCTCAATGACTTCAATCAGCTCATGAAGTAGAGGAGCACTTTTTACTGCAATGTGCGGGTTCAGATCTAATTCTGCACTGAGTCAGTCGAATTCAACCTGACGTTGTATTTTCTTTCCAACAACCAGGCGCTTCAGATGAACCATCAAGTTGTCAGCAGAGTGGAGATCAAGGGGGATAGTGTGGATGTCCTCACTGGGTCGCAACTCCCGCACCGGAATCCGTCGAAGGCGCTTTCTAGGGCAACACAGTTTTTGAGACATTGGTTGACGGTGCTATTCATCATGATGGAGAGCTCAAGATTGAGAGACAAGTGTGAAGTTGTCACCTGCCTGACTGACCTGTGGGGGCAGTTTGAGCATGTTAGCGCCATTTGCGTGGACCCGTAGAAGACTTCCAGCGGGCCTCCCTGGTCCATCTTATCAAGCAGGAATACCAAGAATTCATGACCATCTGCCTGCCACCCTTTTTGTAATTGGTCAGCTAGCCGTGGCAGTGCATCGAGAAGGGGTCTGGGGGTATAGCCGTGCTTGGGTCTCAATTGTAGCTGGGTGATGCATTCGATGAGCCGGGATTGGATCGTTTTCCTCTGCCATGGCTGTTGAGCCCGTTCCTGTTTTAACTCCCGTACCCCTACCAGGCATTGCAGGGAGGCATTTAAGAAACAAGTGTTGCCCATGTTCGTCAGCCCACATGCCGGAGGTGATCGTATGGGGGGGGCATTGGGCCCTAGCTCGGGGACCCTGCTGCTCCTGGGAGCAGCGTGGGCAACCTCTCCTGTGCCCCATACCGCGCCCACCCCGCCGTTCGCACCTCCAGCCGTTAAGCCCCCTGCGCCGACCGAAGTGATGTCGTCCCATCTGCAATCGTCTGCGCCCCGGCCTTCGTCGCTGATATAAGCCGTCTTCGCCCACCCGGTGGCGACGGTTTCATCCTTCACACCGTCCAATGCAGGGGATCTCATAGCATCAGATTCCTCATCGGCGCCCCCACCACCACCAGTTCTGACCTTGACCACTCTCCCTTGGGCAGCGTCATTGCCGTCGCTCATGGCCTTGGCAGAGTCCGTGCCTGCGGCCATATGCTCTGCTTTGTGGCCTCTTCTGGCTCCGGAAAAATGGCTGGACCCGCCACTAACGTCGGCATCGCCCCTGTCATCGTTGGCCTGGGCACCCCCGATGCCGCATGCCCCGTAATGTGCAGCCCCTATGTCTCCATTGGCGTCATCCGCTGCACATTTTCTTGTGGCTTTGAAGGTGTCACCCATCCTTCCACTAACCTCAATATTTTCACTTTCCTCTCTGCCGTTGTTGGCCTTGAAGATTCCAACAGTGTTGTGGGTGATACTGAGGTTCTTATTCGCACCGTCCACTACGTGATACCTCGTAGTTTCAGGAGCGTCTCCGGTCTCCGTGTCGTCCTCCTTACTATTGTTATTGTTACCTTACGCATCTCTGATGTCATGGCCGGCGTCATGGGGTACGTCAATTTCAATCGCACCTTCGACTGTGTGGTTGCTTACATCACTGACAGCGCCTTCTCCCGTAATGCCGACAGCACTGCTGTGTCGGCTTTACTCTCATGGGCAGCTCCGTTGTCGCAGCCGACACTGTGGGCAGTGTCATGATAGCGACCCGGCTGAGTAATAACCTGCCATGTGCTGCATAGAAAGGGTTTCCAAGATCAGACAAAAATGAATATGATTGACAATACCATAGGACCCACAAAATCCATGTATTGTCGTTCAAAGGACATTCATGTACTGTCGAAACTACATATACATATGTTGTCAGTGATGTCACAGTCATGAGAGTTGAGACATGTTAAAGGAACAATCATATTTATTCGACAGCCCCCCACGATCCTGACTTAAGAGCATTGAGAATCCACATATTCAACATTCAAATCGAATGGAACATGAATCTTGCAGCGTTAGAAGCGGCGATGGTAAAGTTATTACATTCACCACAGCCCCACACAAGGCCCACGGCTGTCAGCACCAGCATGTGCCCGCCGCAGGATGCCCACGGCTGTCAGCACCAGCGTGTGCTCCACCCGCAGCCACCACGAGCACTGCCACAGCCCCACCCAACGCCTCGCCTTCCAGCAGCGTCGGCACGAGCCTGTTTCCCCCATCGTTGTGGCCCAGTTGCCCGAACCTGCCATTCCCCCACGTCCACACTCGCCCATCTGCCCCCAGAGCCACGCTGTGAGCTCCACCGACCGCTACCATGTCAATCTGGACCCCTCTGAACCCCTCCGCCCCCACGAGCGTCAGCACCAGCTTGTCTGCCGTGTCACCATGGCCCAGTTGGCCATAGTCTCCCCAACCGCAGCTCCACACGCCCACGGCTGTCAGCAACAGCGTATGCTCTTGCCCACATGGCACCATCTCGACAGGCGATCCGCCATACATCTCCTTCCCCATCCGTTTCGTTCGCTTCCTCGTCTCCCTGTCACCGTGCCCCAGCTTGCTGAATTGTGCGTTGCCGCAGGTCCACAGCGTCCCCTTCGCCGTCATGCAGGCTGCGTGCGTGCCCGGGCGTCGTCGTGGGCGCAGCCACCTGCATAGTTTCTAGTGGCCTCGGTGGCGTAATCATTCCTGGCACAGCCATCGGTACTTCCTCCCTTCTCGTTGTTGTGGGCGACGCCAGTGTCGCCATTCTCCTTGTGAGCAGCGAGGGCGCCTCAGTGACTATCGCATCATCTTCTGCGTAGTATCTAATAGCGTCCGTAGTGGCATCCATGCTGCCCCTGTCGCAGCTTTGTGGACAATGCTGCTGCTGTCGCTACTATCGTCCGCCTTTCCTTCGTCGCGGGCGCTGCAGAAGTGGTAGTCCATCGCAGACGCTTCGATGGTGGCCCCGGTCCCACCGACTGCTTCAGAATTGTTCATGGCCTCGAGAGCACCGTCGCCACTGCATTCAGTCTCCACCCTTCCACTTTCGACAGTGTTGTAGGCATTGCCATTGCTGTTGCCTGCACCATGAGCGGTCTCAACGACTCCGTGCCCCTTATCGAGCGGGTGGTTGCTCAGGGTCTTAGTGGCAGAGTTAGTATGGCTGCCCCGATCAGCACGATCTCTCCTGTTGTCATCAAGAATGGAACCAGTATCAGCCCCATCACCATAGGCTGTGCAGGCGTCCCGATTCGCTCTCACTGGTATCTTATGGCTGCAGGATCGGTGTCGGCGCCGTTGATGCTGATAGTTTTACTGTGGCCATCGCTGTCGAGGGCGGTGCCCATGTCGTGGTCGTTTCCGGCATAGGATGCACCATATTGGACCGGGCTGGGTCTAGCTTCGATCCGGTTGCTCGTCCTGCTTTGCGTTTCGACTGTCTGGTGATTCCAGCTCTTTGTGTATTTTTATGCCGTGTCGGTGGTGTGTCTCCTGTTACCTGCTCAACTTGGCCAGTCTGAACTCCGTCGCGCTGCTGTGGAGGTCCGTGAAGGGTGCATGGGTCATTTTCCTCTTTTTGTCCCCTCGACCCTTCTTGGCCGCGGACGCTGGAGTGAACTGGCCACCTCCTGCCTGCTCGGGCCGGCTTTTCCCTGCATATTCACAGCATTGGCAGTTGAAAAGTCTTGCTAGGGTCTGCTTTTCCTTGAACAACTGTTCGTGTGAACCTCCACCTTGAGTGTCCCTGTAGCATGTGAGTATCGTTGCGTGTATGGGAATGAACCTTTTCACTCGTATGACGGCCACCACCTCAGTGGCCTGGCTGCCATTTTCATCTCCGTCTGAGCTGGTTACTGATAGAACTTCAAGACTATCGTTGCGGTGCCGGGCACAGCATGTGTGATTTGCCAGGTGTGCCCATCCTCGATCCCCCTTCCTTTGGTTAAGTTTTTTGCGAAGACCTGGGGAGAACCTCTTTTGGGACAAGGCCAGAAGACGGTCGGCCGATGGCATCACTATCGTATGGTCAGTTTCCGACGACAGTTTCCTTCTAATCGATTACTGGAAACCCTTGCCGACGGTGCATGTAGTATTAAAGTTTATAATCAATTCATGGGTTTCCTCTGCAATTCTACCCTTCAAGATGATCGATTCCCCGAACGCTGCGATGACCTCGTCAGGCTCCAGGTCTCTGTTAGTGTAAGGCCGAGACCTTCCGATGCTTCGCCGACAGTGACTTTCGAGTCAGTGCCAGTCGTGATAGAAATCCAGCATCGGCAACCCTGGGGGCCTAGCTCACTCTGGCCCATTCGCTGGAAGCATATCGACTCAACGGGTTCACGAATTTGAGTTCTGGGAGTTGATCCTGAGCAGGCAGTAGATTGGCGGCTTTGGGCTCGCAGAAGATGTATTTGCCCCTCGCTAGCAAACCATTGACGGGAATCACCAACAATATCCATCCGTAGAGGGGCGGCCCTTCATGTCTGTCGACACCCTGAGGATGTTTCCATGTGAGGACCCAATCGGTGCCCATCATATACTCAGCCCGTGTTAGGGGGCAAACGGCCTCCTCCTCGTGTCCCTCCCGGCTCAGTACCCGTACCTGCCCTACTATCCTGGCTGTCGATACCTATTCTTCACTTTGTGAGTCTCGTTCCCATTTTTTGGTTTGTTTTGTACCAATCAGAGTACCGACGCCCATCAAATGATACGGAATGATTTGCGATTTGGAAACTTTGTACTAGTAATGCTGTATCTTGAGAATATTTGTTTTTTTCTCTTTTTAAAAGTGGTTAAAATTTCTTTTTTGCATTTTGGGGCGTCGACCCCAGGACCCCACGTCTCGTTCTTTCGCAAATTCAGATACTATAACATTTATTATGATATTAATTTTCAATGTATTCACCCCTTTTTTGCTCGAGGCTAGCCTTGGTATCATGATATCATCAGCATGTCTTTTCCGGGTCTTCTCTATTTTCAAGAACCACATCCAAATGATCCCTATTCTTCATAATCTGTTGATTTGTGCCTCGTCAATCACGACATTTTTAGTCCTGCAACGCACTGCAACACACTGAAACACTCTGCATCACAATACAAAACACTGCAAGACACTGCAAGACACTGACTTTTTCACATACGCTTTGTCGACTACGATGTCTCGAGTCTGCATCATGTTTGTCCATTAACAAAATTCAACTGCGCGTGGCTTGTGTGTGTGCGTTTGTGTGCGTGTCAGTATGTACTTCTGCTTTTGCCAAACCGGAATTAGGATCCATGCAGAAATTCACCTTCAGATCTTGTTCTTTTCTCCTCCTGCACCACTTCCCCCCCCCTCCATTCTTTTTTTGATTTGATCTTTAGTTCGAGCCTCGCACCAAGTGCCGGGGAAGGCAGTTTGACATATTTCAAACAGAGTTGTTGCCATAACTTTTGAGAGCACATACCAAAAACGTTCTCTGAATTCAGCATTGTTGGCGCACCTGCCGTGTGTGTGGGGGGGGGACAGAGAGAGAGAGAGAGGAAGGAATGAGCAGGAGAGCAAGACAGTGTGTGGAGTTGAGAGTGGGGGCTAGAACGGTTTGAGCGTGTGCGCTTGCATGTGTTGGTGTGTACAACGAGCCCTGCTAGGGCAAGTTCGACGAAGCAGACACACAATGGGTTTACAATTCTGTTGCAGTGTGTTGCAGTGTTTTGCAGTTGAACAACTCACATTTGTCGAAAGGGCGCACGTTGCAGCTCGAGAACAACAGTTGCAGCCGACGAGGCAAACGCAGTGTAGG
>Ga0105053_10006817_pt1 | contig 15534 bp, 25 predicted proteins | sample BON01_FD_78093 | JGI IMG/M metagenome (GOLD analysis project Ga0105053, IMG submission 78093) | Freshwater microbial communities from Lake Bonney liftoff mats and glacier meltwater in Antarctica - BON-01 | ecosystem: Environmental > Aquatic > Freshwater > Ice > Glacier meltwater | place: Lake...
ACAGGCATTATTGTGAACCTTTTTAATCACACATTGCTTAGCCCCGTGGTTCAATTCGCAATACAGCAGAAAAAAATCGTGACACTGTGTTTTTGTGCATTCCAAGCCACCTGCACCAATACCTTTGGAATCGGCGATGATTTGGTACCGAGCCAAAACCAGGCCAAAACCACACGCGTTGCAGAGCGCTTGCCTTTTGCTAGTCCTGGACCTGTGCAAAGACTTGCGGTGCATTAAGCCAGTCAGGTCCAGATACGAACGATGCTTGTGTCTACCAAGCAAGGGAGCTTGGTGCTTGCCCGGGGAAGGGGGCAGGAGGTTGTTGGGTAGGACCAAGGTCCAATCCCCTCTATCCCTTACCACCATTATAAGTCTCCCCCGCTAGACTATAATGAAAGACGCACGCTTCGTTTTGAGTAAGATGATTAAGACATTTCGATACAATTAAGGCTTAACCATGGTCAGCATCGATTAGAAGAAAAAGAATCAACAACAACAACAACAACAAGGTCCAATCCCGCTCGATATTGAGGTCTCTTTACTAAAACCTGCGTTCTCCACCCACACCCACACAACCACAGGAGCCAGCAGCCATGCTCAAGCTCAGCCTCGTCCTCGCCCTGGCGGCCGTCAGCGTTGCCAATGCCTTCTTCGTGGCTCCTGCTCCCCGCGTCTCCACCACGACCATGATGGCCGGCAAGGCCACGCTCGACACGCTGGACCGTGTGGTGCTCACGGACGACGCCACGGGCCACTCCGCCACGGTTCACCTGCATGGTGGCTGCGTCACCAGCTACAAGGCCCCTCACGAGGTGCTGGGCATCCGAGCGGACGCCGCTTTTACTGGCGTTAAGCCCATTGCCGGTGGCTTGCAAATCTGCTGGCCTCAGTTCGGAGCCGGTGCGATTCAGGTACGATTCGATCTTTTTTGTGACTATATAGCACTCTTTTTCCCGCATCTCTACCCTTCCGAACGACTTGGTTGTACTATGCTTCATTCGCCTCTCTAAGTGCCTATGTGTCCAACCACTCCCCTCACCCCACACACACCCCTCCACTCCTCCTCCATCACCCACACACAGCAACACGGCTTCGCCCGCAACCTGCCCTGGGAGATGTCCGCGCAATCCGCCACCGAGCCCGAGGTTACATTGGTCTTGAAAGAGTCGGCGGAAACCCGCAAGATTTGGGACCAGGCGTTCGAGCTTTATTTGACTGTGCGACTGGAGGGTGATCATATGCTCACTCGATTGACGGCCAAGAACACGGGGAAGACCCCTTGGGATTTCACCAGTGCGTTGCACAGTTATTATAGGGTGTCGGATATTAGCAGTACGACGATTATTGGTACGGGATTGGCGGGGAAGACGTTCGTGGATAAGACCCAGGATCCGTTTGTGTCTGCGCCGTTGCCTGCGTCGGAGATGGGGATTACAAAGTTTTTGGAGGGGGTCATTCCGGATTATAAGGGCCCCATGGCGTTGCATGACAAGGCGGGGCGAGTGCGCACGACGGTGGAGCACGTGATGGGCTGGAATGATTATATTCTGTGGGCGCCTGTGGGAAATGATGGGATGGGGTATAAGAGCTTTGTGTGTGTGGAAAGCGGGGCGGTGAGCAAGCCGGTCACGGTGGCGGGGGGGGCGGAGTGGGTGGGGGAGATGAAGGTTAGCTCCAGGGCTGGTTTAGCGTTGGAAGGGTGATTTATTGAGTGTGGGAGGGTAGTTGGGGTGGAGGGTAGAGGGAGGGTTGTGACGCTTGATGTGATATGAGTGTTTTTGTGGTAGGAACATGCTTTAAAGGGCCAAAGAAACAAGTTAAAGTGAACCTAGCTTCGATGGGAAAGACGTGCTTTGCTTTGAGTCTTTCCCGTTTGCCGTTTGCCAAAGTCTACAAGCCAAGCAACGATAAGAAAAATATCAGCATTAACAACAAGCAAAACGGATCCTCCTTTATTCGTTTACCTGTTACATTAACTTGCTGTTTCCTCCCTCCTCCCTCCCTCCCTCCCTCCCTCCCTCCCCTCACTTCTCCGCCGTCGGTGGCCAACACCCACTCAACGCCTCCAACACCTGCGCATGCATCAGTCCATTCGTAGTCACAATCCCAGTCACCCTCCCCTCCATCTTCCCATCCCCCGTCCGACACCCCTCGCTAAAATCAAGCTCCCTCCCCTCCGTGTCAGTAACCTTCCCCCCCGCCTCCCTAATCACGACAAACGCCGGGGCATGGTCCCACACGTTCTCAATGTACCCTAATTTAGGCAATCGTAACATAATCTCCCCCTCCCCCCTTGCAAGCATCCCATACTTACACTGACTGTCCAATCTTACCGGTGCCTCCTGCACGCCTAGTGCAGTGGTTACCTGGCCAGCAGCAGAATGAGACGAATGCGCCGCTTCCGCCGACTCGAAAAACCTCGCTTCTTGACCCGTTGCTATATTACTCACACGAATAGGCGTCGCCTGCGCAATCTCCTCTACTATAGACGAGCTACTTCCATCAGTGTGCAAAGGAAGCATAAAAGCACCTTGGTCTTCCACAGCGAAAAAAACGCAACCATCCCCAAGCGCAGCGCCATTCGCTCGATCTCCTTTATAAGGAACATTTGGGCAAGCAAGCACGCCGAGCACGGGCTTACCCTCGAGGGCTAGCCCCAAGGCGACGCAGAAGTGCTGCCCCCTGATGAATCCTTTGGTGCCGTCGATGGGGTCGAGGATCCAGGTGCTTTGTGTGTGTGGATTTGGTGGGGTGGGTGGAAGGAAGGGAAGTGAGAAGGAGTTGTTGAGAAGGAGTAGCACGGGCAGATTTTAGCTTTCCTCGGATCGGGTCGAGGATCCAGCTTCTTTTTGTTGAGGGGGGATGGACGGTAATAAGAGGGAGGAAGTGGGTGGGGAGTGCGAACAGGGAGTACGGAGAAGCATGGGCATATTTTCGCATGTTGGTCCTCTAAAGTTTTATTCAAAGAATGCTCACCGCCTCCCTTCCTTCCCTGGGCATATTTTCGCATATTCGTCCTCTAAAGTTTCATTCAAAGAATGCTCACCGCCTCCCTTCCTTGCCTCCCTTCTACAATCTTACCGTGGCCCCGGCGTCGTGCCATGATCTAGCACGCCACAAAGATCCTCCTCGGTCAGCGCCGGGTTGGCACTTTCTCGGCGCACCACCTCCGTCACGGCGGCGAGAGCCGCTCGATCTTGTCGCAGCACACCCGAGGTTTCTTCTGCTACCACTTGATCCGTCGGGAAGGCGGCGCGCAGGCCTCCCACTACCAATGCCTGCACGGAGTAGTCCGCGATCGTGACCGGCGAGGAATCAGATTTTTTTATTGCTGCGCTCTTGGCTTCGAGCAGCGTCTTTTGCAGGCCCTTGGCGGCGATGCCGGCCTTGCGTGCCGCCTGGATTGCTACTGTGAGCTCGTCTTGTAGCTTGGTCATGGACATGCAGACCGGGCGGCGAGTGTGGTGAGAGCTTCTTGCTGCGAAGAGGAGACGAAGGAATGGCCGGCTGCCGTGAAAGAAGGACATGACCGAAGGTGCAAGGAGGGTCAGGACGAGGAGGAGAAGCAGGACGGACACCGAACGGACCATGGCCTGTGTAGTTGTTGTGGGTGGGCGTGTTGTGGGTGTGGGTAAATGCGGCTCGGTCATCGACCTCCTGCCCTGCTGCCTCACTGCTCTCGCGCAACGCGAGCAACGCTTCTCAAATTTGTGCTGCTTGAGTTCTTGACCACTCACCTCAGGACCACCCTTTAACACACCCACGAGAACCCAGCAGGAAGAGCTCTTCTTCATAGTCGGGTGGTCCAAGTCGTCGGGGGGGCTCTCCGCATTCACAGTCGCTCGCACAACATTGCTTCGGCCATGGGCCTCATCATCATCCTTCGTTCATGCCCTGATCCATACACTACCTACACCATACCACGCACACAGGCCAAGCCAACAAGGACCACCACAAGCACGCGGACAAGCACGTCGACATTGCCCTGCGGCCAGCAGCAGCCAACCATGGACGAAGCGCCTCCCAAGTAAGTGTTGTCTGCCTCCCCTCATTATCATCATCATCATCAGTCCCTCCCCAGCTTCTGATTGGACGATGACCAACCCACGCGCGACAGCTGCATGCTCCACGCGCCTCACTCATGCACCACATCCCTCCATCCACACACAGACCCACGGTGATGAAGAAGATGAAGGCCATCAAGCGCCGCGGCGTCGAGGCCATCTTTCAGGTGCGTGAAAAATGGAAGCCTAGTGGGAGGGGAGGGAGAGAAAGGATGGCTTGCTTGCAGCTCTTGGTCCCCGTGCTTGCATGGCTAGACAACGGAGGAGTTCTGCACCTAGAATTTAGTGTCCTGCTGATAGGCATGACCACGCCCTGATGGTGCCTGGGGCCGGGTGCCTAGCACGCCATTAGGCCCATGCCTTCTGCTGCTGCCCAGTCCTTCGAATCGAAGCTCCTCTTCAAGGAATGCTAATGGCACCACCTCTTCCTCCCTCCCTCCCATCCTTAGAAAATCGGCGTCTCCGACGGAACACTAGACACCGAATACGAAGACTGCAAACGTCGCTTCGACCGCACGATCCGCGAGCTGAGCGAGTTGAGCCAAGGAATGGGTGCTTTCTTGGATAAGAGCAGGGACTTGTACGGCACGGGGATGGATTTGGGCAGCACGGTGTATGAGTACTATTGGGGGAGGCTGATGATGGACTGGTAGGTGGAGGGAGGGAGGGAGGGAGGGAGGGGCTTGGCTTGTATGTGCTTTTCTCTCTCTAGTAGCTGCTACTCTGATCACTTACCCTCCCTCCATCCCTCCATCCCTCCCTCCCTCTAGGCCACCCGGCACCCCTAACGCCCTCCGTTCCCACCCCGCCGCCGCCCAATACAAACAAGCCTGGTCTCACTGCAACGAAGCTGTCCGTCGGTCCACCACCAAGATCTGGCTCGACCAGGGCTTGACCCCCTTACGTGCTTTTGTCTCAGAAATCGTCCCCGAGATTCAGCATGAAGCAGATTTGAGAGAGGCGTACGTGAAGGACTATGACTCGTATCGTCGTCGCTTTAATACTCTGCAGGATAAACAAGCGAGGTACGCCGCTGCCCCCCCTCCTGGGAATGGAGGGGCGAACCAACGTTTGGCGGAAGTTGAGAAGGCGCTGTACCAGATTCAGAGCAAGCTCCACGCGGCGGAAGATAGGTACCGACGACAAAATTCTAAGATTAAAGAAGAGATGATCAAGGCGAAGTTGATGAGGGATGAACTGTTGGAGAATGCCTTGAGGGCAATCGTGGCGTGTCAGGTCGAACTGTTCACACAGACGGGGGAGCATCTTGCGCAGCTCTTGGGGGGCTTACCGGAGGGAGAGAGGGTGGCCTCGTTACAATCCCAAGTCAGGGAGCTAGTAGCCAAGGGAGGGCCAGAGGCAAGGCCCGTGGAGATGTCACAGATGGGGAAAATGGTCAAGGCGGTCGCGCATAATTTTACTCATCGCACCCCTCCCTCCCCCTCTTCCTCCTCTGGAGGGGCGGGGGTGTCGCAGTCGTCGCAGCAGCCAGGGCAGCAGCAGCAGCAGCAGCAGCAGGAGGGGCCTTCGGTGGTGGATCAGTATATGGCTTCTGGTGGTGAAGGCGGGGGAGGCAGGGAAGGAGGGAGGAATTGGTCGACCAGCCCTCCAAAGAGTCCTAACAAGCCGGCGATGAGCAACAGCATGGCCTTTAGCGGAGGGGGAGGGGCTGGGGGAGGAAGCACGACGAACACCACCACCACCAGTAGGAGCAGCAGCAGTGGAGGGAATGGGAATATTTTCACGAATTTCTTTAACCGGCAATCGAGCGGAGGGGTGGAGGGAGGGAGCAAGGGAGGGAGGGAGACAACGGCGTCAGCGGCGGCGGCGGCGGCGGCGGCGGCGGCGGCGGCGGCGGCGGCGGCGGCGGCGGCGGCGGCGGGAGATATGGGTGCGACGGGTGGGTATGAAAAATTGGGGTCGAGCAATGGTGCGGCGAATCTAGATGAGCCCTTGGTGTTGGCTGTTGCGACTGCTACTGCTGTTGCTACTGGTATTGCTGCTGCTGCTGCTCCGGTGGTGATTGCACGGGCGTTGTATGATAATGAACCGGAGGACGAGACGGAGCTGGGCTTTGTGGTGGGGGATTTGTTGGAGATTATGACGAAGGATGATTCGGGCTGGTGGGAGGCAAGGTTGAATGGGAAGGTGGGCTCGATTCCGGCGAATTATGTGGAGTTGCTTGTTTAAGGTGGAGGGGAAAGAGGTGGAGGAGGAGGAGCAAAGGGAGGAGGAGGAGGAGGAGCAAAGGGAGGAGGAGGAGGAGGAGGAGGGGGGGGGTTAAATATTGGTACTCTTGGGTGTGTGTTTTTATCATTGACCGTCTCCCTCTCTTATGCTGCTTGTGTGTGGAATGTGCGCTCCTTTGAAGAGAGCGACCTTTTCGTTTTCAGACTTCCAAAAATAGCCAGTGGTGGTGGCATTGAAGAGAGGGAGAGATGAGGGACAGGCAAGGGCAAGGCAAGGGCGAGATTCTTCTCGTGTAGTGTGCTGCTGATGGATTTTTCCGTTTTGTTTTCTTTTGTGTTTTTATACATGATGGCGTTTCACAAACCAACCAACCAAACCGACCGATCGACTGACAAAGACAGTCACACACAACGCGGAGATATTTGTATGTAAAATGAGTTAAACACACAAAACTCGAGAGTAAAAGAAGGAAGAAGAAGGAGAGAACAACACAAAACAGAAATATAAAGGAAAGAAGGGAAGAAACAGAGCGCGTTTGAATTTTTGATTCCTACTGATTTAGGCTCGTGGTGCTGTACTACTACTACTATACATATACATTTGCTTTTACTTTTGCATGCAATTATCATATTTTATCAGTAAGAAAAATCATTTTTATGATGAATTTATGTTTTCCAAAATTGTAGCAGTAATATTACCTCTTTCCTTAAATAGCAAGTTAGCGCCCCTCTGCCAAACTCTGCCTTTGAGACCACTTTCTAACCAGCCTAGTCAAGCACGCCTGGCAGCCATCTCCTCCACCTTCTCCTTCTCCCCTCAAGACATATGCTTAAAATACCTCATACAAATCAACAACAACCCCACCGTAATAATCAAAATAGGGATATAAAGCCCATTAATCAGATCATCCGCCCTCAACCCAATCACCGTAATCAACCCATCCCCCAACGCCTTAGCCACCATCCCAATCTGCACCGCCAACAAACCGGAATTAAATGTCCCCCTCGACAAGACCGGCGGAATCACCTTACTCATCAACGAGGTATCAACCCCCTCCATCACCGCCACAGCCACAAAAATCACACTCGTCCCCGCAACAAATTGAAACTCATTATACTCCCCCCAATACGAAATTATGAGCAAAAGCCCCACAATCGTAATCGCTTGACTCGTAACAATAATCGTTCGATCTTCATACCCACTTTCCGACACGGCCCCTACCAAAAAGTTAGCCGGCAAGACCATCAAACCCAGCACGGCCATGAAAGCCCCTACATGACTAATACTCCAATTAAAATACGAAGTAGCAATCAACCCCGCAGAAGACAAGATAATCTCATCGGCAATTTCAATCAAAAAGTAAACGGCCAACGTGATCATCAAAGGCTTGTTCCGCCAAACCAAGAGTAAAATCGGGTGGATCTTCGCAAGGGGATGACGGAGCTTCGGCATATAAGAAGTAGGGGTTCTGCTCGTCGCTCCATCTGTATAGTCGCTCACGGTCGAGGTCATGGTGGAGGAAGGGGACATAAAGTAATTGGGTGGGTCCGTGGGGCCAACTTGCTCTTCTGCTTTGGGAGGAGAGAGGGAGGATACGCCGCCGTAGCTTCCTTCACCGGCGTGCGGGACCAAGGCAGTCTGCTCGCTGTTGCCTTCTTCCTCGTCGGCACGCGCAGCAGCTGGAATAGATGCAGCTGCAGCAGCAGGCTTGCGGGAGGAGTGGTGATGGTGGTGCGGCTGTTTTTCATCACAGTTCTTGTGCCGGTGTTGGGGCTCCCGAAAGCAAATCGCCATGATCACAATGAAGATACTCCACAAAATAACCATCAACCACGCAGGGGCCGTTGAATTGATGATCGGAAACCGACCCACTTGGAAATGGATCGGAAACAACACAGCAGCCAGAGCAGGACCGGCCGACATCCCTAAAGCAGACGCAGTCACAAAAGCCACCGAAGCACCCGTGCGTTCATTCGGAGGGATCACATCAGCGATATACCTTCGATTGACCGCTTCTGCTGTACCAGCTCCTCCTAAAAAGCGACCGAGCAGCAGCATGGGCAGGCTCTTGAACCCAATGGCGGCGCCGTAGAAGATGTTGCCGATGAGCTGGAGCAGGCAGGAGACGAGGAGGGGCATTTTGAATGCGTAGTTGCTGTAGAAGGAGGAAGGGAGGGAGGGAGGGAGGAAAGAGAAGAAATGAGTTTCTTGCTTGAAAATTGCTTGGTTCGGCATACCTTCCTATCCTTCTTCTCCCCACCCCAAAACCAAAAACAAAACCAAAAAAAACATACCTCCAATACGAAAACAAGAACGCCGAGAAAATCTGCGCCAAAGGGCTCATGCCAATAATAATCCCACTATACGCCGCATCCACCCCCAAATTCTCCGCATACTTATTAGTCGTCGGCACGGTAATATAATTATTCACCGTCGAGAGAAAGATCTGCGCGATATTCAGCCAGACAGACAACCCATGCGGGACCATGGGGAGTAAGTCATGAATATCTCCTATTTCTAACTCTTCCTGATCGAAAATCAAGGGCTTGAGGGAGAGAAAATTGGTGAAGGCAGTAGTTTTCCGCCGGACTTGCGCGCGGGCTTTTTGCACCTTTTCGAAGGCCCCCACCATGTCTTCGATGGCTTCCTTGTCTTGGACGTGGATGGCTGGGTTGGGGGAGGGAGGGAGGGAAGGAGGAAGGGAGGGAGGGAGGGAAGGAGGCGGTTAGTGGGATTGAGAATAGGTACGGGTCGTCGCCCGATGCAAGTAGACATAAACAAATTCGCTCAAGCAAGGAAAAAGGGACCACAAGCCCCTTCTTCCTTTCTTTATCTCTCCGCCTCCCACCCTCCCCCTCTCCCTCCCCCGATCTACCATAGCTATCCTGCAACGTCCGACAATTCGCCGGCATCTCCTGAATCGCCCCCTTCAAACTCGAGACAATCGCATTCAATCCATTATGCCAAAACAGCTGCCTTAAATGACTATCAGGGTTCCGAGCCACCCTCGTGGTAAGATAAGACCCCAAGGCCTGGTCATCGGTCAGGAGGCGTCGGTCGTGTTTTTTCAGAATTTTTCGGACGGCCTCGGCGTTGAGTTCCACGAAACGGAGCAGCCTGGTGAGATGCGTGCAGATGTCTCGGTATTGCTCTACGAGGTCGCTGGGGGTGGCCGTCCTATGAGTAAGAAGGAGGAGGAGGGGAGGGTGAGAGGGGTGTGAGTCGTTGAAAATGAGCACGAAAAGGAGCAAGGAAGGGCAGCCCCCAGGATGTGCAACAAAGAAAAAGAAATCATACTACCAAGACTCTGACATTATCTGATAGAATCTAAAATCGAACAAAGCATGAAACCAAAACAAACCAGTGCCCTCCTTCCCTCCCTCCCTCCCCCCCCTCCCCCACGTACATGCGACGGCGATGCATAGGCGTCGTCGGGGTTATCGCCACAGGCGACTTAAGAATAAGGCTATCAGTAGTATCCGTACTGCCTTCCCTTTCCGCCCGGTGCTTGTCGTCATCGCGAGCTTGCGCCCCACGGCCCTCAATGGGACCTAGGGCTCGCATGCGCAGTCGGAGAGCAAGCAGCTTGCTCGCAATCTCGCCTTGGGCCTTGAGGAAGAAGATGACCACTTTTTCCACTTCGCGGTCGAGTGACTATGGGAATTTTGTGTGTGTGGGAGTGTCAGATGGTTGGTTTGAGCAGTTGTAGTGGTGGGATTGGAAGGAGGGAGGGAGGGACATACAGGCAAGGCGTTGGACTGAATATTCTGTTTGCTCTCGTTATTACCTTGGAAAAAGAGTCTTCGAGGGCGGCAGCCGATAGGGATTGCCCGCTGGTCTCAAGCATCCACGTGTCCTCATTGCCGTGCTGGGACTGACCGAGCATTTTGAAGTCGCCTGAGGCCCGCATTTTGGCTTGAAGCTTTTGAAAGGATTCGGTATCGCGAAGCACATTCTTGAGGTCCCCATACGCGATGTAATAGCCCTCCCACTCCAGCTCCTTGGAGGCGTTCAGGAACTTCTCGAATCGCACCATGGCTACAAGCCGGAGCCCTGGGGGCTGCTTCTAAGTGGCCGCGCCCAGCTACGGAGGGTCCTGTGTGTGTACGAAGGGTGTGGGGAGGAGGAATGAGAAGAGGGGTTGGACAGGGGGGCTGTTTGGTGTTGCTCTGCAAGTGGGCGCTTGGGGGAAATCGTCGCGCGGACAGCGGCTGATGCCCGGGCTTAGAGGTAGTGGTGATATGTGGTTGTGTGATGAGAAGCTAGGGCGGGCGGGGGTTTGGACAGCGGGGCAAGAATGAGAAGGTTTTGCCGTTGAGCTTGCTATGACGTTTGGCTTCAAGTTGGACGTTTCCGGCGGGGAGGTTATTTGGTTTTGGTCACACGAAAGCAAGATCAAAGGCAGCAATGTGAGATAGAGGTACACCTGGACAGAAATTTGATTCTTTTCTACAACTTCCCCCCTGCCCTACTATACCCCACAACTAAAAGTACAAGGCGAGAATCGCGACGGGGAAAAGAAAGACAGCGCGCAAGCGCCAACATATTACGTATGTACACACATTCTCGCACCCCTACTCAGAGCCGCTGCAAAGCCACTTTGCCCTCAGCAATTCGTTTGCTAAGCCACTGGGGCCTGTCGGTCAGCACGGCGGTCGAACCCGCCCACTCAGCCACCTGTAAAGCGCGGGAAGAAACGTGTAAGAGGAAAGCGCGTAAAAGAATGACTAAATTGGACCATATCCTGCATCGTAGCGAATTTGCAAGCAAAGACAACCTCTACACAACCCCCTCTCTTTCTCACCTTCAAGTCCTCCTCGTCGTTGACCCCCAAAAAGAAAATAGGCACGCCCCGGGCCCGCAAATGCTTGAAGAGCCCCCGCGGGATTAGCGCCGAAGGAGGTTTCCCGCCCAGGACAAAGGCCAAGACCCAGCACACCGCATTAGGGAGGGCTTTGAGCGCTTTTTGTTCTCGGACGCGGGCATAATCGACTGCATGTGTAAGAGTGAAAAAGAGAGAGATGAGCGCCCCGGTTTGTTGATTGCAAACGCTCTTTTTTCTGTACGTGCCAAAAAGGAAAAGGGGGTCAATCACCGGCCACAAATTTCCCTCCATGCCTCCCTCCCTACCTCCCTTCCTACCTTGATCAATTGGGACGCCCAAAATGTCTGAGTCTAGGCGGACGAAAGGCAGGAGGCCCGTGTAGTAAAGCAAGATGCACTGTTTTTTGGTGGTTGAATGAATAAAGGAGGGTATGTAGAGACCAGTGAGTAATTTTTCAAAGGAAAAGTGGATGAAAGACATACGTAGGAGCAGGCGGCGGGCGAAGGGGGGAAAGGAGGGTGAGCGAGACAAGCACACACAGAGAGAATCGATTATTTACCTTGAGCATGCCGAGGACGGAGGAGATGTTCGGGATGGAGGGGTCATAGGCCCGGAGGTCGGTGTTAATGTCCTCGGAAAGGCTGAACCAGATCGTCTGCTCACGCCGACCCGCAGCGAGAATCATTTCGTGCACCTTGCGGATGAGCACCTGGTGGAGAGGGGAGGAAGAGGGGGAAACGACAAGGAGTGAGACTAGGAGAATGTAGCCTATTCTCAAAAGTGAATTGCCGGCGCAAAAGCTTGTATATCCGTATATTACATTTCTTAAGTTTCTATATTCACTTACTGGGTTTCTCTGCTTGACTTCCACGATCATAAGTTTTTCAGGTGGGACCAGCGCAAGCACCTCGACAAAGAGAGGGATGCGGCAAGCGTGCTTCCGGTTCTTGGCATCTACCGCCCAATGCCTCTCGGCCTCTACGCAAATCTCCGGGAGCTCGTCGTAGTTCAAATCCGGCACGCCTATGCATTTCTTTTGCTGCTGCTCCTGCTTGACAGAGGCTGAATCTGCTGCTGCTGCCGTTGTCCTCGCAGCCACCGTCGCTGCAGCTGCCGCCGCCGCCTTAGCACCACACATACGCTCCAAGTCAGAGTCGTGAAAGACAACCACCCGCTCATCCTTGGTTAGCCAAACGTCCAACTCGATCACGTCACAGCCGGCGGCGACGGCGTGAGCAAACGCCGCCAGCGTATTCTCAGGTATGCCTTCCTCACGACACCCTCGGTGGGCAATGTGCTGCACACAAAAGCGAGGGTCGATTGCGCAACCCGCCGCCTTTACTCCCGATGCCGTCGCAGCATTCAATGGTTGGCCTTCTACACTTTTGGTCGCCGCAGCAGCAGGCTCGGTTTCAGCAATAGCGCCCTTGCTCTGGTACCGCTTGGGGCGGTGAAGCAGGGCCGGGAAGTGATGGAGGAAAAGGCTGGTGCAGCAAAAGGCTGCCCACATCCCCAGGAGGGTCATGATGGCGGACGAGAAGGACATTAGGTCGGACCCGTCACTTGGTGACATCCTTGTTTTGAGTGCTTTGCCTGTGTGCGGTAAGAGGACGGAGGCACGTTGAAGGGGGAATCAGTCAGATTCGTAGGCATTGTTTGGAGAGCGCTTTCGATTGTCTTCCCAGCTAGCTAGGAAAGGAGAAGACGACCAAAACGAGCATGTCGTTTCCATCGTTGTGCTGGGTACCACTGCTGCTAGGGGGCTGCCGTGTGTGGCGCGTATTTGAGGGAGGGGGATAGGGAAGATGGAGGGAATCAGCCGGGCTGAAGTTGATGCGGGTGGCTTTGTTCTAGACCTGCCGTTTTGGCGCCTCCTGTCTGCGGGAAAGGGGCGGAAATCAAGGTAACATTAAGCCTGAGGTATTTTGTGTGCGGGTAGGGACTCTGGTGTGTTGTGTGTGGCTTGAGCGTGCGCACGACACGACCTTACCAGAGGCGAGTGAACCGTTGGCAAATTCGCCGAACAAGATGGCTTTTTGGGTGCGCTTTAGGGCTGCTTTTGTCTCATTTGCGGAGGTACTGAAAGCCGCAAGCCACGATGGGACCTTTTAACGCATGATGCCGCTGTGCTTCTTAATCTACAGCGTCATCTTGGATGCTTCTGACCGCCATTTAGCCTTCTCACATGAAAGGGGGTGGGGAGGTTGGCCGCGTAGAAATGGACCGTGAGGTTTGTCCTTTGCACGCAATTTCGGCCTGGAAAGATGCATTTTTGAAGTTTTGGTAAGCTTAATTAAGGGAATTCACGTACGTACGTAAGGCTCCAAGAAGTTCTGCTAGAGAAGCCTGATCGGTTCCGCTTATCGACGGCCGACACTCAACCCCAACCATGAGGAAGCAAATAAAATGCAGTGCGCACTGAAAGGTAGTTGTAAAGAAAAAAAAGTTATGCATCAAGCGGTCGCAAATTGGCTAGCACGCAAGTATGATGATCGTTTGTTCTTTTTTTTCGTTTCTCGCTTCCGGTGTCCGCTCTCCACACAAACAGTCGAGAACTTACACTCCTGGAACATTGTGTGCCTAACGGTAGCCTAAACCATAGTACAGTGATGCTACACACAGACCGTTTCTCTTTCTGTTTTTCTCGTCAAGTCCCAGCTTTTCTCCCATATACACGCGCACGCACTTTTTTCATTTTTCTTGTTTCTCGGGGTCCGAGTCCCTTATCTACACACTGACACTTTAGTACACCTTTCCCTAAACACACACGTATCGTATCAGACACCGATCGGTACTTTCCGTGCGTATACCAGTCTGCGTTTTTGAACCGCTCACATACACACATACACATATACAACAACACACGCGCGCTCACACCAAGGCGCATACACACACACACACACGCACACACAAACTATCTAAACGCTCAAAAGAAGCCCGCCGAGTCAAAGGAGTCCGACGGCAGATCCGCAGGCTGCTGCTCCATACCACCGCTAGCAGCAGCACCGCCACCACCACCGCCACCACCATAGTCCTCCTGAAGGTATCCGTCGTACTGCTGCTGCTGCTGCTGCTGCTGCTGCTGCTGGAAGGCCGGCGGGAGAGCTTGGGGGGGCGCTGGGTTAGGGTTGTAGGAGTACTGCTGCTCACTTTGGTAGTACGCTAAAGGAGCAAAAGGAGGAGGAGGCGGAGGTGCACGGTGCTGGAACGGCCGTTTGTCAGAGAGATGGGGCGGAGGCATGCCCAAAGAAGGAGGAGAGCCGTAGGGCGCCAGCAGCGAGGGCAGCGTCAGATCGTCGTTCTCGTCCTCATCGTCCTGAGCGCCGGCGCCGTAGTCGTCTTGAGAGCGGCCTCGCTGTCAGTGGGTGTGTGGGTTCGGGCACGGGGAAGGATGAGAATAATGAATGAAATATTTCAAGAAAAGATGCGTAATGACTGAGCTATTGAAATATAAACAAGTCTATAAGCCCCAATCCCACCCCCACTAGTTCAATCTATCGTTACCTTGCTGCGCAAAAGGTCCTGTTGTTGCTGCATTCGCTCGGGAGGAGCTTTGGCCGACTGGTAGAGGGCGCCAAAGCGGGACGTGGCAGCCTGCGGCGGCAAAGGCGGTTGCGGCTGCTGCCCTTGCGAAGGGCTGGTCGAGGTACGACAAAAGAACTTGGAAGTGGCTCCCGCGCCTGCTGCTGCTGCTGCTGCTGCTGCTGCTGCTGCTGGCATGGTGTCCGCGCGCGACGAGGAACCAACGACCTTGCGAGAAAGGAGGGGGCCCGTATCAGAGATGATGACAGAGGGCGGGTTCGTGGGCGCGGCTTTGGGGATGCGGTGAATGGGCACTTGGTCGGCGTGTGCCTCGCGGGCCTTAGCGTGCAAGAGGTTAAGTTCCCACTCCCCTGTGAAATCCATCGAAGACGACGACGCCATCTGGGAGGAGCGCGAAGAAGGAGTAGGAGGAAGAGGCAACGGCTGGGGGGGCGAGATTCCCGTGCTACTGCTTCCTGGGTAGCGGCGACGGAAGGACTCGGCGGAGGAGATGGAGGAGAAGGGGTTGTCATTGCTGCCGTTGTTCTCGGTCAGGTCCAAAATAGGGCTCCGCTGCAAGGGGGCAAACTGAAAGCTGGAGAAGGGGTCGTTGGCTTGGCGCACTGGCGTGGTGGTTGGCGCTGCCGCGGGGGGACGGCCAGAGGTGGGCGGCGGGGGGACAGATGACGCTCGCCAAGTGTTACTGGTGCTGGAGGCGGCTTGTCGTTGCTGCTGCTGGTGGTGGTACTGTTGCGTTTGCTGCTGCTGATGCTGCTGCGCTTGCTGCTGTTGCTGACGCTGTCGGTTCTCCCCCTCCCACTGCTGCTGCTTCTGCTCTTGCTGCTGATGCCACTCTTCGCGCAGTTCCTGCTGCTTCTGCTGCGCTTCAGCTATATCCAGCGCTCGACGTAGCAGCTCTGCCTCTTCCGCCGC
>Ga0105053_10006821_pt1 | contig 15526 bp, 9 predicted proteins | sample BON01_FD_78093 | JGI IMG/M metagenome (GOLD analysis project Ga0105053, IMG submission 78093) | Freshwater microbial communities from Lake Bonney liftoff mats and glacier meltwater in Antarctica - BON-01 | ecosystem: Environmental > Aquatic > Freshwater > Ice > Glacier meltwater | place: Lake...
ATTGTTCGAGTTCGTTTTGGGTCAGCCGATCGCCTCCACATTCCTATGGCCTTTTCCAAGAACAAGACGGTGCGTCGGCGCGAGATGCGCCGCACGCTGACGAGCAGTGATGTGCCTGCCTGGCGTGCCTGGCTGACCAAGCCTGTGCTGTGGGCGATTCTGTGGGCCTACGTGTTCACAGTCGTCGCCAGCCTGATTGCGCTTTCAGGGCAGAGCCGTGCCAAGTTCAAGGTGGCGCAGGTTGTCGAAGAGACGATCGTGGCCCGCGTACCTTTTGATGCGATCGATCAGGAAGGCACTACGCTGCAGAAGGCGGAAGTGCGCGATCGTGAGCCAGCCGTTTACAACCTCAACACGGCTTACATCGAAAAGCTTCGCGAGTCACTACTTTCACTGGGCCGACTTGCCGCCGATGACAAGATCGAAAGCCTCGATCAGATTCCTGTGGAGACGCAGCTCTCGCTGGCGCTGCAAACCTTTGAACGGTTTATGGAACTGCGCAGGTATGTGCTGAATCCTGCGACGCCAAGCTGGCCTGACCGCGTGGAACAGTTCATCACGCAGGTCGCGATGCTGCCGGTGCTCTCAGCCAACCGGGCCCGCATCGAGCGTACCGACAAAGCGGGCGGCATCCTGCTTCGCCATCCCACCATCGAGCGCGGCGAGTCGCCAGCTTTCGATACCAATATCATCGATGTAGAAACCGATCGTAAGGTGCTTGAATCGCGCCTCGAGCGCATCCTTCAGGACACGGGTAACAGGAGGAATATTTCCGCCGCCTCCGCGCTGCCCAAGCCTGTGCAGCGGATGATCATCGACATCGCATTGCCCGATGGCACGCCCACGGCTCTCTACGTTTTTGACAACGTCGAAACCGACAAGCGTCGCACAGCCCGCGCTGATGCAGTGCCTCCCGTGCAGGTGCGACTCGAAGCCAATCAGGTGCTGGTGAAAGCGGGCACCGAACTGACACGGCTTCATCTGACGCTGCTGGAAAAAGAACAGACCGAGTATGACGCACAACTGGGGGCGACTCGCCGTTGGCTCATCCGCGCAGGCAGTTTTGGCCTGATCCTGCTCATCGCCACGGGGCTGCTCGTCTATATCGGTGCCTACAACCCGCGCATTCTTCACAATCCTGTGCGCGGCGCAGCCTTGATCTGTCTGATCCTCCTCTGCCAGGCGCTGGCGGTGAGTCTCACAGCAATCATTCCGCAAGCGGTGCATTTGACCGGTACCTTTCCCGCGATTTTGGCGACGATGGTGCTCGCTATTGCTTACGATCGTCGCTTCGCTCTGGCCGTGGGCGCGATGACAGCGCTGGTCATGCTCATCAGTCTGAAACTGACGGTGGGCTTCTCGATCATCCTGCTCACCGGTGTGACTCTCGCTGCCAGTCAACTGCCCGATATTCGCAATCGATCGTCGCTGGTCATCGCCGGTTTCTGGACCGGTGTCGGCATGGCCATCGCCACCTGGCTGGTGAGTTTCGCCAGTCTTTCGCTGCAGGTGGTCAATCCGTTTGTCACGATTTTTGAAGACTCGATGCTCGTGCTGCTAGGCGCAGTCGTCACCGGTCTGTTCGTGCAAGGTATTCTTCCCGCCATCGAAAAAATCTTCCGCGTCACCACCGCCATGACGCTCAAAGATCTCAACGATGCTTCGCATCCGCTGCTGCGAAGGCTTGCGGAAGAAGCGACGGGGACCTATCAGCATTCGCTGCGCATCGCGGACATGGCGCAGTCTGCCGCCGACGCCATTGGCAGCAACGGTCTGCTCTGCCGGGTGGGCGCGATGTATCACGACATCGGCAAGATCAACAAGCCCGAATACTTCGTCGAAAACCAAGGCGGCGGCCCCAACAAGCACGACAAGCTTCGCCCTGCGATGAGCCTGCTCATCATCGTCGGCCACGTCAAGGACGGCATCGAAATGGCCAAGGAATTCAAACTCCCCAAAGCCATCATTCACTTCATCGAGTCCCACCACGGCACCACGCTGGTCGAATATTTCTACCACGCAGCCCGCAAGCAGAGCGAAGGTCAGGATGCGCCAAGTCCTGCTGAGTTTGAATTCCGCTACCCCGGGCCCAAGCCGCAGACCAAAGAGGCCGCTATTTTGCTGCTGTGCGATTGTGTCGAAGGCGCGGCCCGCGCACTGCCTGAGCCGACGCCGGTGCGTTTGGAACAACTGGTCAACAAGCTGCTGACCAAGCGTCTGATGGATGGCCAGTTTGATGAATGCCAGATCACGCTTCAGGAACTTCACAAGGTCGAGCAGTCGGTGGTGAAGACGCTCAACTCGATTTATCACGGACGAATCGCTTATCCCAAGAGCGAAGCTGAGGAACGCGAAGCCCAGCAGCGCGAAGTCCGCGAAGCTGTGGGCGCGGGTGCTTGATGCGATCAGGCACGGGATATTCAATATCTCGCGTCTTCCACCACGCACTATCTTGTGATATGATTCGATAGACCTTTAAGCACACCTCCAGCCGCTCAGGATGAGCGGTTGTATGACACCCGCCACGGAAGGACAGATCATGGTGTTATCCAGTCAAATCGCACGGCCCGATACGCTTCGTCGCTTCGCCACCTCGCGCAAGCGCAGGCACACACTTCGCAATGCGCTCATCATCACCTTCGCCATCGCGCTGGTCGCATGGGTCGTCTGGCCGCCTGGCGCGGCGCCGACGAAAGCCACGGTCGATCAGCCAGCCACTGGCGGCGATGCAACATCCTCGCTAGCCGTGGCGGGATTCAGCGCTGTTGCCGGGTCATCGCCGGTGACGCAGACGCCTTCGCCTGCTGCGGAACTGGAAGCGATGCACAAGCGCGCCGCGGCTGAGAACGCCCGCTTTGATGCGTTCCTGCGCGACATGAAAGCAGCGACGACCACGCCAACGGTCACACCTGCAATCACACCTTCCGTAACACCTGCAACAACACCCGCGCCTCTGCCTTTCACTCCTGCTCCTGCTCCTGCCGCTGCTCCTGCCGCTGCCGCTGCTCCTGACACCCCCTCGCTCACACTCGCTCTCGCCCCGACGCCCAGCGCCGCAGGCCACGACATTGCCGCCAGCGCTCGCCGCATCGCCGAGTCAGCCGCCACTGTGCCCGGCAGCGCAGGTACTTCGTACCGCGCGGGCATGAATCAGATCGCCGATGGCAAACTCATCGAAGGTCGCAGGACGCTTTCCAAAGTTCTCACCAGCGGCGACCCTTCCATCACTGCTTCCGATGCTCGCACCATTCGCGACACGCTCGCTTCAATCAACAAAAGCCTGGTCTTTTCCGATCGCCTCGTCGAAGGCGACACGATCGCCACGCAACATGTCGTCGCCTCCGGCGAGCTGCTCTCGGTCATCGCCCGCAAGTACAAGATCTCGTATCAGTTCATCGAGCAGATCAATAGCGTCGATGCTCGCCGCATCCGTGTCGGCCAGAAGCTAAAAGTCATCGCCGGCCCGCTGCACGCTGTCGTTGATAAATCCGATTACCGCATGGACATCTTCGCGAAAGAAACCGACGGCACATCGATCTACATCACCAGCTTCACCGTCGGCGTCGGCAAAGATGATTCCACGCCCATCGGCTCTTTTATCTGTCGCTCCGGTGGCAAACTCGAAAACCCCGGCTGGACCCACCCACGCACCGGCGAACACTTTGGCCCTGATGATCCGAAGAACCCCATCGGCGAATTCTGGATCGCTCTCCAAGGCACCGATGATCACACCAAAGGCGTCCGAGGCTACGGTATCCACGGCACCATCGAACCCGACTCCGTCGGCAAACAGGCCTCCCTCGGCTGCGTCCGAATGCTCGCCAAAGACATCGAACAGGTCTATAAACTGCTGGTCGATGGACAGAGCACGGTGACGATACAGCCGTAATACAGGGGACTAATGCTTATTATTTAATACTTATTATTTAACGGCTATTTCGAGCCATGCGTGCACGACAAGGTTTGATCGTCATCGCACTCTGGCAATAGCTGTTAAGTAATAAGTAATAAGTAATAAGTATTAAATAATAAGCATTAGCCGTTCGGCCTTTCCGCCTTCCTGCCTCCCCTGACATTCGCCTCAACTGACGATATGCTTTGGGCATGATCGCTTTGTCCGAAAATCGCTCCATGGCTCAATCACTGGATATTGATGCTGTTCACGCTTCGCTGGAAGGCAAACCCGCCGCGCAGATCGTGCAATGGGCGGCTGATCGTTTCGGCGATCAGCTTGTAATGACCTCCAGCTTCGGCGCTCAGGCAGCCGTGATGCTGCATCTGGTTACACGAGTGGCTCCGCGCACGCCGGTGATCTTCATTGATACGGGTTATCACTTCGCTGAGACCTACGCCTTCTGCGATGCGCTGACGCAGCGGCTTGAGCTGAATCTAAAGATTTATCAGTCCGCCATGAGCCCAGCCTGGATGGAATCGCGCATGGGCAAGCTCTGGGAACTGGGCGATAGCGATGACGAGCGCGCTGCCAACTTGACCAAGTACGATCAGATTCGCAAGGTCGAGCCGCAGCGCCGCGCTCTGCGTGAACTGGAAGCAGCAGCCTGCATGGCGGGCAACCGCAGACAGCAGACCGATCACCGTGCTGCGCTGCGTCATGTGGAAGTCGTCGATGGCTTGCCTCAGGTCTATCCGATTCTGACTTGGTCTCAGAAAGATGTGCATGGCTATCTCAAGGAGCATGGCCTGCCTTATCACCCGCTCTACGAAAAGGGCTACCAGTCGATCGGCGACTCGCACTCGACTAACCCCATCGGCGAAGGCCAGCACGAACGGGCTGGGCGCTTTATGGGCCTCAAGCAAGAGTGCGGATTGCACCTGCCGACGACGGTCGAAGAAGAGAAGAGCCGTGAAGGCTCGGGGCTGTAAACGCGATCCTATTTAGCCGTTCGCCTTGGCGAACGGAGTCACCCTTCATCCGCCGCGCGCCACGATCTCGTTGATCGCTGCGATCAGTTTTTCATATTGCGATTCATCGTTGTAAACCTGTGCCGAGATGCGTACCGCTCTGCGCGGCGCTTTGGCAAAGTAATACACCGGCACCTCGATCTGATATTCGCGCATGAGCTGCGACATCATCCGATGCTGCGGCGTCGGTGATGTTGTCCAGTCCAGTCCATGATCCGGATCAGGATCATCAGGCAGAATCACCGTCGCCATCTGGCCGATCATTTCATCAGGGCAAAGCAGCGGTGAGCCGAACGCAACGAGCAGCATCTGTCTGCCGCGAAGGGCCAGAGCGCGGTTGCGCTGCATGAGTTCGTTAATGGAGCCGGGCAGAAGTTTGCGAATGAAATCGAGAGCATCTTTAACGCAGAGCCAAGGCGTGACATCGAGGGTGCCGATCCAGTCGAAGCGATCGTGAAAGCGAGAGCGGTGGGGGCGAGGAACGCGGTAGCCGTGGCTGATGATCGAAGGCATGATCGGGTCTTGCTTGTCGCTGCGAACATGCAGAAAGCCAGCGCCTTTGGGAGCGCAGACCCACTTGTGGAGGTTGCCGGTGTAGTAGGCTGCGTTGAGTGAATTCAGATCGATGTTCACCATGCCCGGCGCGTGAGCGCCATCGACGAGCACATCGATGCCGCGCGATTGCAGAGCATGCACGATTTTTTCGATGGGCAGGATCATGCCGCTGCCGCTGGTGACGTGATCGATCATTGCCAGTTTTGTGCGCGGCGTCACTCCTGCGGTGATCGCTTCAACAATCTGCTCCGGCGAAGTCACGGGCATCGGCAGCGAGACGGTGACCACCTTCAGGCCCTCGCGCTGGGCGACGTAATCAAGCGTGTTCTGGCACGCGAGGTAGGCGTGATCGGTGGTGAGTAGCTCATCGCCTTTTTCAAATCTGAGTGAACGCAAAACGCAATTCACACCAGCCGTCGCATTGCTCACGAAGACGAGATCATTCGCCTCAGCGCGAAGAAAATCAGCGAGGGCATTGCGTGCTGCATCGAGCAGCGGCGGGGCGATGCGCGTGAAGAATCGCACCGGTTCTGCTTCGAGTTGATCTTGGTAGTGCCGCTGTGCTTTGAGGACTTGCGTGGGGCAAGCGCCGAAGGAGCCGTGATTGAGGAAGGTGATGGCGCGGTCGAGTTGCCAGAGCTTGGCGTAGTCGTGTGCGGTGGATGAAGGAGAGATCATCGCTGCATCATCGCATGGTTTTAGGTCTTCGTTTAGCCGCTGGCCAAAGGCTTTGCGGCGGCCAGCGCGGAGCGTCGCACCCCCTAATTCGCCACTGGCAAACCGCTCAAAGCAGCGGCCTGCCAGTGCCACACGGTCGAGCAGTGTGGCTCGCATCAGCGCGCTGCTTCCAGGCGATGGCGCAGCGCGTGCAGTTCGTACATCAGGCCGCCGGGCAGGCGCGTGCCGAACTTGGCGTAGTGATCTTCGATGCTTGGAATCTCGCTGAGCCAACCGCTCACATCAACGTTCATGAGTTCAGCGACATCCGCCTCTTTCATGTTGAGTCCGGAGAGATCGAGCGCGCCAGGCGCGGGCAGTTTGCCGATGGGTGTGTCGATGGCTTTGCCGGTGCCTAGTGTGCGTTCGACGACCCATTTAAGCACACGGCTGTTGTCGCCAAAGCCGGGCCAGAGCCATTTGCCTTGCTGGTTTTTGCGGAACCAGTTCACGAAGAAAATCATGGGCATCTTGCCAAAGCCTTTGGACCCGCCAGGGCCCGCTCCGCCTTTTTCGCCCATGTTCAGCCAGTGTTTCCAGTAGTCGCCCATGTTGTAGCCACAGAAGGGGAGCATCGCCATCGGATCGCGGCGAAGCTGTCCCGTCGCACCCGCAGCAGCAGCCGTCGTCTCGCTGCCCATGATCGAACCCAGGAATGTGCCATGTCGCCATGAGAGCGCTTCAATCACCAGCGGCACCGTCGTCGCTCTGCGACCACCAAAAAGAATCGCATCAATGGGCACGCCTTTGGGGTCTTCCCATTCCTTGGCGATGACAGGCACCTGACTGGCCGGTGCGGTGAAGCGCGAGTTGGCCTGTGCTGCTTTGTTTTCGCTGTGGGGTGTCCAGTCGTTGCCGGTGGAGTCGATCACGTGCGCGGGTTTTTCTTTGGTGAGACCTTCCCACCAGACATCGCCATCATCGGTGAGTGCGACGTTGGTGTAGATGCAGTTGCCATGCAGCGTGGCCAGCGCGTTGGGGTTGGTATCGGGGCCGGTGCCTGGGGCGACGCCGAAGATGCCTGCTTCGGGATTGATGGCGTAGAGCCTGCCGTCTTCGCCGAATTTCATCCATGCGATGTCATCGCCGACGGTCTCGACGGTCCAGCCGGGCAGGGTGGGCGTGAGCATGGCGAGATTGGTTTTGCCACAGGCAGAAGGGAAAGCACCGGCGATATATTTGACGATGCCCTCAGGGCTGGTGAGTTTGAGGATGAGCATGTGCTCAGCAAGCCAGCCTTGATCGCGTGCAAGAACAGAGGCGATGCGCAAGGCGAAACATTTTTTGCCGAGCAGAGCGTTGCCGCCGTAGCCTGATCCATAGGACCAGATTTCGCGCGACTCGGGGAAATGAACGATGTATCGGTTGGGCGGATCGCAAGGCCAGGGGATGTCAGGACGGGACGTCAGTTCCGAGTTCAAAGTTTCGGGTTTAATGTTGTTGGCATTTGAGCCGGGGGCGCTGGGGGTATTGTCTTTGAACTTTGAACTTTGAACTTTGAACTCTGAACTTCCCTTGGTTTTCGGAATTTGCAGCGGGTAGCCGACTGAGTGCATGGCGGGGACGAAAAAATCATTGCCGAGTGTTTCGAGGACTTTGGTGCCCACGCGGGTCATGATGTGCATGGAGCAGACGACGTAGGGAGAGTCGGTGATCTCGACGCCGATGTGAGCGATGGGGCTGCCGACGGGGCCCATGGAGAAGGGGATGACATACATGGTGCGGCCGCGCATGCAGCCAGTGAAAAGGCCGCGCAGTTTTTCATGCATCTGCGCCGGGTCAGTCCAGTTGTTGGTTGGGCCTGCATCATCCTTGCGAAGCGAACAGATGAAGGTGCGATCTTCCACGCGCGCCACATCGCGTGCATCGGAGCGCGCCAGGTAACTGTTGGGGCGTTTCTTTTCGTTGAGCTTGATGAAGGTGCCCGCTTTGACCAGCGCAGCAGCCAGCGTGTCGTATTCCTGTTTCGAGCCATCGCACCAGTGAATGGCCTCAGGCTGACACAGCGTAGCCATATCGCTGACCCATGTAATGAGCTTGGCGTTGGTGGTGGGGGGTGTTGGCGATTGACTCATGACAGATCGACTCCGTTCGAAGAAGGGCGAAGAAGCAGAGCATGCACTGTAATCGCCTGAGTTTGATGTGCAATCGGGGACAGCGCGGTGGTCAATCACTGCGCTGACGACGCTACGCCGAAAGCGGCGCAAACGCAGCGCCTTCACGCGTAGGCTTGCGAAGAAAAGTGAGGAAGGACTGTAAGAATGTCAGGTTTTCTGCCGCTGGCGGTTGCTACTGCCATTTTCGCTGGTTAAACTCTATAGGATTGAAATGTTCATTGATCTTTGCGTGGTACGGCCCACGCACTGCGATGGCACCGGTTGAATTGCCGATTGAACCTCTATGGTCATCACCCAGCACGATCTGAGCGTCGATTACGTCGAATCGCTTTACGCAGACTACCAGCGCGATCCCAGTTCAGTCTCCGCAGACTGGCAGGCCTACTTCGCCGCGATGCCTTCTAATGGCCAGCAGGCGGTGCCTCTGTGCGACATGAAGCCGCGGGCCAGTGGCAGTAGCAGCAGCAGCAGTGGCAGTGGCAGCGGCAATGGCAAACACAACGGCAGTAACGGCAACGGCGCAGGCGCTCACGCAGCTTCTGGGCCTGTTTCCGGGTCTTCACATTCTGCGGTTGATCCTGCACGATTCACGCCCGCAAGTTCCTCCACCGCTTCGCCGCAGACGCTCACCCGTGGCGGCCTCTCCACCTCCGACTTCGCCCACCTTCAGCACCGCGTCGATCAGCTCGTCCGCAACTACCGCGTGCGTGGCCACAACATCGCCAAGCTCGATCCGCTGGGCACCGAGCGGCCCGAACTCTTTGAACTTGATCCCGCCTGCTGCGGCCTGACCGAAGCTGATCTCTCGCGATCGATCTCCACCGAATCCATCCCAGGCCACGATGTGCAGACCGTGCAGGAGATCATCGATCTTCTGCACAACACTTACTGCCGCTCCATCGGCGTTCAGTTCATGCACATCGACAGCCTCGTCGTGCGCCAGTGGCTCATCGAGCGTATGGAAGGCACGGAGAATCGCCTGATCCTCGATCGCATCGAACAGAAGCGCATCCTCCGCAAACTCACCGAAGCGGTCACGTTCGAAGAATTCATTCAGCGAAAATACATCGGCGCAAAAAGCTTTTCCCTCGAAGGTGCTGAGACGCTGATTCCGCTCCTTGATCTGGCCATCGAAAAGGCAGGCCATCAGGGCGTGCGCGAAATCGTCATGGGCATGGCTCACCGCGGTCGTCTGAACGTGCTGGCCAATATCATGCGAAAACCTGCTGAGAAAATCTTCCGCGAGTTTGAAGATCAGCCCAAAGGCCCGGGCTCAGGCGATGTGAAATATCACATGGGCTACTCGACCGATTACGAGTTCGGCGAAGGCCAGAAGCTGCACCTGTCGCTTTGCTTTAACCCCAGTCACCTCGAGTTCATCAACCCCGTCGCCATGGGCCGTATGCGCGCCAAGATGGATCGCTGCGGCGACTTCGAACGCGAGCGCGGCCTCGTGCTCATGATCCACGGCGATGCCGCTTTCATCGGCGAAGGCATCACGCAGGAAACGCTCAACCTCAGCGAACTGCCCGCCTACAAAGTCGGCGGCGCGCTGCACATCGTCGTCAACAATCAGATCGGCTTCACCACCACGCCCGATCAAGCGCGATCCTCTGCTTACTGCACCGATGTCGCGAAGATGCTTCAAATCCCCATCTTCCACGTCAACGGCGAAGACCCCGAAGCGGTCGCTCATGTCGTGCGATTGGCGATGGATTTTCGCGCTCGCTTCAAACGCGATGTGGTCATCGATATGTACTGCTATCGCCGCCGTGGCCACAACGAGGGCGATGAACCGTTGTTCACGCAGCCCAAGATGTACCAGGCCATCGAAAAGCGAAAATGGGTCGGCGAAACGTACCTGGAAAATCTCGTCGCTCTGGGCGGTGTGACCCGCGAAGAAGGCGAGAAGCTGCAAAGCGAATTTAATGAAGCGCTGGAACTGGCGCTCAAGACCGCGCGCACGCAGCCGTCTGTCGTCAAGAAGGATCCGCCCAAGGGTGTCTGGGCCGGTTACTGCGGCGGTTTTGACTGCGATGTGCCCGAGGTTGCTACCGGTGTTCCTGCGGCGCGGCTGTCGGAACTGCTCACCAAACTGACGCAGGTGCCCGCTGGCTTTCAGGTCAATCCGAAAATTGACCGCATGCTCAAGACGCGCCTGGAAATGGCGCAGGGCGAGAAGCCACTCGACTGGGCCGCTGCTGAGGCGCTCGCTTTTGCAACGCTCGCCACCGAAGGCCATCGCGTTCGCATGTCCGGTCAGGATGTCGAGCGCGGCACGTTCAGCCATCGTCACGCCATGCTGCATGACATCGAAGATGGCGGCAGCTACATGCCGCTCAAACATCTGTCGCACGATCAGGCTCCGGTAGATCTCTACAACAGCACGCTTTCTGAGGCGGGTGTGCTCGGTTTCGAATACGGCTACAGCCTCGACTGCCCGAACGGCCTGATCGCATGGGAAGCGCAGTTCGGCGACTTCCACAACTGCGCTCAAACCATCATCGATCAGTTCATCATCAGTGCCGAGGATAAATGGGATCGCCTAAGCGCCATCACGATGCTCCTGCCCCATGGCTACGAAGGCCAAGGCCCCGAGCATTCATCGGCTCGCATCGAACGCTGGCTGACGATGGGCGCTGCTGAAAATATTCAGGTCTGCATTCCCACGACGCCTGCGCAGATGTATCACCTGCTTCGCCGTCAGGTCCTTCGCCGTTGGCACAAGCCGCTGATCATCATGACGCCTAAGAGTCTCTTGCGCCATCCTGATGTGGTGTCGCCGATGGAGGAACTGGTGAGCGGTCGGTTCCAGCGTGTGATTCCCGATGTGCGATTCAGCGGGCCTGATGCGAACAAGAAGAAAGCGAAAAAGGTCGAGCGCGTGCTAATGTGCTCGGGCAAGATTTATTACGAACTGTCCAAGCGCCGCGATGAACTCAAGCGCGAAGATGTGGCGATTGTCCGCATTGAAAAGCTCTATCCATTGCCTCACACGGAACTGAAGGAAGCGCTGTCGGTTTACGAGGACAACACGCCGGTGTACTGGGTACAGGAAGAGCCGAGGAACATGGGCGCTTGGATTTATCTGCGTGCCAATCTCGGATTTATTTTGTTCAGTCGTTTGCCGTTCATGGGCTTCCACCGTCCTGAATCTGCGAGTCCTGCCACCGGCTCACTGTCGCGGCACCGCCAGGAACAGGAACTGATTATGCAAGCCGCCTTCGCGGATAATGTGGGGATGTAAGCCGCTCGCGGCTTCGCTCCTTCCGTCCTGTGTGGTTTAATTTTCATTTTTCAATGGATATTTTTCAATCGCCTGCCATGCCCGGTTGAATCCTTTTGCCGGCGCGTTACTCTCACCATCCTTATTCACTCATTCATTGAATCGATCAACCCAGGATCACTCATGCCCGTTGAACTGAAGATTCCGCAAGTCGGCGAATCCATCACCGAAGCCATCATCGGCAAGTGGCTCAAAAAGCCAGGCGATGCGGTCAAGAAGGATGAAATCCTCGTCGAACTTGAAACCGACAAGGTCTCCGTCGAATTGCCCGCCCCCGTCAGCGGCACGATCACCAAGATCATCAAAGCCGAAGGCGAAAAGGCGAACGTGGGCGAACTGATCGCCATCATGGAAGAAGGGGCCGTCGCTTCAACTCCCGCCAAGGCTGAGCCTAAGTCGGAAGCCAAAGCCGAATCCAAGTCTGAAACCAAGGCAGAATCCAAGGCCCCCGCCCGCACCCCGCCCAAAGCAGCAGCCAACGAAACGCGCATCATGCCCGCCGCCGCGCGTGAACTGGCGCAGTCGGGTGTCAGCGCTGACGCCGTCACGCCGACAGGCCCCGGCGGCCGCATGCTCAAGGAAGATGTGAAATCAGCAGCAGTAGCAGCAGCAGGAGCAGGAGCAGCATCAGTCGCTGCAACCGCCTCCTCTTCAACTGCCGCTGCTACTGCCACTGGTTCCGACCGTCACGAAGAAATCACCGCGATGACGCCCATCCGCAAGCGCATCGCTGAGCGCCTCGTCATGGCGCAGCAGACGGCTGCGCTGCTGACGACTTTCAATGAATGCGATATGTCAGCTGTGATGGCCATGCGTGCCAAGTACAAAGAGAGCTTCGAGAAAGCGCATGGCACCAAGCTCGGCTTCATGTCCTTCTTCGTCAAAGCAGTCGTCGATGGCCTTCGTGCTTTCCCGCGTGTCAATTCCGAAATCCGTGGCGAGAATGTCGTCAGCCGCAGCTACTGCGATGTGGGTATCGCCGTCTCCTCCGAGCGTGGCCTGGTTGTCCCCATCATCCGCAATGCCGAGAAACTTTCCTTCGCAGCCATCGAAAAAACAATCGTTGACTTTGGCACCCGCGCCAAAGCCAACAAGCTCAAACTCGAAGACCTCGAAGGCGGCACCTTCACCATCACCAACGGCGGCATCTTCGGCTCGCTCATGTCCACCCCCATCGTCAACCCGCCACAGTCCGGCGTCCTGGGCATGCACGCCATCGTCGAACGCCCCATCGCAGTCGCGGGCCAAGTCGTCATCCGCCCGATGATGTACCTCGCCCTCACTTACGATCACCGCATCGTCGATGGCAAAGAAGCTGTCAGCTTCCTCAAACGCGTCAAAGATTCCATCGAAGACCCATCGCGACTGATGCTGGAAGTGTGATGTAAATAGTGTGACGAGATTTGCGGGAACATACCGCACTGTGCACTATGATGATGCGGTAACACTCAATTCATAGTAGGTGACGTATGGTGATGGCGATTGAAGGCATTGTCGAGAACGGACAGATCCGGTTGCGTGATGCGGTGCATCTGGCAGATCATACGCGTGTTTACGTGATCGTCGCCGACTTGTCGGATCGTCCCGCCGCTGCGATTCGCTCGCCTCGGCTCGCGAATCCGCAGGATGCCGGTGACTTCCGTAAACATATCGTGGAGATGTCTCCTGATGCCGAACTTTGACGCTTTGCATTACAGCCCGCCCGCACCCGTCGCGCAGGTCGTCTTGCGCGACATTGCGACTTCAAAATTGTTGCCCGATGTGCTGCTGCTAATCGACACGGGTGCAGACATGACTTTGATCCCGCGTGCTGCTGTTGAAAAACTCGGCGTGAAACCCCAAGTCGGCGACGAATATGAAATCCTCGGCTTCGACGGCACGCGAAGCGTCGCTCAATCCGTCGAACTTGACATGGTCTTTTTGAACAAGGCATATCGTGGTCGTTACCTTCTCATCGAAGACGATCGAGGTATTCTGGGACGCGACATTTTGTGTAACGTCGTGTTGTCACTCGATGGGCCCGGACAGCAGTGGTCGGAATCCAAGGCCGATTAATGATTCCATAATCACTCTCGTTTCGCTCTGATTCCCACTTTCGTTTGTATACGATTTCATCCTGTTTTCAACTCATACTTATTTCATTCATTCCCAACCACGAGATCCACATTGAGGCGGCAGGGACTTCCCCACTCTAGGTGGCATCACGCTCTTCGCATCACCCTTCGACCTTGTGCCACGCCTCGATCGCCTTCTTCATCTTTTCAACGATCTCCTTGTGATCTGCAGCGACGTCTTTCATTTCGTGGGGATCGCTCTTCACGTTGTACAAGTGCACAGGTGCGGTATCCCAGACGTGAAGATTCTTGTACTGCGTCGTGTCTTTGCCTGAATAACGCACGAGCAGTTTCCAATCACCTTCCACACACCACAGGTATTGCAGCGTGTCATCAGGCTTGCCCACCGTCATGTTGTGCGTCGAATTGCAGACGCCAAAAACCTGCTTGCGATTCGTTCTCGCCTCAGCATCAAGCAGATTGATGCCCGGTAGATTCGCAGGACATTTCAAACCCGTAGCGGCGGCAATCGTCGGGAACAGATCAATGGCATGCGCGAACTCTTCCTGCTTGCCAGGCGTCATGTGGCCCGGCCAGGAAACCATGATCGGCGTGCGGATGCCGTTTTCGTATGGCGAACTCTTGGATCGCTGGGCGTATTCCTTCCACAGCTTTTGATTGGGGTCGTTGGCGTTGGTGCTCTGCGCGGCCCAGCCGTTGTCGCAGATGTAAATGATGATGGTGTTGTCGGAATGATTTTTCTTCTCGAGATGGTCGATGATCTGGCCGCACGTTTCGTCGAACCATTCACACATGGCGTAATACTTGGCGACATCCATGGCCCGGCCGTTCACGGTGTACTTGTCGAGAATTCGCTTGGGCGGATTGTGCGGCGTGTGCGGCAGAAAGGGTGCGTACCACACAAGAAACGGCTTCTTCTGCCCGGCTGCTTCATCGATGAAACTCGTCACCGGCTCGATGCCGCTGCGCCCGATGGAGAGGCCCGCGTCGCCGTGACGGCCGCCTCGCTTGGGATCGCCATGCGTCATGCCCGCGGTGAAGCCGCCATCTTGCCAGGAACCTTCCCACCATTTGCCGGACTGGTGCGCGAGGTAGCCATTGGCGGTGAGCAATTTGATGAAGCTCGGATGCTGATGGAATGCCTGGCGCACGGGCACATCGAGCTCGGCGCGGTTGTTGTGTCCATCGACATCGTTGCCGGTGATGCCATGTTGGAACGGATAGAGGCCGGTGATCATGGTGGCCAGCGAAGGGCGGCAAAGCGGTGCGGAGACGTAGCCGCGCTCGAACACAAGGCTGCGCTGCGCGAGCTTATCGAGATGCGGTGTGCGAATGTCGGGGTGACCCATGAAGCCGTAGTCGGTCCATGCCTGATCATCACTGATAAGCAGCACGACATTGGGCCGCGCTGCGTCAGCAGCGAAGAGCGGCTGGCCAACAGTTAGAAAGAGCGCGAACAGCAAAAGTAACGCAGTGAGGGATTTCATGGGTACTCCAGACCGAAAGATTCAATGACGCTTGAGCTAACTCGACAACACCATCGCAGTGCCAGAAGATTGTACGCTTGACTGCAAAACTATCACGTTGCCGCGCCCCATAGCCGCGCTGAATCGGTATGATTCTCTTCCCCGTTTTTCTCTCAAGGGAGCACTTGGAATCATGCCTAATCACGACCTCATCATCATCGGCGGCGGCCCCGGCGGCTACGTCTGCGCCATCCGCGCTGCTCAGCTTGGCCTCAATGTCGCCATCGTCGAAGTCGAAGATCGACTGGGCGGTACCTGCGCTCGCGTCGGCTGTATCCCATCGAAGGCGATGCTCGAATCCAGCCACAAACTCAGCGAACTTCAGCA
>Ga0105053_10006826_pt1 | contig 15521 bp, 13 predicted proteins | sample BON01_FD_78093 | JGI IMG/M metagenome (GOLD analysis project Ga0105053, IMG submission 78093) | Freshwater microbial communities from Lake Bonney liftoff mats and glacier meltwater in Antarctica - BON-01 | ecosystem: Environmental > Aquatic > Freshwater > Ice > Glacier meltwater | place: Lake...
AGGAACTCACATGAAATTCGCACGGAGAAATCATGTTCATAGGAAAAGTAGTCTTTATTTGCCTTAGAGTTTCAGTCAACTTAGTATATAAATTCCAGGGGCAACCCGGCACCACCACCGTGAAACACGATTGCAACCCGAACGGGTTGAAATTCCATCGGGGGTCCCCATGAGTTTCAATACTAAGTTGACTGAACTTAAAGGCAAATAAAGACTACGTTTCCTATGAATTTCCTACAGCCTCTTGCGCTGTTTCCGCGCCATGCGCTCTTCACCATTGCTTTTTGCGGATCGTCTTCAATTTCAGCGAAATTGCTAAGTAATGCTGACAAAATAAGTATCACGGAGATCCGAAGAAACATTTTGGGGTTCGAAAACCAAGTTGATCGAAAGCAACAACCTCCCCCGGGGGGGTTTCCTATTTACTATGTTCCCTTATCAAGAACCGTGTGTAAGAGGACCCCCCTCGAAGAACCTGGTACAAATTCTTCGAGGGGGGTCCTCTTACACACAGTTCTTGATGAGGGAACATAGTAAATAGGAAACCCCCCCGGGGGGTGGGGTTTCTTTCGATCAAAGTCATGCGAACCTTATTCGAATCTCAAAAAATCCTTTATCAAAATCGTTTTTGCAAGCTCGTTCAAGCCTCGCAGTGGCTATTTTTCCAGAACGTGATTCAGCTGCAGCCACATGGTAGTAAAAACCCTATTGTACTTTACCAGGAAATGTGGCTGCAAAGGTGGCTGCATGTCAGCAAGCCGCTTTCTGCAGCCACCTCGCAACGGTTCGACTGGTCAGATCCCCGTCCTGGAAAATAAAACTTTCTCTAGGACTGTCCTAGGAACACCACGTACATGTACGAGACCCTTGAATCTTACTTCGAACGTTTTGTGGCCTACCCAGGAGGCCTGTACTAGAAGGGGGGGTCTAATTACTATTGTTTATTAGACCTGTTGAGTAAAGTACAATGGGTTCTAGTTGAAAACTCTGTTTTAGTACCACTATCAGCGGTAATGCATTCTCCAACTAGTTACTATTTGTAATTGACGGGTGGCTAAAAACTTTGTACTAGGAAACTACGTCTCGTGCTGATCATTTTTTCTTTTCTTCGAATTTCCTGTCTCGTGACGTCCTCGTGATTATGAATTCATTGATGTCGTGTGGAAAAAAATTCACGACAAGATACGATTGGGAGAATTTGTCTCAGACCGGAAATTTCCAGAAAAGAAAAAATATTAGTACCAACAGTTTTTAGCCACTCCAAAATTACGAATAGCAATTAGAGTGAGAATGCGTCATTGCTGATAGTGGTATTAAAACAGAGGTTTCAATTAGAACCTACTCTACTTTACTCAACAGGTCTAATAAACAATTGTAATTAGACCCTCCCACCTAGAACAGGCCTCCTGGGTAGGCCTCTGACATCTCATCAAGGCTGTTTTCGAATCAGGGTGGTATGTAGCACGATTACTCGCACTAGCACACGCTGGGGAAGAGGAACTTGTCTTAGATCTGAGATCATGTTTGTAATTGAAAAGGCACTCTCCGCATGCGCCTCGTGTGCAATGCGTGGTGAGCAAGCCTTACACAACTTGAAGTGCAGGGGATGAGGTGGTTTATGATCAGCGACAAACGCATCAAGTAAACCTTTGTTGTAATATTGTAGCATAGTAACCGCTGTGATGGCTGTCCGTGCTATTACTTCGGCATGAACGGGGTCAATATTGGCTCCTCGTCCTCAATCTCCACTGGCACCTGCGCCTCAAAAGCTTGACACGAGCTTCTCCTCCCCAGCAGGAGTAACAATCCCCACAACTCCAGTAGATTCTCAGGACGCACATTTCCATTCCTACACAGCTTGAATCCGACGAATGGGATTTGGTGCCGGCCAAATCCTATTCCTGTAACAGTGATGAATGGGATTACTAATCCTATAAAATCTGAGGAGTTGGAATGCAATTTTGTTTCTCAGGAGTAACGAGCCAACAAACCGTTGAACTTTGAAAGCAATGGTTCTGCCGTTGATCAGAACATAGATTCTCAAGATATTTCTTGTATGATTTCTCTTTCTTTTGGAGTTTGGCCATCGTTTCGTTTTGTGCCATTTTTTGGAATCCGACTGCAAATGCAAATGTTCGGATTTGTAAATAGGGGTGGTCATTTGGATCTGAAAGAGATATGTGATGTCTTGTCCTGAAGACCATCCCAATTCGGAAGATCTCGGCTCCCAAAAGCCCGTCAATGTGACCTAAAGGTGGGTTTTGTTCATCGAAATTTCTCAGAATCCGAAATTTTTCACGGAACCCTGGGATCCGGAAGGGGAAGGCTCCCGCCAGTGTGCCTCTCTCAGCCTATTAGGTTGCGAAAACTCTGAGGTCCGCTGGGAAAAAGTCATGACTTTTTCCCATATGTCCGGTTGACAAAAGGATTTTGATACTAATGACAACTCAATGAATTGATACCCGGTGGATGCGCAATCGTGGCACAAAACAGCACTTGACATTGCACTTCAACAGATCGGACAGGCAATACTCTGACCGCCTCAACCCAATTTTGTTTGAAAAAACGGGTTGAGCCGGCTGCAACCAATTTTTTTTGAAAAATGGGTTGAGCCGGCTCAACCCATTTTTTTTTGGTTCAATTTTTTTATCCAAATTGTCACGAAACGCAAATTTAACCCGATTGAGTGTCAATCTTGTTACCGAATTCGCGTGCGAAGCGGGTTGAGCCTGAGCCTGAGCCTAAGCCAGGAGCCTAAGCCAGGCTCAACCCAAAAAAATAGGAAAAAAAAGTGGGTTTCGGTAAGATTAACTGTCCTGTCACACCAGGGTCCGACTCGGTGCTGATTCCAAGGCAGAAAAGAATAGAGGGGGTGTGTTTTACAAATATAGAGAGGGGAGTGTCATTGTCACTCCCCTATTTGCACCGTCCTCCTGACCCTGGTCCAATCCAGTGGGCGCGCGGCGACGTTAAAGCCCTTCGCCGCCGCGCGCCCCAATCCATCTGACCCCCCCCCGTTATATGTCATAGTGGCATTAGGAAATTTCACTTTCAAGATTAGGAAATTTCGCTTTCAATTAGTGCATAAGGTATGCAACAAAAATCTCACAGAGAGTAGATCTAAGCATGCTCAGGTACTCCACGCATGATGCCAGCACAGGTACTCTCGGGAATCTATGGATGTACAACATGAATCTGAACTACATGAAACCTTTCTCTGAGGTGCTTCCACATTCACCCGACAATGTTTTCTTCACACAGTGGTGAAGGGAGTTTCTCTCGGTGGATGCTTGGAAACGCGGTAGAGAAGTCACAGAAGGTGACCGTGACATATGTTGCAAGACCTCTCTGTGATATGTCTGATCGTGTCATAGAGAGTAGGCAGTATATTGCATCATGGATCTATCGTCCAGGGCGTGTTCCAATTGATACCCTGTCAGTCCAGGGATGCGAGCCAACCCGTCAACTCGTAGAGTGTTAACCTCAGTTGGCACCCAGAGTGTCTCCGGGCGGTGATGTATCTTTGGTAGGACCACAGGAAGAGCTACGCAGCCCGAGTGGTTTTGATTGATGCTGCTTTTATTACTTCGTAAGAAATAGTTTAGTAGCTTTGCTGGAAGCTCTATGTGCTCGTATACTCCCAGGGGGTTTACTTCGAGCCCAAGGCAGAAGGCGAAGTAAGGATTATCGGGGTTTATAACAACAAACAAACAAACAAACAAACAAACAAACAAACAAACGTACGTTTGCAGGCTGACAACGGTCGTTTGGGTAATTTGATCGCAGGAACCTCCCCGGGGGGAAGTCTCCTTTTTGGCATGAAGATGCGGTAGGACGAGCACCCCCTTTGTGAACTGAACTAACTAACATGATTGAATCCTATTTCTCCGACAGCCTTGTCTATCCCTGGAATCCGCTCACTATTGATGTTAAGGCTTTTCATGATTTTTTTGTGTGGCAATAGATCAAATTGGGTGCGTAGCCAAGTTTGTCTGCTTTTTACATCCTGGTTTCTTGGTGTTTTCAGTAACAAACAGCGTGTTGTTTTCTGGTCCCAGTTATATTTTCTTCCAGCTGGAGACGATTGAGTCACTATCACTCAGTCATCATCACGTTCGAAAATAAATAACAGAGATTGGAAGTCTACGTAGGAATCCTAGGACCTATACTCGAAATATATATGCTTTTCCAAGAGTCATCAACTCATGATGCATTGTTTTTAGTTCGTCAATAGCACTGGGACAGGCCGGTTAGACAGTCTCTTTGCGATAGTTTCTTGGGTACTATGATTAAGTAGGTCCTCACCTGCCACTTAATACAGTGATTAAGTGTTAGAAAGGTCCTCAGTGATTAATTAGCCCGGGTGTTGACCATCCACTTAGTCTACTGATTAAGTCGGGTATTGGCCACCCAAGAAAAAAAGAAAGAAAGACCTAGTGAAAGCGGAAATCTCTAGAGAAGATCCCAGGGCAACTGGAGGCCTCGTCTTGAATTTCTAATCTCCCCCAACCTCGGGTCACTAAAACAAAGAAGAACACCACGCTGGGGTTAAAGTGATGACATTTGTTGATTATCAGGTTGGTACACGATGCGAATCGGAAGGGTCAGGGTCTCTGTTCCAGCTAGCTTATTGCGCCCAACCACCAAGTATCGGGCGATCAATCGGGAATCATTCGAGTATACATCACGCATGTTGTACCCGAGCATGGCCCAGGAGCTGAAGGACCTCGAGTGCCCACTCGACCTGGGACTCAAGAGCCATGGCGTCGACGGTAAGGTCGTGATGATGACATTCGACAAGGACAAGTGCCCCGTGGAGAACCTCAAGGACTGCACGACTGGTGTAGCCCTGTGCGACGTCTGCATCTCCATCAACCTGATCCAGTCGAAGACCAAGATCGATGCAGACGGCCAGAAGGTCGCGCCCTGGAATCTCGATATCAAGTGCTTCGGGCTTACAGCGCGCACAGACCTGCCCGGCTACCAGTTTAACGGGTGCGAGCTCGGGTATCACTTGGTTAGCTCAACCCTCGACGTCGGACTCGAGGTCGGCATGAGCAAGGCCAACCTGGTGCACTACTAATGCTGCAGCTGAAGGGTGTTGAAGGAGTCACCAAGGATATGATCACGTTGTAATATGATATACTCTACTCGGATGAGGAGAAGAGCGTGACGGCCATTGAGTCCGTCAACCTGAAGACGATCCACGACCATATCGCCAAGATCCAAGCCGAGCCCAAGGTTGCCAAGGCCCACGGTATGGACAGTGTCAAGCAGCGTACGGACCTGGCCAAGGACGTCCGCCTCGCCATGGGAGCCACCACGATGCGGCGTGCAGGCGGTGGGGATAAGGACGACCGGGACCTCTAAGCCCTATGGCACAGCCTAAGCCATGAGCGCTGGTGCAACATGGTGCCCGCTGATTTGAAGTCTGCATCCACAATTCGACTTATGGCAAAGGTACATCCGGATGTGAGAGCTACATCAGAAAAATTGACATCCCAAAAAATGACATCCCGCAATACCAAGTGTACTCAACCATGTTGCATTCGACCTTAGGTTTTTTGAGTACCTAGACACGCGACCTCTAGCTGGATACAAATCCATGAGCGTACACAACATCATTGCAAACCTCGAAGTTGGTCTGCATCCAAACCGCATTCTTGATCCAGTCTGCAATCCTCGTTTTGCCTCGAGCAGTCTCGTACAGGCTGTCGAACGAGATCTTGCTGTCCTGCGCCTTTCCAGTATACTTGGCCACGGCTTGGAGCTTAGTGTGGATCTTGGGGAACTTGTTGGGCTGCACGAATGTGGACAGGAATAATGATACTGGGCGCTGCATGATGTGGGACCTCTCCTCGAGCATGGCGGCGTGCAGCAGCAGGGTCAGGATGAAGATGGTCGCATGGTTGCGGCACAGGACCATGTGGAAGTCGACCGTCGGGACTTGGTTTGGCCCGAGCGATAAGAGGGTCGGGCACACATCAAGTCTCTCGAGCATTGGCAATTGGGTGTCATACGGCAGTGCGTAGTTGGTGTTGAGGCATGTCATAGCCGAGAGAGTCACCTTATGATCGAGCTCCCATTTGGCATTTGCCAGACACTCTGAGGCTGCCTCGATCCAGCACCTGCCTCAGCGTCGGGTGATCCCACTGTATTGTGTTTTCCTTGTACTTCTTCCTGTCCGGGTCCTTCTCAAACTTGAACTCGTCGATGAGAACCACGTTGAGAGTGCCACAGCCAGCGAACATCCTCTTGTCACCCTGCGCAAAGACGTCGACTGGATCGAAGTTGCGCACGTTGATGTCGGGACAGCAACTCGCTGAGGAACTCGTGGAACATAGACTTGCTATTCCTGCTGGACTCGACCATTAGCGTGCCCCGATCGACACCCCGCATGCCGAATATGCTGCATGCAAACTTGCACAGCACCGACACACGTGAATCATCGAATCTCATCAGGTTGGTGAGGTAGTCCCAGATTAAACCTCGGCGTGTCTCAGCCTGTGTCTGCCTGTCCCTTGGAGACTTCTCGATCTAACTCTGAATCTGCTCCACATCAAGTGTGTATCTGATGGTGGTGTACTGTACGTGCCTGTTCGGCGATGAGCTTGCATGGCACTCGAGGGTTGACCAGTCCGCTGTGTACACGATGTAGCAGTTGGCCGCACACAACGAGATCTTCACCATACCTTCGAGATCCTCCACGGGTATCGAGGGAGCATCGTCCAGTGCCTGAGTGACCTTGGCTGTGAGCCTCCCATCCCATCCAGCCGGTGGGTTGCGGCCCACCACTTGGATGCAGTATGAGCCTGCAGCCGATACCACGTTGGTCACAGTCTGCTCCAGACTAATGACGCGCTGCCCAGGTTGATCCAACTCTGAGACAGAGTACTTCTTGCCGCCATATGACACCTTCGTGTGGGTGGTGAGGTATCTCATGGCATCGTCATCAACTACCTGTGAAGCTCTGATGCTCTCGAGTAGAGCAGAGCAACTATCGAACTTCCGCTTATTGGTATCCACTAAGCGTCGTAAATCATCTGGGCTGTATGGCATAACAGCATACACGGGACCCAGACTGCTTGAGAACCGTAACTATGCCTTCTGACATGCGGTCTCGGCAATCCTCCTTGGACATATGCATGAGTGATGCCGAGCTTGACTCCCAGTTCCCGAGCCTGGTCCACCACAGCTACCGCGCCAAGGACGTTGCGGGTAGGCACCGTAATGTAGGTTCTGTGGCCATAGTCCGAGCCTCCATGATGCCCGGACGAACCTTGAGGCCCGAAGCACGCACACCCCAACTCCAGCACATGTACGAGCTGTCCATGGTACCCAGCCCAATGTGCAGCCGTCCTCGCCTGGTACTGCTGCCCATTGCGTACCCTGTGGATCTGGAGTGCCCCATGATACTCGTACACACGCAGACATGTGGGTCCGATGTGCACAACATATGGTTCAACTCACATTCAGCCTTCTCGGTGGTTGTCGACGACCTGGGATTCTCCCAGTACGTGGCAAGGTTCGAAATAAATTAGTCACGAGTATGCATCGTACGAGGCTGAGTTCGAATACACGATGGTCCTGTACCCAGACATGCAGGTCGAGACCAACGCTGATCCGGTAGACAGACACTGAATTAAATTCAGCACTAATCTCGTTCAGTTGTGCCGTCAACCTCCAAGGGCCCTGCCGACAGAGGGACGACGTGGACAGCTCGTACTTGGACATCCAGGGTAGAGTCGATGTCATGCTGAAGTTACGTGGCTTCCTCTGTTCGTGGTCAAGCCATGACTCTCACAAGGCAGGCTACGAGCTCCTACCCACGACCAGCTGCTGTGTATCGAGGATGTCCAACTCGGTGATTCAATGGGTGAAGCTCCTAGTCAAGCAGACCAGGCATCCCGCGCCGTCGTCTAGAGCAGCACACGTCGACTGTAGTCCGTGGGATGTGGTCTGCATGCTTGGCTCCGGCGACTGGGTGCAAATCCCAATATTCGTCAATGAGAATCTAGTCATGCGGGACAGGGCGGGGATCCCCACCTTCGTCAAGTCAATGTTGGAGCTCAAGGTGGAGGTGGCCTTGCAGTACCCTGAGGGCGTCCCATCCATGATCATCGGTACCCATGAGCACCCGGGAGTCTGGATATCATGCTGCAGTGGTAGGCTACTTGCGCTGTTCGACGTGCAGGGCATGGGCCCACTGTATCTGGATCCGAACGAGGCCTCTCTGATACAGTGTGCCAAGCCCGGCAGCCTCCATGCCGACATAACCGAGGCATACCCGTGCATGACCATGTGCAACGGGGTCCGGACTCAGCTAGGCTATCACATAATACAGAGTGCGGTTGCGAGATCCACTCTGTGCACCGAGGGTGTCACTCGGCTCATCCATGCTCCGGACCCCACTGGCTTGACGGAGGACAACGTGCTCTTCGACTCTGTCATAAGGGCTAGATTGAGCGTCGAGCTGCACCCCAGCGCGACTCTCGATGCATTCGCGGTCTCTAGGAGATTCTGCAGCCTCATCATGGTCTCGAGCTGGTTCGAGGTCCCTGAATCAGATGTACTTGATGGTGTAGAGCCTGGGTGTAGTACGGGTCTCTCGGTCGGGTCGTCCCTGTTCCCGAACGCTCCCAGGGGCTGCGTCTTATGCCATACATCCGTCTTGAAGATGGACTGGACGTACCACCGGGTCAATGTCATCCACGACGGGCTCACTGAGGGCTGTAAGCTGTCCATAGGTGACATCAAGGGCACCATAGTCATAGACAACGACCTCAAGCACTGCGATATCATACTGTCACGCTTAACATTCATGAAGAAGTCAGCCACCGGCCTCCTACATGAGCATCTTTGCCATACTCTGGGCAAGCAGTACAACTCCGTTGAAATGTCCACACTCATGGAGCATGTGATCCACACGGCCTCCAGAGGGCCCAATGAGCCAGTTGTGCTCAACACAAAGCAGTACGTGCACGACAAGATGCCAGAGACGAAGCTGTCGTACGTGCCCAAACCCAATGATTCACACCTCGAGGGGGACGGTACATAAACATTCGGAGAGATGGATGTAGACCAGGCTCTAGCAGTCGTCGGTCCGGGCCTCCTCGAGGAGATGTGGAGTCGGGCCGACACAGGCATGGCGCTATTATGCCCAAAAACTGTGGTTTCAAGACCACATAAAGAAATGAAAATGGGGTTGAACAGGGAGCTAGGAACGCAAAATATACAGTACAACCAAAGAAAGAAAACAAGACAGCGATAGAAAGATAGCGAAAAACAAACATTATCTCTTCAACCCCACCGCCTCCTTGGGATAACCACTATCACTTCTTAAAGTCGTTTGTCAAAGAAAGCATATTAGTACAAGTGTGACACGCAAATGGATCTAGAAAAGTATCCCAACCGACTGCTCGCTATTTCCTCCGTGATGTCACGCTGAAAATCATCTGCAAAACTTGACCCGAAATCGCGCACAAAAATTCATGGCTTTTAGCAATAGCAAGAGCACCCCCCTTGAAAAACACCACCTACAGTAGTGTTTTTTTTTCCTGCATTGTCTTCTTCCTCCTCCTGCATCTTCAAACCGACATTTGCCAAAAAGGAAACCTGGGGGTTCTGCCATCAACTTACCTGTGGTTTCCTGTAATCAAAGTGATTAAGCACGATGGTGATTTTTTAGACCACAGAAAGGAATGAAAATGGGGTTGAAAAGGGAGCTGGGAACACGAAAAATACAGTACAACCAAAGAAAGAAAGAAAGACAGCGAAAGAAAGACATTGAAAAAAAATATTATCTCTTCAACCCCACCGCCTCCTTGGGATAACCACTATCACTTCTTAAAGTCGTTTGTCAGAGAAAGCATATTAGTACACGTGTGACAAGCAAATGGATCTAGAGAAGTATCCCAACCGACTGATCGCTATCTGCCCCGTGATGTCACGCTGAAAATCATCTGCGAAACTTGACCCAAAATCGCGCACAAAAATTCACGGCTTTTGGCAATGAATGAAGGGTTGCTGACAGTGCCAATGTGAAGAAAACAAACACAATCAATCAATCATCATCACTCGAATCACAATCATTATCATTACGCTCGAAACAGATCTGACAAAAAACATTTGTTTGGTTGTTTGTAAGGGGGGGAATATTGATGTATTAATGTAAACCAAAGACAGAAAGAAAACGTGGAGAGATAAACCCTTCAGAGCACGGAAGAACAAGAGGAGGAATGTGAGGAGTGGAAGGATGAAAAATCAATAGAAAGATTTCTCCAGATCATCGCTAAAGCAAATATCGTCAGTGAACATGGTTTCGTGGGAGACACCTGCAATAGATCAAGAGTTGTCAAGTTCCAGTGCCAACGTAAAGGACACCAATCATCATGACCTTTGTGGTTTTGTTTTACAATTGCTCAGCTCATGTCAACCAAAAGATCTTTTTGTTAACCATTAAAAAGTCTTGTTAGGGTGCAGATATCAATATATTAAGATGGGGTTTCAAAACCAAAGTAAAAAAAAAACGAAAAGAGAACCCCCCTCGAAGCCCAGAAGAAGAAGAGGAGGAATCTGAGGAATGGAAGAATGAAACAACCGTGGCAATAGAAAGGGGAGATTTCTCCAGATCATCACCGAGGCAAATCTGGTCAGTGAATACCGTGACGGTTTCGTTGGAGACAAACGTTTGCGTTACTGATTGATGTTGCTTTTATTACTTCTTCAGACATAGTCTAGAAACTTTGCTGGAAACTTTATTAATTCCAATTTTGCTAGATTTGAGATCTTGGTCACAGTGTGGCATCATTTTTTTTTTGAAATGTGCATGTGTGTGTATGTGCTAGGCCTTTGTCTTCAACAAGAAGCCTACCTCCGCCCATTTCAACCAGGCTCCTGTGCCTGGTTCTCGCCGCTCCTCCTGTGCACCAATCATAGATATGTGCTCGTGTGTGTTCATCTATATATGCACGTGTGTAAAAGTGTAATGAAAGTGACAAATATCAACAAATATAAGCAAACCCGCAACGACATCACGTGCAATGTTAAAGTAAACATGCAGAAATGGATATTCATAGTGACATAAAAACAAGAAGAAAAGCGGCAAGTTTTTAGACACGTGACGTGTGCGTCTTTCAGACTCTGATGGGGTCTTGGATTGTGGTTCCCAGTCTGCCACCCATATCTCACTTTCACTCGATGGCCCCAGCTTTCACACTCAGTGAGTGTGTGTAAGTGTAGAAAAGAACTTCTCAGAATTTTTGGCCCCAAATCAATTCGGTAATTGATTATTTTATTAAAACCGCGTGAAGCTTGGTTTCAAAAACCGGTTTTAATTTTTTTTGGGTTTCAAATTTCTGAAAACGAGACATTAGTAGCGCGTCGGAGAAAACATTTCCGGGCTTTTTTGTTCCTGCTGAACTTTCTCAAAGAGGGTTTTTAGTACACAAGAAATCAATCGCTCCTTGTCAACTCGTGTCGTGACACAGCGTTGAGCCACGCGCTCTGACGTGTCCCTTCAGACAAAGCAATGCTTGGTCACTGTTGAGTTTACATCCTACACATGTACACCTTTGAGAGAGACTCTCTGTTTTTCAAAGTTGATTGCTCTCCAGAGATTCTACCGACAAAGGGTTTGTTATTTGACACTTTCTTCGCTGTTTTGTACAGATTGTGTCGTTGTTATCACTGAATATTTGAATTCGAATCGTTTCCACTACCAATGATCTGGTAGACTCAATAACATTAATTGGTAGACTAAATAGACACTAAAATAAGATACCCCACAGACAAGTCTTTTTCTGAAACTTGATGCACCGCAGGCATTTATTTGTTTTTTAGAGACAAAATGTGCCGTTGGCAAAACTGACGCTACAAAATGCGCCGCAAGCATTTCTGTCTTGATTGACGGGTAGTCTGTTCTGGTGATGTAGTGTGCAATTCCGAATCAATATTTACAAATCACAGCTCAGGATCTCATTTGTTCAATTAATTCATTAATGAATGTTGGGCCGGCCCAGATTACGTTTGTTTGTCCCACTGGTGTGTGTTCCTCTTTACATATCCTTCCACATGCAGATTGTGCCCAACATTGTCCCTCGATGCCTCTGTTTTTGGCCTTGCAAGTCCTTGCACCTGCTGGAGAAAAGACAGAATCACACGATCGTGCGCTTCACATACCTGTGTCACATCATTCTGCCAAGAGTTTGTCTTTCTTGCATTCTTGTACACAAAGCTGTTTAGGTTTTATGTAGAAGTCACTTCCTACAACGGATCTGCAGTTGCCCACAACAAAGTTGATCTGCTCAAATGCCCACGTCGGAGCAGCTGCTCTGAGCGCACCGACGATGCTTTTGTGCTTCTCATTTGTTGCTGAGTTCTGCTTCGTACTCCTCGTCCCTGTGTGTTGACCGTTTAAATTCTGACCTGAATACCATCTGCAGAGCCTCATGGATTGTGAGAGATTTGGTCGATTGAACAAGAAATGATTGTGAGAAAGGACACTGGATCGAGATTGTACTGTCTCTCCTGACTTCTGGTATTGTCATCCCTATTTCCCGTGTCTTCTCAGCTATACCTTCCTCGCTGCAAATTCACTGCAGATTCTTAGAAACTTTTCTCTGCTCATGTCGCTTTCTTTGTCATGCGTAACAAGCTTGAGCTTGCTTTTGACTTGTGTGCAGCATGCATGCTGTCATACAGGTGCCGAGGTGGAGTGGCGGGCTGCTGTAATTGTCGTTGCAATCCCTTCGCAGCTTACACTGTTGATGTGACTGTATGTTTCAACCGTCAGATTGTCAGTGATCTCACCTCGGGCTTTTCGCGCTCTCCTGCATTGCTGACACCCTGCTGATTGCATCTTGCCTATTTTAGTTAGCTGACTGGCTATCGGCGTAATTTTTGCCACTGCCATCCCCAAACGTCTCCTTCGCCTCCAGGGAATTTGTTTGTGGCTCAAATACGTTCCCAGCATAAAATTTCCTGCACCCTGTCTCATCATGAAGTCCGCTATACATGTGCCGCAGAAAGGCTGTTGGATGTTTCATTTTTTTTCCTTCTCTTGAAAACATGTCTCTTGAAATCTTTCTTTCTCCATCTACGTACCCTGTCGTAGAACAGTTACCATACTTGGGTCGTAGTTTACATCGACCCGTCGTCTTTGTTTGCTAATCTGTTTCCAGGTCTCAGGCTGTCAGACGATCCCAGTGCTTGTGCACCTCCTCTTCTGCCGATCCTCGTCTACTGTCCTTTCGCAGCAGTGGCGCAACTTGGGCCTGCTATTCCATGTCGACTTTCAATCTTCATAGCTCACCTCACCTCCTTTCCAGCGAAGCTCTTGTCACATGAACTTTGCTTGATTTCTCGATTTGTCCTGTCATGTAATTCCATGGGAACATCTTTGCTTGAAATAGCCTTGTCTACTTGATTGTCGGCTTCTTCATTTGCAGGTCCTCCTCGGTGCGTTTTCACTCTGTACTTTCTTTCTTTGGGTCTGACAATTCAACTTAATCATGGCACTTCTGTACTTGTTTTGTTTTGTTGACGCACACTAACACTACGCAACACACTCCCACAGGACATGTTGGGAGTCCCCATGAATGTTGCGCACTTGAGAGCTCTTGCGAGGTACCTACTGCATCGAGATGAGTCGAGAACATATAGCCCGGTATGCACAACAAAACATGATGACAAACATCATAAATAGATAAACAGAGACATGGAGGTAGAAGAAAAGGGAGGGAAAAAGAGAAAGAGAACTGAGGGAGGGAGATATAGCGATTGAGAGAGAGAAAGATTTGCATTGTTTGAGAGAAAACTTGGTTGGAAACTTGAGATGTATGTGGAGCCTTGGAGAAAGACAAAGGGAGAGGGAAAGATATGGAAAAGCGAGAGTAGGAAGACACTGACAAAGGACTTCAAGCAACAAGAAGAACATAGACGGAACAGCAGAGTAGTGAGAAAGAGAGACGAGGAGATAGAGAAGCCAGGACAGACATGTTTTTTTTTGTTTGTTTGTTTGTTTGCTTGCTGGGATGAGCCGCCACGCGCTACTAGGCCTGGTAGGCCTTAAAGAATTTAGAAACACACACGAATAGTTGGCAGTAACAAGCGGTTGGCACGACTGCAATCCTGCAATGGACATTCGAAATTGGGGTCCTACACTGGAGAGGGCACGACACGGATATTTTTTTGATTTCTTTGTTCAGGTTCGTTACTATGTTACGAAAGGGCTCCTGCGTGCGTGACTATTTCAATCAGGAGGGGGACATTAGAACAATACCATTCAATGATGCGTGTTGCTTCGTTAGATTAACTTTGCAACTGGTATTGGGAGTCATAAGCCCGTAACTTTCTCAAGAGCGATCCAAGGGGCACGCACCCACGATTGAAAATCACCGGCATGCCTCGTCACCCTGTCCCCCCTCAGAGATCCTGGGACGACCTAACCCTCACCCATCGCCTGGATTACGTCACCAGCTATATCAATTTCCTACTATTCCACTTCGAAAGGACCCAGCACCTAACGCCCTTGACAACTAGGGGCATGCCCTAGCGGCCTTGTCACGGTACTGGGCAAGTCCTATGTTCGTTTGGACTCACAAGTGAGGGTCCTGAATGATGGCAGGATTTGTTGGGTACTGGGGTCTCAAGGTTTGCAAATTCTTCCACCGCCCACGACCAAAGCAATGCAATACTTGCTTATTGGAAAAAAAAGAAGGACGAAAAAACCATCTGGAGAGCAACCCGCCCTAGAGAGATCCAGGACCCATTGGCAAATCTTTCGCGTTTCCACTACTAAACCAGACCGTGACAATGAGCCTGTTGACACTGCATTATAGCAGCATCTGGTTCTTCTTGCCGGGATATTGACGACCATCTTTCTTTCTTTCTTTCTTATCGAGTTTAAACTATCTACGCCTGAATTTAAGCAAAAATCCGCGCGACCAAGCGCGTTACGGAAATAAATTTCACATCAGATTCATGGAATCGAGAACTCGGTTCGTTATAGCTTCACCTCAAAGCCCACATGTTTTCAGGTTTTCCAATCATGTCCAAAAGCGACATGATTTGTTGAAGGACTAAAAGACAATAGGGTTGATGTGCACGGGTGGCTGGGAGGTTTTGGTTTGATTGAGTGTCTGTTTGTTTGTTTGTCGACATAACTGACACACCGATAACCCTCTCGAGAACTTTAGGGACGCATACAAGTGGTGTGTCCAAAAGTCTTTCTTCCTTCCTTTCTTTCTTGGGTGGTAAAACCCCCACTTAATCACTGTACCAAGTGGGAAGTGAAAACCCAATTAATCACTTTGGACCCAGGAGACTGTGCCAGACCGTTGCCCGCCTACGTATAGTGTCTTCTCAGGCTTCCTTATCTTCTTGGATGGTGAAAACCCATGACTTAATCACTTAGGACCAGTTTGTTTGTTTGTTTGTTTGTTTGTTTGTTTGTTTGTTTGTTTGTTTGTTTGTTTGTTTGTTTGTTTGTTTGTTTGTTTGTTTGTTTGTTTGTTTGTTTG
>Ga0105053_10006828_pt1 | contig 15517 bp, 13 predicted proteins | sample BON01_FD_78093 | JGI IMG/M metagenome (GOLD analysis project Ga0105053, IMG submission 78093) | Freshwater microbial communities from Lake Bonney liftoff mats and glacier meltwater in Antarctica - BON-01 | ecosystem: Environmental > Aquatic > Freshwater > Ice > Glacier meltwater | place: Lake...
AACAAGTTCGCTCTGAGACGTCACCGCCTTTTCCGTGGCATCGACCCGTGCCTCGATGACAGTCAGTCGAGCCACCGCTTCTCAAGCATCGGATACCAGTCGTACTCCCCAGGCGGAGTCCGGTTTCAATGATCTGAGATCGAGCAATGCCTCGCTGATCCCTGATTGTTCGAAGCCCGGGATTTGAAGTCGCCGCCACAAAAGCGGCTTCGTCCGGCGAAAGACCAACTGCCAGAAACACATGATCAGCCCCGGACTGGAGAGTTCAATGCCGCGATGGAAGCCCTTCGGAAACCGGTGCTTGGCGGGTGGTTCTTTGCCCGAGCGTTCGGCAGGGGAGAGTTGCTGGTATTCCTTCTCTTTCTGTTCGAACTGGACGTCTCGTCCGGCCCACGCCAGGACTTTGCCCTGCTCGGAGAGGACGGGATACAGGATGCTGCCGCGGAGCGACCAGCCTCGTTTGTCTCCTCCACCGTCGTTTGGCAGGTAGCCACATCGCCACTTCGTCATCGACTCAGAAGAAAGGCAGGCGTGGCGGCGGATGTATCCGGCGGCGGCCGGGTTCATCGTTGCGACGTCGCGGTTGAGTTTTTCATCAATGTTGTGGAGCTCGCGGACTCGTTCTTCAGGTGAATCAATTAGCGGTTTATTGGCTGGAGGCGGAGATTTTGTGGGTGGAGGAGTCGAAGGGGGAGGGCTTTTTGACGAACCCGCGGCTAGCGCCTTGCGGCTCACTGGCGGCTGGTTGATCCCGGCTAGAACTTTCTTCACACGCTGGAATTCATCGCCTTTCAGTTTGCCGCTAGTCGGTTTCGTCGACGTAAGAAACCCGTGCATCAGCGTCAACAAATTACTGCGGAATCCGCATTCGTAGGCATGACATTGGAAAATCTTCTGTGGGTTCTCTGTGTTGATGCCGGGTTCGTTCGGAGCTGGCCGATTGCTGTGCCTGGCGGCGGCTTGATTTCCATCTATCGACTGACACTGGAGGGACATCGAACTGCATTTCCTGAGTCCGCCGAAGCGCCGCCACGTTCCAGTCTGAATGAAATCGCTCCGTCGCGTGTCCGGCACACATTGTCCACGGCGGACGCCATTGTCCACACGCTTGCCGCTTGCCACGAGAGGGGAGTCAAAGTGCAGCGAGCAGTCGGCGATGGTCGGTTGACCCTTGAAATTGGGGAATACCGACAGCAGCCGGATTTTCACTTTCAGCTTGGCTATGCCGGGAAGACTTTCAACCTTCTTTTCGAGATCGACAATGCCACGGAACCGCTGGATTCGCGACGAGAGCAAAGCATCCGCACGAAAATCCTTGGCTATCAGTCGTATCAAGACTGGGTCACGCGATCCTGGAACGAGTCCGGCCGCAACGGCCCGCGACTCGGATTCCGAGTGATCTTCCTGACTTTGGGTACGGAACGGGCCAATCAGTCTCTGATAATCTCAGCATGCTGGATCGTTCTTCCGCAGTGCTCGGCTCGGTTATCAAACCTTGCCCCTCCATTCGCCCCTACGGAACGAGGAACAGAGTCTCCGGATTTGAGACGAAGCGGCCCGCTTCGGGAGATCCACGCACGTCAAACGGGGCGGTTTTTCGAACTTCGCGTCGACCGATGTCGGAGATTTCGATCTGTAAAAGCGTTGGCTCTTTGATAGAATCTGCCGCATGATTCCCTCCAAAATACAGCCTTCGCCCGCTCTGTCGCAGGTCGAGCGACTCAAGACGATTCGCCAGCTCTTTGAACAGTGGACGCTGGAAGACTGTCAGTTGCCACTTGAAGAAGCTGACCGGCTGCATGTGGCACTTGAGCAAAACCGTGGACTCAGATTTCGGTTGCTGGATCTGGACTGAAAATCTCGCTTTTCGCCAGCACACTGTGCTGGATGTCAGTATGGCTACACAACTCACAACCGAACAACGCAACGATTTGGAACAACACGGCAATCATCCTGTGCCGGTGGTCGATCCCGTGACGAATGCTGTCTACTTTCTGGTCGCCGGAAATCTATTCGAACGATGCAAAGTCCTATTTGACGATGAACAGTTCGAAATCAGCGAGACCTATGTCGCCCAAGAACAGGCCTTGGCTAAAGTCTGGGACGATCCAGCACTTGATGTTTACAACGAAGAAATCCCGCCGCAACAATGATACTCAATCGAGGCGATATTGTTACGGTTCTGTTTCCGTTTTCCTCAGGGACCGGAGCCAAGCAACGCCCGGCATTGGTTGTACAGAATGACGTCAACAATCGCCGAATGACCAACGTGATTGTCGCCGCGATTACGACAACGAAGCACCGCAGCGGGCAGCCGACTCAATTGCTCGTGGAGTTTGCATCTCCTGTCGGTCAGCAGTCAGGTCTCGCGCACGATTCTGTCGTCACATGTGAAAACCTTGTGACTCTCGACAAATCACTCCGCCTTATAAACTCGACTTTTGCGCAGCCCACGCCTCGACTCTACTCCTCCATCAGATCGCGAATGGCTTTTTCGATATCCTTTGCCGCCGGCACAACAGCCGACTCAAGCGACGGACTGTACGGCGTCGGGGCGAACGCCCCGTTGACACGCCTGATCGGGGCATCGAGATCATTAAACGCCGCGTCGGCAACCTGAGCGGCCACTTCGGCACCAAAGCCGAAAGCCGCAGGCGTCTCTTCCACAATCAAGAGGCGGCCAGTTTTTGCCACCGACTGACAGATCGTCGCTGTATCCAAAGGGGAAATCGTTCGAGGATCGATCAGCTCAACAGAAATCCCCGATCGACTGAGTTCATCACACAGCGACAGCGTCAGAGGCACCATCCGAGCCAGCGCAACAACGGTCAGATCAGTTCCTTCGTGAACAACCGCGGCGCGTCCAAAATCAATCTCGTAATCTTCCTCCGGCACATGGCATTTGGTGGTCAGAATTTCGCGATGTTCCAGAAACATGACAGGATCGCTGCACCGCAAGGCTCGCAGCATCAGGCCCTTCGCATCGTATGCGTTGGATGGCACGACAACACGCAAACCGGGCACCTGCCCATACAACGCATGATAACTGCCCGAATGATGAGTCGCTGCAGAATGGCCAATCCCGATACAGCCACGCATCAGCACTGGCATTTTTAAACGGCCGCTGGACATGTACTGCATTTTGGCAATCTGATTGATGATTTCGCCGATCGAATCCAGGATGAAATCGGCAAACATAAAATCGATCACGGGACGAGTCCCCGTCATTGCGGCGCCGCCCGCCAGACCGACAAATCCTCGCTCACAGATGGGCGTGTCGCACAATCTGTCCGGTCCATAAATGTCGTACAGACCTGGCGTGGTACGAAAATTTCCGCCTCGCTTGCCGATGCCTTCACCCATCACAAAAATTGCCGGATTGCGAGCCATCTCGCCAGCCAGCGCTTCGACGGTCGCCTGAGTAAACGTGATCTCCCGTGGAGTTTTCACCGTGGCCGCGACTGTTCGAAAATCGGCAACATGCAGGCCGCTGTACGTGTCGGTCGAATACACATGTGCAGTCGCCGTGGAAGATTCGGGTACCGGACTGAATTCCGCAAAGTCCTTGGCTTCTTTCACAAGCTCTGTGATTTCGCGATCAATGCGGTCAAATTCTGGAAGCAGTTCCTGGGGAGCACTCGACTTCAGACGAGCGACCGGGCACCGGAGTTTCCATTGCTCAACTTCTTCGCGCGTTCGATATGTGAAGTCACCCATTCCTTCGGCGTGGGCTCGAGTTCGATAGGTCTTACATTCCAGCAGCGTCGGACCTTCCCCGGCCCGAGCGCGTTCCACCGCTTCTTTGGCAATCTGAAAGACGGCCATCGCGTCGTTGCCGTCCACTGCAAATCCTTTCATTCTATATCCGGCAGCTCGATCGGCGACCGATGGCGCCCCGCTGGAATAGGAAAAAGGGACCTCAGTGGCGTACTGATTGTTTTCGCAGATGAACAGAGCCGGCAGTTTCCAGATGCTGGCCATGTTCAGAGCTTCATGGAATGCGCCGTTGTTGGAGGCTCCGTCGCCGAAAAACGCGACCGCCACATTTCCGGTCTTCATCAGCTTCGCACTATAACCGCCTCCGCAGGCCTGAAGCATGCAGGGTCCCACAATGCCGCTGGTTCCCATCATGCCGATTTCGGGTGAGAACAAATGCATCGAGCCCCCGCGGCCGCGGGAACAACCGGTCGACCGACCAAACAGCTCAGCCATTAATTCACGCGGCGGCATGCCTTTGGCCAGGGCGTGCCCGTGGCCTCGATGGGTGCTGAAAACGGTATCCGGAGCCTGCAGATGAGCGCAAACACCCGACGCAATCGCTTCCTGCCCAACGTAAGTGTGGCAGGCACCGTGGATCAGGCCGCGCTGATGACAGCGCGCCAGCTCCTCTTCGGTCTGACGAATGATCTGCATCGTGCGGTACAGCGCAAGCACTTGTTCGTTGGTCACAGCGTGGGAAGCCATAGCGTGAAGTCACTCGTCAGCAGGTGGGGAGGGGAAATGCGCGACGGAGAAAGCAATGGCTTTACAAAGTGAGCAACGTCGGGTCAATGGAGGACGCGGCTTTCGTCAATGCACGCTGGAATCTTTGCCATAGCTCTTCGACCGGTTCGACGCCGATGCTGATCCGAAGCAACCAGCGCGATACGCCGCACTGTTCCACAAAGTCCAGCTCTGTGTAATGCGCCAGAATCGTGTATGGACAACACAGTGTAAAATTCGTACCGAGGTTCGGGCCTTTGCAGACCTCCAGATGGTCGAACATCACGGGCGTGGTAAATTTGGGTCGCTTGAGCACAATCGACATTAATCCGCCGTGACCGCTCGCTGGGACCATGCTGGAAGAATATGCATTGAGGCTCGGATGGAAGACGCGATCGACAAGCTCATGCCGGCTCAGACGATCAGCCAGAATCTGAGCACTGAGATTGATGATTTCGACTCGCTCACGAACATCGCGAGAATTCATTTCCAGAACCTCCGCATCTGCGTCAATCATCAGCTCTTCAAAGTCGGCAGAAAGGCTGTTGCGAAGAACGGCCGCAAATGGACTTTGGGGATTCAGTGTCACGCAGCCGGCCAGAACATCTCCGTAACCGCTGAAGTACTTTGTCAGGCTCGTCACGACCATGTCGGCAAACGGCAAGACATTTTGATTGATGCAGGCGGCCAGCGTATCGTCGATCACCAGCACAAAACCATGTTGATCCGCAAGCGTGCGTAAGGCGGCCAGATCGGGCACCGTCAACAGCGGGTTCGTTGGTGATTCGCAAAACACGGCGCTCACTTTTTGAGACTTCAGCAGCCGCCGCAGCTCATCAAGATCGTGTTCATTGCCAACGGGGAAAAAGCGATATTCGGCCGGTTCAAATCGCTGCTGAATCTTGAGCGTATCGACATACGGAAAACCAAACTGAACACTTGGACTGCTGGCATCCTGAGCGCGAGTCGCGCGCCACGCAGCCGCAATGGCTGACATGCCGCAAGGGAACAGCCAGATGTCCCGCGTGTCGCCACGGCGAAGTTCGGCAAGCCGACGGCGGAGCTCCAGACGAGCCGGAGTTTCTGAAGAGACGACTCGCTCGCCTCGCAAAGCCGTCTCGGCTCCGCGTGAAGAAATCACTTCGCCCGCATGCTGCCAGTATTCCTTCAGTCGAGCAAAATCTTCCGCCGCGACGGAAACTCCGACGAACGGCTGACCGTCCACAGTAACCAGCTTGCCGCTGGTCACACCGCGCCATCGCAGATACTTGATCGCGCGATCTGCAACCTTTGAACTGGGGAAAATCAGGCCCGTCGCCGTGGCGCCGAACACCTTTACGCACAGCTGGCGAACAAAAGGATGCAGACAGAATCGAGGATAAGCGGCCTGAAGTCGGGAGACCACGGACGCATCGCCTTCCTCGTATTTGATATTGTGATCCCACAGCGGAAGACAGGCGGACACGGCGTGAACCGAATCGGGCATCGGCATTCCGAGATGCTCGGCCTGCCAGCGAGGAGACGTGAGAAGATCAACAGCCATCGTATGCACAGTGTTGGTTTTTAGAGAACTCGAAGCGTAGCGATCACGCGAGAAACAGGCGGCTTCCCGGCGATTTTGATGCGAGATGATAACAGTGTTCTGAAATTCAGCAGTGAACAGAAGCCGCTTTGAGAGCGAATTTTCTCCAGCCGATCCAAAACAGACAGATCGCTATACGTCGGGATAAAGTTCCTGTTGAAATCTGGATGAGGAGCAAATTCGCATGATGAGGCAGGAAACACGGGCGTTTCGAGGGTTCGTCGCCGCCAATTCGGCCTTCTGGATCGTTCTCGCTCTTGCGGAACACGATCTGGCTGGAAACAATGCTGGCTAAGAAGCTCTAACAAAAGTGGGACAGGCACCCGCCTTCCGTCATGTTTTTAAGCATTTTTCGCAAGACTACGGGATCCAGTGCCAGTTTTGTTAGGCGTTTTGAGGAAAAATCTCATCAGGAGTATTCGTGGGATGAAAAGCCGTCCGAGGATCCGCTACAGCCTGGCTCTGGCAATAGCTCTGTCCGCAGTCTCTGCGCCGATGTCGCTTTTGGCGGACGAACCGGTGCCTGCCGCAGCGGCACCGGCTGGCGGTCCGGCCACAGCGACAGTCGCGCAGCCGGAACTTGCGGCGAATGCATCAGCGGCTGCCGCACCTGCGCCGGTTGATCCGGCGGTGGCCCGGATGATCGCTGACCTGGCATCGCCCGAGTTCTCAAAACGCCAGGATGCTGTGGTTGGTCTGAAGGAAGCGACTGAAGACCAGATTACTCAAATGAGCGTTGCTCTGCAGACACAGACGGACAACGAAGTGATTCGTCGGCTGATTGAAATCTTTGAGAAGCGATACGAAGCAGCGTCGCTGGATTCGACAGAGGTACGCGTTGCTTCCGACGCCCTGGAATGGTCGGCCAAGGCCGATCGCTGGTTTGTTTCCGAGGCGGCTCGCGATGTTCTTGATCGGCATTGGCAGCGACGCACCGAGATTGCCGTCATTGAATTGAAGGCGATGAATGTTTCGCTGTCGCCCGCCGATCCTACTATTTTGTGGCAGCCGGACGCGAACGCCGATCAGGGCCCGTTTGGCCAGATGAATCCAACAAGTGCACAACATCTTAAGATTTTTGTCGACAAGGCATGGCCCAGCGATGCACGCGCATTTGATCTCCTGCGACGGCTCGATTCTCTAAGATCCGGTTCGTTCATGACGCAGCGGCGTATGGTTTCGATTTACCTGATTGACGGACATCCCCTGGCCCTGGAACAGATCGCGATTCTGAAAGGCATCTTCGGAGATACCGGAATTGCCGAACGTGGGCGTGTTTGTCTGGGTGTTATGAATGAGCCTCGATTTGGCGCGGGCGAAGGAATTCTGGTCGGCAATGTCCAGGCCGCGTCCTCAGCCGATGACGCGGGAATCGTGTCTGGCGATCTGATCATTGCGATGAACGGGGAAAAACTTTCGGACTTTGATCAGCTTGTAACAAAGCTGAAAAAATTCGACGTGGGCGATAAAATCAAACTCAGCGTCCGCAGCTTTCGCTTTCCCGGCAACGAAGGCGTTGAAGAAGTGGAAGTGACGCTGAAGGGATGGAATTAAAGTACGGAGATTTTTTCATTTCAGATCGACAGACTTCTGCAGCTCTCGTAAAGATTAATTCTGGTGGACAGACCGGCGTGGACCGTGCTGCGCTGGATGCGGCCATGGAACTGGGAATTGAGATCTGTGGCTGGTGTCCACGAGGCCGTCGGTCGGAAGATGGAACCATCCCGAATCGGTATCCGTTGAAGGAAACAGCTGCTCGATCGTATGCTGTTCGCACCGAATGGAACGTCCGAGACACTGACGGGACCCTGATTTTGGTGCTCGACGAAATCTCCAGTGGCACGCGTTTGACGGCAGATGCCGCCACAGCCCATGGAAAACCGCTGAAGATTGAGCATCTTGCGGTCTCTGCTGGTCGCGGCTTGCTGACGGCTGAGAATTCGCCTCAGGAACAAGCGGAGTCGGTTGTGGACTGGCTTCTGCGCCATAAAATCCGCACGCTGAATGTGGCAGGCCCCCGTGGCAGTTCGTCGAAGGAAATGTATCCGCGGGCAAAAGCGTTTATGACGCTTGTTCTCGAAACGCTTCAAAAGCATACCTCAGCGGAAGCCCCGGCGACCGCTTCCGTACGGCGACGAAAGCAAAAGTTCGGTTCGCCAAACGAAGCCACATAAATTGTTCGAACTCCAGCCATCGGCGAGGCTCTGCAGACGGCCTTACTCTTGACTTTTAGCATCCCGCTGAAATAGTGAAAAAACGTGCTCGTCGCAGAACGAGCTCTCGAAAAGCAATTAAGGAAATCTTCGCATGGCTCAGCAGTACATCATGACAATCGAAAATCTGACTCGCCTTTATGACGAGAAGGAGATCCTGTCAGACGTCTGGCTGTCGTTTTACCCGGGAGCCAAAATTGGCGTGCTGGGAAGCAATGGTTCCGGCAAAAGTACGCTGATGCGAATTATGGCCGGCGAAGACAAGGATTACATGGGCACCGTGCGCCCGGCCAAAGGGATTAAGATCGGCTATTTTCCCCAGGAGCCGCACCTCGATCCAACGAAGACCGTCGGCGAATGCATTGAAGAAGCCGTCGCCGAATCGCGGGCGATCCTTGAACAGTTCAATGCACTCAGCATGAAACTGTGCGAAGACCTGACTCCTGAAGAGATGGAAAAGACTCTGGACGAGCAGGCCAATGTTCAGGACAAAATCGATCACTTCAATCTGTGGGAACTGGACCGCACGCTGTCAATCGCGGCGGATGCGATGATGCTCCCACCCGCAGAAGCAAGCGTGGAGCATTTGTCGGGCGGAGAAAAACGTCGAGTCGCGTTGTGCCAACTGCTGCTCATGAACCCCGACATGATTATTCTCGACGAACCGACAAACCATCTGGACGCAAACTCCGTTCAGTGGCTTGAACAGTTCCTGAAGAACTTCCCGGGCACTGTTGTCGCGGTAACTCACGACCGGTATTTCCTGGACAATGTCGCGGGCTGGATTCTGGAAATGCACCGCGGCAAAGCAATGCCGTACGAAGGCAACTACACGTCGTGGCTTGAACAGAAACGCAAGCGTCTGGAAGTGGAAGAGCGGTCCGAAAGCCGACGTCAGAGGGAACTCAAACGCGAACTGGAATGGGTTCGCATGTCGCCCAAAGCCCAGGCCACCAAGAACAAGGCGCGCATGGATCGCTACAACGAACTTGTGGCGAAAGAATACGATGTGCGGGATGAGGCCGCTCAGATTCAGATCCCGACGTCTCGCAAGCTGGGCAAGCTGGTCGTCAAGGCTCAGAATCTGAAGAAGAGTTTCGGCGACAAGATGCTGTTCGAAAATCTGAGCTTCGACCTGCCGCCGGGCGGTATCGTTGGAATCGTTGGCCCCAACGGTGCCGGCAAGACTACGCTGTTCAAGATGATCATGGGCACAGAAAAACCTGATGAGGGAACTCTGCAGATTGGCGAAACGGTTCAGATTTCCTACGTCGATCAGTCGCGTGATGAACTGGACCCCAAAAAATCGGTCTACCAGGAAATTTCCGGCGGCTACGATCTGCTGGAAGTTGGAACCGCAAAAATTCACGCTCGCGCTTACTGCGGACGATTCAATTTTAAGGGCCCCGATCAGCAGAAGTTTGTGGGCGACCTTTCCGGGGGAGAACGTAATCGCGTGCATCTGGCCAAGCTGCTGCGTTCCGGCGGAAACCTGCTGCTGCTGGACGAACCAACAAACGACCTGGACGTGGAAACACTGCGAGCACTCGAAGAAGGCCTTTCCGATTTCGGCGGTTGTGCCGTTGTCGTCAGCCACGATCGATGGTTTCTCGACCGTATTGCCACGCACATCCTGGCATTCGAAGGCGACGGATCCGTGATTTGGTGCGAAGGCAATTACGGCACGTATGAACAACAGCGTCGCGAACGTCTGAACAGCGCTTCCGATCGCCCAACAACCAGCCGCTTTAAGCCGCTGAGCCGCTAAATTCGGGAGAACTCGCGGGAACCGTTTTCCGTTCGCCGCCGGTTCTCGGGTTCTCTGCGCCTCGGGGTCTCTAAGCCCATTGTGTCTCTGCGCCACGCGACTTTCACCAGACAACAGATTCCCTATGGACTTTCTGCAGCTCACGGGCAAAAACATTCTTGTTTTTGGTGTGGCCAATCGAAAAAGCGTCGCGTGGCACACGGCAAAAGTGCTGCAGGAAGCGGGCGCTAACCTGCTGTTTTCCGTCCGCAGTGAAGCGCGGGCCGAATCCGTGAAAAAGCTGTTCCCCGATTCAAAGGTGTTTGTCTGCGACGTCGAACATCAAGAGCAAATCGACAAGCTGAGGCAGGACGTTGAATCTACGGTCGACGTGTTGCACGGGATTGTGCATTCGGTTGCGTTTGCCGATTTCTCCGCCGGATGGTTGCCGTTCCATCAGACACCCCGCGCTGCATTTTTGCAGTCCATTAATATTTCATGCTACTCCCTGATTGCTCTGTCTGAAGCGTTTCGGTCTCTGCTCGATCCGAACTCGGGCAGCGTTGTCACGATCTCCATCTCGACGACTCGCATGGCCGCCGAGAACTACGGATACATGGCACCGGTCAAAGCAGCTATGGATTCGTCGCTCTGCTTTCTTGCCAAGTCGTTCTCCCAGTTTTCAAAAATTCGCTTCAATGCGGTTTGCCCTGGTCTGCTGAAAACCTCAGCCTCCGCTGGCATCCCCGGCTACGTTGACAGTTACCTTTTCGCCGAAAAAGCGACTCTGCGGAAGCAAGCCGTGCAAACCGAAGAAGTCGCATCCACCGTTGCATTTTTGCTCAGCCCCCGTTCTTCGGGAATCAATTCACAGGGAATTGTGATCGATGCGGGCATGGGAGTGAACTATTTTGATCAGTCACTCGTCAGCCCTCAGGATTCCTGAAGAATGGCCTCGACGTAATTCCAAGGCGCGATGCGTCTGGTTGTTCGGGCATGGGGCAAAGTCGTGTTCGCTCCGCAAACAATAACGAGTGATGGACAACAGACCGGCCAGCACAACGCTCAATGTCCGTCACATAGTCGTTGAATCACTCTGTAGCGGAACGCGCCAAGCGTTTCGGTGATTGCTCAAAGTGACTGCCATTGGCAAAAAACTGGCCGGTACCTGCGACTATTTCGTTGGTTTTTCCACCGTCAGTTTTCGCGAGTAAATCTTTGTTCCATGTGCGATGTACAAAGTGCTGCGATCGGGGCCGGCCAGGATACAGGTCGTCAGCGGCTGACCGGCGTCGACTTTCGGAAGAACTCCGCACGGACGTCCGGTGGGATCAAAAATCTGCACGCCACTGTCGCTTGTCACGTAATAGCGGCCGACTTTGTCGACAGCCATCCCGTCCCCCTGCGACGTCGCCAGATAAGGCGGCGAAGCGTTGAATCGGAATTCTCCATTGGGATCAATTCGCAGACACATTGGCATCGTCGGCATCTTTGCGTCAAGAACGCCGGCAGCGTTCACTCGGAATGTCCACGTGTGAGACCCGCCGTAATCAGACACGGCCAGAGTTCCGCCATCGTTTGAAAGTGCAATCCCATTAGGTTTGTTGATGCCCGTATCTACGATTCTCACTTCGCCGGTGCGAGTGTTAATCGCAGTGACCTGCTGAGCACCGGTGTCGGTAATCAGGACGAAACCGTCATCGGTCACAGCCAGATCGTTGGGTTTGACACCTTCCGCCACCGTCTTCACTTCGCCCGTGGTGATGTCGATGGAAATCACGCGGCTTTGTGAGCCCTGGCAGGCGTACAGTAAACCGTCAGGGCCGAATTCAAGACCGCTGACCGATTCCTTCGCAATCTCCGTGCGAGATCCATCAACAACATTGATTCGATAGACGGCCGGCGTCTTCATATCACAGAAATAGACATTGCCATCCTTGTCGGTACACAGAGCATCTGCAAACCCAAGATTGTCAGCTACCAGTTCCCACGACTGTCCGAGAATCAGCAGATTCAGCAGCGTCAGATCACCGCCCAGATCGCCACTCGTGTCCAGCACGGGCGTATGGACTTCCTTGCGCCACAGCCACTTCATTGCGTCCGGAAACAGGGCGCCGCCAAAGTCCGCATTGTGTGCGTAGCCTTCGGCCCAGTCGAAACGAACATCGTAGCCCATGTAAGTCAGAGCCGACGCCATCTGTTTATTGGCCCACGGCCAGCTGCCGGCGATGTTGTCCACGTCGCCACCTGTGTCGGCCATGTACACGCGAATCGGCTTTGATTCCGTCTTGCGAACCAGGGACGGATAAACATTTCCACCGCGCAGATTGGTAAAACTGCCGACGCTCGAATACACGCGGCGGAAGAAGTCAGTACGTTCCCAGGCCGCCGTGAACGCGCAGATCGCACCCGAGCTGGAACCGCCGATCGCATGCATTTCCGGATCGTCAGAAATGGTGTACCGGCCGCGAACTTCAGGAATAATTTCTTCCAGAAGAAAACGCACATAACGATCACCGAGACTATCGTATTCCAAACTGCGATTCGAACTCTTTCCGTCCTGACGCGACGTCGATTTATGGTGACCCGGGTTCAGGAACACGGCGATCGTGACGGGCATATCGCCGCGAGCAATCAGGTTGTCAAACACCACGGGAACTCGCCATCGTCCCTTCACGTTCGCCATTCCTTCGCCGTCCTGGAAGACCATCAACGCGGCAGGCTCATCCGCTTTGTATTGAGCCGGAACGTAGATCGACCAGTCGCGAACCATTCCTGGAAACACTTTGGATTCCCATGGCTCCATCTTTTCGAGCGTGCCCTTCGGAACTCCCTCCTGAACCACCGCGTCGGCATGTGGCGTCCATTCCGGTTTTGTTTCAACAATCGGGATCTGAGTCGATTCTGCATTCTCGTCCCACAGCCAGCGGAGAGCGTCCGGCAGCGCTTCGCCACCCCATTCGCCACTGTGCCCACCGTCGGTCATCTCCAGCTTGTATTTATAGCCAGCGAACTGCAGTGCAGCGGCGAGATCCTGATTGCTGAGCGGCCAGTTGCCGTGCAGGTTGTTGAGATCTTCTTTGCCTTCCTGCAGATAAACCTTGATGGCTTTTGGCTTGTCCTTTGAACTGCGGACCAGGCCTGGATAAGCCCATCCGCCGCGAATGTTCGTGAAACTGCCGATGTGGCTCAGTACCTTGCCAAACTGATCCGGACGTTCCCATGCGGCGGTGAATGCGCAAATGCCGCTGGACGAAATCCCGCAGAGGGCGCGGTTGGCCGGGTCCGTTGAGACGTTCAGGTCCTTCAAGGCTACGGGGAGAAATTCTTCAATCAGAAACCGAGTGTGACGATCGCCCATCGAATCATACTCAAACGAACGATTGCCGCGTTCGCTGGCACCCTGTTTGGTCGGCGCGATGGTTCCGGGATTCACAAACACAGCGATGGTCACTGGCATCGCTTTTTGATGAATCAGATTGTCAAACACCACGGGGACTCGAAACGTACCGTCCACTTTGGCATATGCCGAACCGTCCATGAAAACCATCAGACTCGCTGGCTGGTCGGCAGAATATTGAGCCGGCACGTAGACGCTATAGTCGCGCTTTGTCCCAGGAAAAAGCTGGCTCTCGGTAAACTGGCCGGCGGTGATCTTTCCGTGTGGCACATCCGGATGAACAATCCGATCAGGATGTTCATCGGCGACAACCCGCGTTGCCAGCAGGGCCGGGACGATGCATAAAACGGTCAGCAGAGACGTACGCCATTTCATAGTCAGGTTCCGTGGTTTTGCTTGCCGGGGCAGCGGATGTGGGCCGCCGTATTGGGTGGGCCGAGCGGGAGTTTGAACTTTGCTCGCGATCCGGAACTGTGAAGGACGGACTTCGGTCTGTCAAAGCAGGGGCGACTTTTGCGGCTCAGACCTGTTTTTTGGAGGGCGACAAATTTGTCGCAAGGCGGGCAATCATCACAACCGGATGCGTCACTTTTGAAGTTGCGCGTTTCGAGACAGCGGTTGATCAAAGGTGCGAAAATACAGGGAGTTATCATAACCCGACGCGTTAGCGAGGGATTTTCGGAAACACTGGCGAAACGCAGAAACTCAATCCCTCAACTACGTTTCGGGTTAGCATGACGCTACTCGACACAGCCAGTGGCACTACTTCCGGAACGGGAACCAGGAGGTGCGTTTCTTCCTGGTCTCCGGCGGGGCAACGGTGTCGAAATCAGGTGCCGCGGAATCTGCTCGCAGAGCTTCCATAAATTTTCGGTCTTCAACAATGTTCTGCCCGGGCTCGTTTCGACCCGCAACGTCCTGACCGCTGGAAGAATTCGGAGACGGCTCTTCAAAGTAGCGAGCGTCGCCAATCTGTCGAATGTTATTTCGTCCGCCAAGTGAGCCACCTTCCGAAGGAACGACCGCGTCTGCGATAGGCTCACTGTCGAAATCGGGTTCATCGCCGATTTCGCCAGACGTGCCTGGATCGTTTCTCATTCCGCTGAAACCTTCGTCCAGGGATTCCCCTGGAGGCACCAAAGCTGTCTTCTGTTCGGTATCACGTTCTTCGATCCGTTGCTTCTCAAGCAGCTTCAGTCGCTGCTGCTGGCCAAATCGAGGATCATGCTGCATTTGTTTGCGAACAAGATCTCCCAGATCAACCACTTCCATGCCTTTACCTGTCGGCGGCTGCCACAGGGAATCGGCGATGTCGCAACCGGTCTCAATGCCGGTGAACTTTAGTGTCATCTGAGTTTCCGTGGCCGGAAATTCAATGCGGACGGTGTGAGGCAGTTGATGTCCACCGCAGGATTTATAGTCGCTCAGGTGGGCCATCAGCAGCGGATTCGATTCACTGTCGTACAAGGCATGCAGTCGAGCCACGCCCAGCACGGTATCCACTTTGATGACTCGCCGCAGCGATGTTCCGTCAGGTGCATCTTCTACCGCCACCAGCCACACTTCCCGTGAACCCAAAGGTGCATTCTGCAGCGAATAGTCCTCAGCATCCAAAGGCCGAATGCCAAGAATCGCGAGCAACCACTCTGGTTCCAGACGCGGAATATTGAAAGGCAAATGCTGCAGTAAAGCGGAGTCGTTATGATTCCATGTCATCACAACGGATTCCCCGGGCTTGACGTAGGCCCAACAGATCTCTTCATTTGCACCCAAGTCCGCGTGTCCCATGGTGTTGTCGCAAACCAGACGAAACTGTCCGGGTCCCGCACAGGCCAAAGTCCCCTTCAGCTTTTGAGGAAATGGAAGCTCCGGGCTTTTAACGTGTACCTGAGTATTCACGCAACGCCAGCTCTGCAGACCGTCCGTCTTGCGGTTGAGATAATCCACCAGTTCTTCGCGACCAATGGTGGTGGGAAGAATGGGATCAACCTTTCTCGCTTCCGGCTTACGACCGCTCAACTGGCAACCGGTGGTTACCAAAGCGAACAGCAGGATGAGACGCGTTGCAGTCATGAACAGAAAGCCCGATTGTC
>Ga0105053_10006830_pt1 | contig 15516 bp, 7 predicted proteins | sample BON01_FD_78093 | JGI IMG/M metagenome (GOLD analysis project Ga0105053, IMG submission 78093) | Freshwater microbial communities from Lake Bonney liftoff mats and glacier meltwater in Antarctica - BON-01 | ecosystem: Environmental > Aquatic > Freshwater > Ice > Glacier meltwater | place: Lake...
CTGGTCCTGGTCCTGTTGGTGCTCACCTGCCGCGGGGTCGCGCCGGGTTCGCTTGGATGCGGATGGCTCTTTCCTAGTCGCCCTTGTATCGGAGGAATCTGGTAACGTTGGCCGACTAGGAGATGTGACTGGGAGAGGTTGCCTGCCGGAAACGCGGCGAGAAGAGCGGGGGGGAGAAGAGAGGAGAGCGGCTTGTAAGGACCTCAGAAAGCTTAAAATGCAACTCGCCGCCAACTCGCCGCCGACTTGGCAACTCGCCGTCGATTTGCCGTTTCGCCGCACTCGCCGTCGGCGGCGGACAACTCGCCGTCTCGCCGTCGAGCCTCCGCCACACTCGCCGCTGCTACCGTCGCCGACTCGCTTTTTGTTGTTTCGTCTTCGGGCTTGGCGCGGTCCAGCACGACCTTCTTCTTCATAGACCATACAACCTCCAAGCGCGCGCGCACCCCAAAACACAAGCACCGCTCCATTATCTCCACGCGAGACCCGACCTTTGAAAGAGACTCGCGCGTCGTCCCCTCTCGAGCAAGGACGCGCGCGTCGTCGCACTGCTCCTCAACGAGGGTGGTGGGCCGCTTCAGGGTTGGCAGCTTACCGGTCGCGCCACCTCAAGCCCTCAACGCGCGCGTTGGAAGGGCCCCCGAGAGAGAGAGACAGAGTCCAAGGAAGAGGAGAGGACGGAAGGGAGAGGGGGCCGTGACCCGCCACAGGGACGCGAGCGCCGTTTGGCCTCACGCGCGTTCGCTCGGCCAGCCCGGAGCCTGGTCGCTGAGCGACCCGAGCTTTGCGAGCGAGAGCCACGCCCCGCGACTGCGGCAAAGAAACGAAAGAGAGGGTGGGCCGCGCCATAACGCCGGCAACGGCAGGCCCCAGGCCCCGCCGGCGCATCCCCGCTCTCGGGCCCCCTTCTCGCCCCCGGACAACAGCGGCGGCGGCAGCCGCGGCGGCCCACTATGGGCGGCCTCTTCAACGGCACCTGCTGCGGCCACCACAACGGCCGCGGACAGGGCGAGGGGGCCGCCGAGGCCCTCCGCCGCGACTACATGCGCGCCAAGTGGGTCTACTGCGCCTGCTTCCTGCTGACCGGGCTGGCGTCCTGGCTGGCGCGCGACTACGCTCCGCGCGCGCTGCTGCTGCGGCCCGGCACGTTCGACTACTGCGCCGTGCCCGCCGACTGGGCGGGAGGGGCCGCGGCAGCTTCTCCTCTCGCGGATGTGCCGACCGTCGCCGCGCCGCCCGCGCTTGGGGGAGGGGGCGACGGGACGGGCGGGCGGGAGGCGGCGGCGGCGGCGGCGGCGGCGCCGGCGGCCGCGCGGCGGCGGCGGCGGCGGAGGGCCGCGCTCTCGAGCGCAGCGGAGGCGCGGGGGGGGGGGGACGGGGCGGCGGCGGCGGCGGCGGCGGCGGCGGCGGCAGCAGCGGCAGCGGCAGCAGCCGCAGAGCCCGCGACCTCGGCGGCAGCAGCAGAGGCAGCAGCAGCAGCAGCAGCAGCAGCGATAGCGGCGGCACCCGCGCCCACGCCGACCCCCGCATCGTCGCCGGCGCCCGCCGAGGCGCTCGGCCCGCTCGCCAGCATCACGGGCCTGCTCGCGGCCGCCCTGCCCGGCGGCCTCCGCGCCCTGCTGCCGGCGTCGATGGGCGGCGGCGGCGGCGGCGAGGGAGCGGCGGCCAACGGCACAGCCGCCCAGCCCGCCGCCCCGGCGTCCGCCCTCTTACGAAACGAGACGGCGCCGCCGAACGAAGCAGCGGCCGCGACGAGCCCCTCGCCCAACCTCGCCAAGCAGCGCCTCGTCGCTGCGCTCGACCCCGCCGCGCGGCGGCGGCTCGAGGCGTGCGTGGGGCGCCAGGCGGCCGTGCGCGTCTCGTTCGCGAGCGCGGCCTTCTTCCTGCTGCACGCCGCCGCCCTGGCCGCCTGCACGCGGGACAGGGACGTGCGCGCGGGCCTGCACTCGAGCCTGCTCGGCCCCAGGCTCGCGCTGTGGCTGGCCGCCCTCGTCGCCTCGCTCTTCGTGCCGCAGCCCGTGATCGCGGGCTACGCGCACGCCGCGCGCGCGGGCGCCGCCCTCTTCCTCGTGTTCGCGATGGTCGAGTGCGTCGCCTCCTTCTACGACGCCAACCGCTGGCTGCTCGACCGCCAGGCCTGGTGGGCGTGGGCGCTCCTGGTCGCCGGCGCGGCCGTCGCGCTCGGCGGCGGGTTTGCGGCGATCGGCGCCGCCTTTTGGATATACGTGCCGCCGGGGCAGCGGCCCGCCTGCGCGCTCAACGCGCTCTTCTGTGCGCTGTCGGTGGTCGCGGGCGCCTTGGTGGTCCTGGCGCTGTTCGTGCCGGGCAGGCGGCCCGAGGCGGGCCTGCTCACGAGCGGGGCCGTGTTGCTGTACGGGACGTGGCTGCTCTTCTCGGCGCTGTCGACCGCGCCGCGCGGCGCGCCCGGCGCCGACGGCGGCGGCGGCGGCGGTGGGCCAGCGCTGTGCGTCCCCCGCCTCGGGGGCGTGGGCGACCGGGCGACCGTGATCGCGGGCTTCTTCGTCGGCATCGCGGCCGTGTGCTACTCAACGCTCAACGTGGGCACGTCGGCCGTGTGGGGCGGGCGGCCGACGCGGGAAGAGGAACAAGGCGACGAGGCGGGGGACGGGGGCGGGCCGTCGGCGCAAGGGGTGCTAGTGGTTGGCGGCGGCGGCGGCCTTGGGCGCCCCTCTGGCGCCGCCGCGGCGGGGTCTCTCATGCCGGCCTTTATGGTGGTCGACGACGGCGGCGGCCCCGGCGTGGCGCGGTCGGCCGGCGACCATGGCGGCGGCGACGGCTTTGGCAGCTTTCTGGTCGGGGCGCCCGCGGGAGGGGGCGGCGGCGGCCCCGGCGGCGGCGGCGGCGGCGGCGGCGGCGGCGGCAACCGCATCCTAGGCGCGAGCCCCCACCAGGGCGGCCCCGACGGCCTGGCCTCGGTGTACCTCGTGCACCATGGCCACGGCGGCTCGCTCGTCGACGGGGGAGGAGGGGGCGGCAGCAAGGGCGCGAGCCCTGCGCCGTCGCCCGCGGCGCTGCCCCGCTTTGGCGGCAGAGGCGGCGGCGGCGACCGCGGTGGCCGCGCCTCGCCCCTGCCGCCCATCGTCGCCCCCGTCTTTTCTGTGTCGTCCGTCTCGCGCGCCGCCGACCGCCGCGGCCACCGCCTCGCCTACCGCCCGGACATGTTCCACTTGGTCTACGCCCTCGCCGCGATGTACCTGGCCATGCTGTTCACAAACTGGGAGGTGGCCAGCGCCGTGACGGCGGCCGACGCCGCCAACGCGTCGGCGTCGTCCGCGGCGCGTGCGGCGGCGGCGGCAGCGGGCGCCCGAGCGGCGGCGGGCGCCGGGGCGGCCGGCGGCGCCTTTCAGTTTGGCGGGGGGTGGGCGAGCGTGTGGGTCAAGATGGCGACAAAGTGGTTTTGCGAGGCGCTGTACCTGTGGACGGTCCTGGCGCCCGTCCTTTGCGGGCGGTGGCGGGAGTTCTCGTCCGCTGGGGCCGCGTGATTTGCCTGGGCGCGTTAGTTTTTTGTTCGGGTGGCGTCGTCCTCGCCGCCCTGAGCCGCCGCCGCCGCGCGCTCGCCCCTCTCTCGCGCCGCGCGCCCTCTCTCGCTCCTCTCGCGGCGCTGGGCCGCCGCAGATAAGGGCCCTAGCGTCGCGCGCTCTCCCTTCCTCCCCCTCCCACACACATCGACGACCAAGTAACAAGCATACTTTCATACGCGAGTAGCCATCGGGATTCGCGATTGCGCTTGCTGGTCGTTTCTGTCTCTCTGTCCTCATCGCGCTCATTTTCCGGTTTCCATCGTCCGCCTCTTTCCGTTCGTCTCCCTCCCCGCGCGCCCCAAGCCCCTCCGTCCTCCACCCCCTCCCACACAATGGGCAGGATTTTCACGGAGCACCTGCGGGCGACCGCCACCTCCAAGCTGTACGCGTGCCTCGCGTGCGCGACTCCCTTGGCGTCGAGCGACCACCGGGTCTCACAGGTCAGAACGCGTGTAGAGTCATCTCCCTGCCTTTCACGCGCGCGCCCGCGACGCTCCTCGCCCGCTGACCCAACCCGATGCGCTGCTAGTGACCACTGAATCGCGGCGACGTGCTCGGTTTTTGGGCGGCCCGTGCCTATCCGCGCGTGTTTCGTTTCGTCCGGGTGGCGCGCGCGCGCGCGCGGGCGCCCAAAGACCGCCGCCGCTCAAAACAGGCCGCCACCGCTCAAAACAGACTCTCCCTGACCGCCCCCCCCCCGCTTATGCCCCCCCCTTGCCTGAACCTCCGGAGCTCATAATGTTATATCGACCGCCCCCCCCCGCCCATTGCGCGCCCGCGCCACCCGCTCAACCAAATACAAAACCCAAAAACACCCAGGAATTCCACTCGAAGAACGGGCGCGCCTACCTCTTCCACACGGTGCACAACACCATCATGGGCCCCCCAGAGCGCCGCCTGACGACCTCGGGGATGCACGAGGTCGCCGACGCTTGCTGCGTCCGCTGCCTGACTGTGGTGGGCTGGAAATACGAGGGGACCGCGGCCGCGGCCGACGCCTCGCAGGCCTCGGACAAGGTCGGCAAGTGGGTCCTCGAGCGTCCGTGCTTGCGCGTCCTGTGGGCAGAGGCGCCCGACTCGATCGAAGAGCGGCCGCTTCGCGTGCAGCGGCTGCGCGGCCCCGCTCGTGAAGAGCAAGCGCGCCTCGGACCGCTCGCCTGGCACGAAGAGCGCCGGGACGACCAGGCCGAGGCGCGCGGCGGGGGGGCCGGCGCAGGCGCGCCGCCGCCCGCAGGGGCTCTGGGCGGGGCGCCGCCGCTCACGCCGTCGGGCCCGCCGCCCCAGGCGCCGCCGGCGCCCCCGGCGGCCACGGCGGCGGGCGCGCGCGGGCGTAGGGGGCGGTACGTGTCCCCCGTCGCGCCCGGGGACGCCGCGCGGACGCGCATCGCCTTCCTCTCTATCGTGCCAGCGCGGGCGGCGGCGGAAGCGGCCGCCGACGCGGCGGAGGCCGCGCGCCAGGCGCGGCGGGAGTGGCGCGTGGACGCGGCCTACTTCGCCCTCGAGAGGACGGCGGAGGCGGGGACGGCGTGGCAGCGGTGGCGTCTCGAGCACGTGGACGACGAGGAGGACCTGAGGACCGACAACGAGGAGTGGTGGGACTTGGCCATCGCCGACGGCCGCAGCGGGCGCGGAACGTCGGCGGCGGCAGAGGCGGCGGCGGCGGCGGCCCTCCAGCACCCCTGGTCCGCCTCGCCACACCATCGTCTGCACCAGCGCCTGCTGCACCAGCGTTACCGGCAGCGGCAGCTGCAGCAGCAGCAGCAGCAGGAGCAGCAGCAGCAGCAGGAGCAGCAGCAGCAGCAGCAGCAGCAGCAGCAGCCCCCCGAGGCGCAGCCGCGGCCCGCCGTCCCGCCGCCCGAAACTGCCGCAGCCGGCGCGATGCCCCCCCCCGCACGGCGCCCGCCGCGCCTGCCGCGGGTTGCCCTCCCCGCCGTATCACAGCGCCGCGATTGGTGACGGGACGGCGCTCGGGAGGCGTCCTGCTGTACCCCGGCGCGATCGCGTGCTTGAGGGGCCGTGCCTGTAGTTCTTTTCTGATGCTCGAGCCAACGGCCTGCGCAAACGAGAGCCCCGTGGCGGCCGCGGCGGCAGCGGCAGCGACGACAGCAGGGCTTCAGGGACCGGCGACGGCGCGCGGTCATAAACTGTGTGTCGGGAGGTCTCTAGATCGACCGCTCGCGAAAGGAGGTCCCTCGCCAGCTCTGGTTTTTTGGGAGGTTGGGACGCGCCGCTCCCCCTTTTTTGGCGAGGGCGCTCGGCGAAACGCGCTTTTCCTTCAGGTCCGAAAGAGACCGCCAGGCCTCCACAGGTCGATCACACGACCAAAGGAAAGGCACCTGTCAACCATCTCAACCATCATCTCCTCCTAAATTCGTTCTGCTTTTGCCTCAATTTCAAACTCTTTCGACAGAAAGCACCGTGGCTGATCACGGCTCCTTTGACGGGGTGGGCGTCCCCCCGTCGGCGCAGCAGCGGCGATCGGACGAGGCCGAGCAGTTCCTTCCCCCAGCCGCGCTGCTAGACGCCGCCGATGGAGGAAGAGGGGGAGGAGGATCGGCGCCGCCGCCGCCGCGCCTGCCGCCGCTGTCGCTCTCGCCCAACGCCGCCGCCGCGCGCCGACGGTCCGCCTTTGCGGCCGCCGCTGCGTCGCTCGCGCTCGCGGTGTCTGTCGTCGCGCTGGCCGCGGCCACCGCAGCGTACCTGAGGCGCTCGCCGCCGCAGCAGCAGCGCCCGCCTGGCGTCATCGACACCGCCGCGTCGCCCTACACCATTTTTTACCTCGGAACCGGCGGCGGCGGCGGCGGCGGCAGCAGCGCAACGACGGCGGCGGCGGCGACCAGAGCGGCGTCGTCGTCGACGGCGACGGGAACGACGGCGACGGCGCCGAGGACGACGACCAGGATCGCCGCCGGCAGCTGCACCTCGTACGACCTGCGCCCCCAGCCCGTGTGGACCCGCGGCGTCATACCCTTCGACCCCGACGCGTGGGTGTGGCTCGGCGACATGAGCTACCTCGACGACGCGCCCGTCAACTGCGGCGCAGTGCTGGCCGCCGGCGGCGCCGACGAGGCGGCGCGCTTCGGCTGCACGTGCGACGCCGACTGGCTGCGGCGGCCGGGCGGCTGCTTCGCGGCCGACCCCGTGCACGCGGCGCGGCGCGCGGCGCACCAGCTGGCGGTCGCCGAGTACCAGGCGTTCGTCGCGCACATGTGCCCGGTCGATTCTCCGTTGCCGTCATCGCCGTCGTCGTCGTCGTCGCCGTCGTCGTCAAACGCGCAGCAGCAGCAGCAGCAGCAGCAGCCGCCGCCGCCGCCGCCGCCGCCGCACTTCCCTCCGCCCCCCTCGTCCTGCCGCGCGCCGATCCTGGGCACCTGGGACGACCACGACTTTGGCGCCAACAACGGCGACGCGCGGAACCCGGCCAAGGCGCAGATCAAGGAGCTCTACCTGGACATGATCGGCGAGCCGAGGGGGAGCGCGCGGCGGGGCGGCGCCGACGGGCTGCAGGCAGAGTACCGTTTCCTGCGGGGGGCGGGGGGAGGGGGCGGGGGGGGCGGCGGCGGCAATGGCGGCGGCGGCAATGGCGGCGGCGGCAATGGCGGCGGCGGCAATGGCGGCGGCGGCGGCGGCGGCAAAGGAGACGAGGGCGACGAGGAGGCGATCCAGCTGGTCCTGACGGACGGCCGCTGGTTCCGCGAGCCCATGCCCTGCTCGCGGCGCGAGCGCTGGTGCCGCGCGGTGCTGTCGGACTTTGCCGCGTCCTCCTCCTCGGGCGGCGGCGGCGGCGCGGGCGAGCGCCCGCCGAATTTCTTCGCCTCGGACGCCGAGGCGGCCTGGTGCGACGACTTCTTGCGGACGGGCGACCCCTCTGGCGCCATCGGCGGCGGCGGCGGCGGTGGGTCGTGCTGCCGCAAGGACGACGAGTGGGAGGCCTGGTGCCGCGGCCCCGACGCGGCCGCCGCGCCCGAGCGCCACCGGCGCGTGCTGTGCGACCCGCTCGACCCGGAGTTTGCGATGGACGAGGCCGTGCTGCTGCCGCGCGCCTCCGCCGCCGCCGCCGCAAACGCCTCGTCACCCGCCTCTGCCCGGGGGGACGCCGGGGGCGAGGAGGCCGTGTTTGACCTCGCCGCGGCCTGGGACCGCCCCTGGCAGCCGTCGCCGCCGTCGTCGTCGTCCCCCTCCTCAGAGGCGGGCGGTGATGGCGAGCGCGGCGGCGGCGACGTGTGGCGGCGGCGCCTGGTCGAGGGCAGCGACTCGCCGCTGTGCGAGGTGCTCGGGCAGCGGCAGCGCCGGTGGCTCCGGTCGGCGCTCGCGCGCTCGCGCGCGCCGCTGCGGCTGGTGGCGTCCGGCAGCGTGCTGCTCGGGTCGCTGCTGTACGGCGAGCAGGACGACGGCGGCGGCGGCGGCGACGCGGCGTCGGTCCGGCGGCGCCCGCAGGTGTGCTCGGGCGACGACTGGCTGTGCTGGTCGCGCGCGCAGCTCAACTTCTTGCACACGCTCGCCAACGCGACGGCCGGCAGCGGCGGCGGCGGCGGGGAGGAGGAGGGGGGCGCGGGCGGCAGCGGCGGCGGCAGCGGCGGCGGCAGCGGCGGCGGCGGCGGCGGCGGCGGCGGCGGCGGCGGCGGCTGCGTCGTGGTCCTCACGGGCGACTATCACTACAGCGACATCAAGGTGGCGCGGCCCACACCACCAGCCGCCGACGCCGCCTCCAGTGCTGCCGCCGCCGCCGCCGCCGCCGCCGCCGGGCCTCCGTCGCCGTTGTCCCCCGCCGCCGCGCCCCCCTTTACCCCGCCGGCCGCTGCCAGCGCCCTGCGCCTCGACCGCCTCGCCCGCCCCGTCTACCAGCTCATGGCCAGCGGCCTGACCGACTCGACCGCCGCCCGCCACGCTGGCGAGCGGGCGTGCGAGGGCACGTACCGCGAGGACCTGGCCGGCCTGCGGCCGCTGGGCAGGTGCTCTTTCGTCGCGAAACCGGCGTTTGGCGGCGTCGAGGTCGACTGGGCCGCGCGGTGGTTTGAGCTGAGCGTGCGGGACGCGGAGGGCGGGGCTGTGGCGGTCGGGGAGGACGGGGCGCGGCAGCGGGTGCGCGTGAGCCTGGACACGTGCGAGATCCTGGAGATGGGGTGAAAAATGATCGGGGAGAACAGATTGCGAGATCCTCGAGATGGAGCGAAATGAGCAGAAATCAGATCTCCTCTGATCCCCTCGGCCGTGTTGAAACGCGGGGCGACTTCTTTGCAAGGCGCGCCAAACCAAACGCGCCGCCCCCGGCTAGCCGCCTCCCCTCGTCGACCTCCTCCTTCTTCTCTCAGACTTGTGATTCCACCCGCGCCTCGCCCTCTCGCCCTCTGTGGTCCACCACCGAGCGCGCCAAGCGCCTCGAGGAGGGGCAGTCGGCGGGCGCCAACTTTCGAAAAGTTAATCAGTCACTCGGCGCGCCTCCAAGCCCCTGAGCCCGTCGATCAAGTCTTGCCAGCGAGCGCTGAGCGAACCTGATCACTTCTGGGGGGCGCGCCAGCTCCTGAGCTCGTCGAGCATCTTGTTGGCGCCGCCCCCCGGGCCGCCGCCGACGCCGCCCGGCCGCGTCGCCATGTGCGCCAGCACGCCGAGCGCCGACCCCAGCGCCGCGCCCCCGGCCACCGCCACGCGCAGCGGCACGTCGGCCGACGGCTTGACGGGAAATTTGCAGTCGCTCGAGCCGCCCTTTTTGACCAGGGCGTAGGCCGCGGCGGCGCCGAGCGCGCCGCCGGCCACGGAAAAGGCGTCGACGCGCCGCTGAGACTCGTTGTGGCACAGGCGGTAAACGCGATCCTCGAGGCCCGCGCGCTCGGACGTGGCGATCTTGGCGAGGCCGAGCAGCGCGGCGAGGGTGGCGCCGCCCGCGGCGCCGTAGGCCGCGCCGGTCAGCAGCGAATCCTGGGCGGGCACGCCCGTCTTGCGGGCGCAGGCGACCAAGGGGCCTGCGAGCGCGCCGACCAGGGCGCCGGCCTCGGCGCCCTTGAGGGCGACGTGCCCCTCGAGCAGCGCGGCAAGCGTGACCGAGTGCTTGCTGGCGACGTCGATCTCCGGCATGGTTGGTGTGTGGCGGCGGCGGCGGATGGCTGTTTGGTGTTTAATGTCGTTCTAATAAGAGGGGCGGGAGGAGGAGGGCGTCGTGAGCGCAGAGCGGCGTCGGCTTTTTCCGGTTGTGGCGTCGTCGGTTTCGGTTTGGCGGTGCGGGCATCGGCGTCGGCGCTGCCTTGAGAGGGGGGCGACGCCTGCTCGCTGCGCCTTCGATCACGCGTGACAGGCGCGACGGGACCACCTGGGACCACGAGAGGGGATCACCACAGGCTCTCTCTCTTCTTCGCGGGCGAGTCCGGGAGAAGAGGAGGGAATCCGCGAGAAACGAACACAAACGCTCGAGCGCCCAGTGATCCGAATCACCAGGCGCCGATGAGGGGGCGGATTTCTCGGGGCAAAGACCTCCGGAATCGCGCTGCGCCTCTCCTCGACATCTGCGCGCGCCGCTGCGGGGGGACGCACCGAAAGGTTCTGGTGGAAGAGAGGACTGTGTGCAGCAACTGTCAACGTCGCCACAAAGCCACGAGCGATGGATGCGCGCGAGTTGATGGTCGTGTGTACGTGTGTGCGTACGTGTGTGTGTTGCAAGGGTGTGTGTGCTTTTGGTGCGGTTACTCAGGACGGATGCACCCCAATGCCAGGCAAGTCGCAGGCGCCAGAAGCGAAAAACGGCGCGGCGGCTCGTTGCACGCAAGCCCCCCTCAATCCTCTTGGGCCGCGGTTACCATGGCCTCTGCGCGCCGCACCGCCGCCGCCAGGTCCGCGGCAACCTCGGGCCCGCCCACGTCGCCCCCGCCCAGCGCGGCCTTGGTGCGCGCGCCCAGGCTGCTGCGGCGGCCCTCGCCTGCGCCGCCGCCGCCGCCACCGCCGCCCAGCGGGTCGCCGCCGCCGGGCCGAGCGACCGACAGCAGCGCCGCCAGCAGCGCCGCAGCGCCGCCGACGCCGCCCAGGCCGCGCGCCGCCCACACGCCGTCGCTCGCCAGGCGCCATGCCGCCGCGTCCGCCACGGCCCCGAACGCGGCCGCGCCGCCCGGCGCGCCCGCGTACGCCTCGGCGCCGCGCCCGCGGTCCGAGTGGTACGCGTGCAGCGCGTCGAGCAGCGACAGGCGCCCCGCCTGCAGGCGCGCGCGCTCGCGCTCGGCGGCCGCCTGCGCGTCGGGCGGCGCGCGAGAGCGCTGGTGCGCCTCGGCAACAGCGGCGGCCGCCAGGCGGGCGCGGTCCAGCGGGGGCAGGGCGCGGAGGGCGGCGGCGCGGGCGTGCGCGAGGGAGCGGAAGGGCAGCAGGACGGCGCTGCCGCTGACGCAGGCGTCGAGCAGGACGCGGTCGAGGGCGGCGCGGTCGTTGCCGCGGGTGCCGGGGGCGCCCGCCGCGCGCGCGGCGCTCGAGACGGCCGCCGAAGCCGCCGCCGCCGCCGCCTCGGACTCGGCGCCGACGCCCGGCGCGACCGCGCCGCCGCCCACGCGCAGCGCGGCGGGGAGCTCGGCGAACGCGTTGCTGTAGACGCCGGCCTCCTCGGCGGCGCTCAGAAGCTCGACGATGAGGCGCAGCAGGCGCGAGGCGAGCGAGGCGAGCACGGCGGGGTCGGCGCCGACGCCGGCGCCGTGGCGGGTGCTGCCGCGGCCGCCGCCGTCGCCGTTGCCGTCGCCGCTGCCATCGCCGCCGCCCGCCTGGTCGCCCCCCGGCAGCGACGCGTCCAGCTCGCCCGAGCCCAGCACCAGCAGCAGCACCGGGTTGCGCACGAGGTGGCCCTTGGAGCGGTCGCCCGTCCAAGACAGCTCGTCGCGCAGCAGGCGCCAGAGGAGGCTGTTTGTCAGGAGTCGCGCGGCGGCGGCGCGGCGCGCGGAAAAGGGGGCGCCCGCTGCGCCGCCGCCGGTGCCGCCGCCGCCGCCGGTGCGGCGGGCGTGGCGGCCGCCGCGCCCGGCAGGTGCGGCGGCAGCGGCCTGGCCCCCGCCGCCCTCGACTGCCTCGGGCATCTCCTGATCGCCGCCGCCGCCGGCCGCCCGGTCCCGCGGCGCGCCGCCGCCCTCGTCCGCCGCCGCCGCCGCCGCGTCGTCCTCGGGCGCGCTGGCCGCCGCCGACCACGCTTTTAGGCGCGCGGCCAGGTCGGTCTGCAGCACGTCGACCGTGCAGCCGAGCAGGAGGGCCACCGCCCCGGCGTCCGGGCCGTCGCCGCCGAAGCCGCCCGCAGCGCTCGCGCCGACGCCGCCGCCGCCGCCGCCGAGCAGGCCGCTGCCGCCGCCGGCCGTGCCGCCGCCGCCGCCGACGATGCCGAGCGCGGCGGCGGCCGCGGCGCCTCCCTTGGCCGCGATGGCGGCGCTGAGCGCGTCGTCCACCATGCGGAAGAGCTGGGGAAAGCCCGTGGCGCCCATGCCGCGGGAGGCGGCGGCCGCGGCTTCGCGCGCCTGGGCGCCGCGCGTCAGGCCGCCGCCGCCGCCGCCGCCCTCGTCCTCGTCGTCGCCGCCGCCGCCGCTCGAGCTCGGGCCGAGGCCCGAGGCCAGGGGGTGCCAGACGATGGGGTTGATGCGCACGTGCGCCCTGGCGAGGCCACCGCGCGGGCGCGAGGCGTCGTCGTCGTCGTCCCCGTCGGCCATCTCTTGGTCGGCGCCGCCGCCGCCGCCGCCAGTCGTCCTGCCGCCGCCGCCGCCGCCGACGCTCCGGCGCGTCTGTTTGAGGGGGCTGGCCGCGTCCCCGCGGCCCGCCGCCGCCACAAGCCCGCCGGCCGGCACGAACACCGCGGGCGGGTGCGCCGCTAGGCACGCCGACAGCAGGGCCGCCGCGCGCCCGGCCAGCGCGCCGCCGTCCCCGTGCAGCGGGCGGTCCCGCGCCAGCGCCGCCAGCCGGGCCTGCGCGCCGAGCGGCAGCGCGTGGCGCGCGCCGGCGCCGAATCGCCAGAACCCGGCGACAGCGGCGTCGCCGAGGGCGACCCAGCGCTGGCGGTGGGGCTCGGCCGCGCCGGAGGCGCCGGCGTCGGGGGCGCCGCCCGCGGGGGCGCCGCCCTTTTGCGCGGCGGCGGGGGGGGCGGCGGGGGGCGCGCCGGTCGGGCGGCCGCGGGTCGTGCTGCCGCCGCCGCGGCGCGGGCCGCCGCCGCCCCCGCCTCCGGCGCCGCCCGCGCTGCCGCCGGCCCCAGCGGCGTCCTCCTCGTCGGCCGCGGCCGCCGCCTCGTCACGCGCCGCCGCCAGCATCAAGCTCACGCGCTCCTCGCGCCCGGCGTCGTAGTCGGCGAACGCCTTGTGCGCCTTGAGCAGCAGGGCGGACGGCACCTCCTCGGGCACGGCCCAGAGCTCAAACTCGGCGGCGAGCAGGGACGGGGACGAGGAGGGGGGGTCGGCGGCCGCGCCGGCGCCGCCGGGAGTCGCGGGCCCCCCGCCGGCGCCGCGGGCCTTGCGGCCCCTGGTCGGGGTGGACATGGCGCCCGTGTGTGTTTCTTGTTTTCGTTGGAGCGGTGGCGGGCGTGTTTGTTTGCGTGTGTGGCGCGGAGGAGGGGCAAAAAGAGCGCGTCCTCCCGAATCGCAGCGGTTTCCTTGTCTCTGTGCGGGCTCAGGTGCGGTGTGGCCCGGTTGCCGAGGAGTCGCTTCGCCAGTTGCTAAGAGCGTCGTTGGGTAGCGTCGGGCAGAAAGACGGAGGGGGCGCGACGCCCTCAAGAAGACGACCGATCGCCGCCTCGAAAAATTTGAACGGCGCCGCGCGCGATCCGCGTCGTCGCTGAGAAAACCACAACTCAAAAGAGAGAAGGCGCACGCGCGCCGAGTCGTTACAAAGACAAAGAGGAAGCAAGACTGAGCGTTTGTGCGTGCCTGCGGTTGGAAAAAGAGGGCGTCCCTCCTTCGAAGAAACCAAGCTCGACGAACACAACACCGCGGGCGGACTCTCAGCGCCGCGACGGCACCGGCCCGCCGCTAAAGGTCGCCGCCGACGGCGCCGCGGCCACGCTCGACGGCGCGGGCCCCCCGCCGCCCCCGCCCGCCGCGCCCGAGGGCGTCACGAACGAGGGCGGCGCCGCCGTGCCCGCAGGCGCGGCCAGCCCCGCCGCCGCGCGCGCCGCCGCCGCCGCCGCGTCCTCCGACGTGGCCGCCCCCCCGCCCACGGCGCCGCCGCCGCCGCCCGCCCCCCCGCCGGCCGGCGCGCCGCCCATCGCGTCGTCCTCCGTCGCGTCCGCCCCCTGCCCGACCGACCCCGAGCCGTCCGGGTCGCCCGTCGGCTGCGCCGCCTGCGACGACGGGTGCAGCGACTCGGCCTGCTCGCCGTCCGCGCCGCCGCCGGGCGCCCGCGGCGGCGGCGGCGGCGGCTCCGTGACCGTCGGACCGCCCGCGCCCGGGATGGTCTCGAGCAGCTCGTCGGCGGCGGCCGCAAAGGCGTCGAGCGCCTTCTGGTCGAACAGCACGAACTCGACGTAGCGCACGGGGCTGGTGGGCGCGGCCGCGCCGCCGCTGCTGCCGCCGAGCGCCGCGCTGCCGCCGCCGCTGCTGGGCGCGGGGCCGCCGCCGCCGCCCGTGCCCGCGCCGCCGCCGCCCGTGCCCGCGCCGCCGCCGCCGCCGCCGCCGCTGCCCGCCAGCGTCTCCTTGACCGCCGTCAGCGCCACGGTCGCCGCCAAGCCCATCGGGTACCCGTAGATGCCCGTCGAGATTGCGGGGAAGGCCACGTTCTCCAGGCGGTGCTTGGCGGCCAGCGCCAGCGAGGCGCGGTAGGCCGAGTACAGAAGCCGCGGCGCCTCGTCGCCGTCGCCGCGGTCGCCGTAGACCGGGCCGACGGTGTGGATGACGTACTTGGCCTGCAGCCTGCCCCCGCGGGTGATGCGGGCCTCGCCCGTCGGGCACCGCACGTCGGGCGCGACCTCGGGCACCAGCAGGCACGCCTCGCGCAGCTTTGGGCCCGCCGCCCGGTGCACGGCGCCGTCGACGCCGCCGCCGCCGAGCATGCGCTCGTTGGCGGCGTTGACGATGGCGTCGCCGCTCCACTGGGTGATGTCGCCGACGGAGAGGACGAGCATGGCCGAGTCGCCGAGGCGGTACCAGCGGGCGTTGGCGGACGGCATCTCTATCTTATGGGTTGTGGTTTGACTTGCAAGCAGGGCTAAAAAGCGCTGGGCGCAGATGGCGCGCGCTCCTTCGTGTTGGCGGCGCCGGCGAAAGGCGCGCGTCGTCGGCAGGACGGGCAGCGACAGGAGCGGTCTGCGGCGGGAGCGCGCGCGTGCGCGGGGGATGCGATGATCGTCGCGGTCGTGGTGGTGGTGGTGGTCCTCGTCCGCAGCTCGCCGTGCTGGCGCGTCTGTTGATGGGGGGAGGGGGAGCCCGCGCGCGTGTTCGCTGATGATGATCGAGAGCTGCGAGACCGCTGTTTGCTGCCGCGTGTGTGTGATGGAGTGTGACGTGACGGAGGCCAAGAGGGAGCGATGCGTTGTGTGTCTGTGTCGTGTGACCTGAGCGCTCGCGCGTCTTCAGAAGCGTGATGGATGTTTGATCGCGAGGAGGGAGCAGGAGGAGGAGGAGGGGGACCAAGGGCAAATCGGCTCATGTGCGTATCGTCTTCCAAACACCTGTTCAGGCAATCGACCCGACAACCGACCAATATGGCCCACCTCTCGTGGCGCGCCTCGAGCGCCGCCCTCTCGAGCGTTCCCCGGGCGCTCACCCGTAACCTCTCTCCGCCCGCCGCCACTCCACGCGCCCTCCTCCCGATCCCGTCCGCCCGGACCTACTCCTGCCCGCGGGGCGCGCTCAACAAGCGCGCGCGCCTGCTGCTCGCACCCGCACCGGCGTCGTCACCAGCACCGGCACCGGCGTCGTCACCAGCGCCGGCACCGGCGACGACGACGGCCGCCGAGCGCGCTGCCGCCGCCGCCGACGCGCTTCTCTCCGACGCGGCCAACGACCTCGTCCTCCCGAGCCGCCGCGCCCAGCCGCCCCTGGCGCGC
>Ga0105053_10006833_pt1 | contig 15513 bp, 24 predicted proteins | sample BON01_FD_78093 | JGI IMG/M metagenome (GOLD analysis project Ga0105053, IMG submission 78093) | Freshwater microbial communities from Lake Bonney liftoff mats and glacier meltwater in Antarctica - BON-01 | ecosystem: Environmental > Aquatic > Freshwater > Ice > Glacier meltwater | place: Lake...
AAACACACACACACTCAAAAACACACACACACACACACACACACACACACAAACACACACATAAACACACACACACCAACACACACGCGTGCGCGCACACATGCACACACACACACACACACACACACACACACACACACACACACACACACAAACGTGCGCGCGTTCACACACACACACTCCCACTCTTTCTTTGTTCTGCTCTTTCTCTTCTGATATCTTTCCCTCTCTTTTTCCTTTTCACCAATTTTGACACACAGCCACATTGTGGCTACAATTTGCCAAACACTCGACCAAAAGAGGGGAAAGTGGTGTACCGTTTTCCCCACGAGGAAAGTGGTGAGTGCAAAGCGAACCGCATATTTTCAAAGGGGTTTTCAGCGAGGTTCCGTCGTTGGCGCCTGCAATCTCAGCACCTTTTAGGAAGAAATGGGTTTAGGAAGACATACTTTCAAAGGTTAGAGATTCAAAAAAATCATTTTATTAGAAAAATCCAAGAGACGGGCTCAATGCTGTATTTGTCTGTTCGCACGCAACTGTGTGCACTTGAGCACGACTCTGTACAGAGTGCATACAGCCAACGTGTACAGTGCATACAGCCACCAAGAGCATAAACAATACCAACATAATATTATACTGCTTCGCCGTATCCCCACGTAGAGTCTGTTCAATGAGTTGGGCACACGCGTCAACTGCACGGTTGGTCACAAGCACATTGCGGTTGTGACTTTCATTTTGCGACCATTTCTGCTGTGATTGTATTTCGGAGACCATTGTAGTCGGTGATGTCGATGTGTTGACTGTGCAGCCACTTCATATTAGGTCATGAGGTTCTATTTCTGGCTTGTGGGGTACCCATTGCAAGGTCCTTCCAAGGACAGTACTGCAAGGACAGTACTTATAAATAGCTGATTTTTTTTTTTGGATCAAAATCCTTCCTCCAAATTTCGAAGAACTCCCGGGAAGGTTTTTGCGACCCCTTTAAAAAAAGAGAAAGGAAAGTGGTCATTGAGAAAGTGTATTGGTGACAACCGGTTTCTTTTTAGCCTGGTACTCAGATTTTGTTGTGATCAGGGTTATGATTGTGGATTCAGCTAAGTATTGGTACTGTTTCAGGGGAAAATTATGAGATTACTCGAAGATGACGGAAACATAGGAATTCCTGGTAACATGTAGACCTGATCCAAAGTACCAGTTCAAACATCAATACGTGTCACGAATGTCACGTTCACATTGACAACTCGCATAAATCAAACTCTCCTCCAACAAACCTCTCTCCATTCTTCGCAGGGTGCAGGTGAGGCAAGGCAAGGGTGGAGAGAAAGGTGTGCGTTTGGGGGGCAGATGAAGCATGCAACTATCTTCAAATCCTGCTGATTTTTTTGCCGTAGTTGTTTTTGCCATGTGTAACGCCGCCGCGGTGCTACAATGTCGGACCTCGCCTCGTGCTAAAAGCATGCGCGGCCGCATGCTTTCGGGCACAAGTAGTGAAAACAGAACTAAAATGATGTGATGTTCGTGTCACGTGTGTGCTGGGGGGCAGTGGTGCAGCCTACAGGAAGCAGACAAGCCTCCGGAATCATGACTCGGCATCTTACGGTGCTCACATGCATGGCGCTCGTGGCGTCGGCCTGTGCGGCGCACGTCAGCCCCGCGTCAGCGTCGAGCATGTTGAAGCTCAGGAGCAACCTGAACTCTCAGCGTAATACGCACCTAGTGCCCAGCAAGGCCGCCGGGGCTGAGTACTTTACCTCTCCTGTCAGCGCGGACGAAGAGATGCTCTGTCTCAGAATGAGGTTAGTTGCAACGCTCTCAACTTCCCCCCCCCCCTTGATCTGTTGTTTGCATGCACTACGCGACTGATTCAGAGTATGTGTCTTGTTTCCGGGACAGGGGTGGCGCTGGTACTGCGCTCGAGAACAATTTGTCCATCAATTTTGCCCGAGAGGGCGCATTTGCGCCTGCGCGCGGCGCTGTGCACACAAAATTTATTTGCACGATTGGTCCCAAGACGCAAACCATTGAAAACCTTTCCAAGCTCGTGGCTGCAGGCATGAATGTTGCCCGCATGAACTTTTCTCACGGCGACCACCCTTACCACGCCCAGGTGACAGCTACAAATTGACGCTTGTTGTGCTTTGAACTTGCGTCTGGCTGCACTGGTCTCTTGTACCTTTTCCGTCCGCTAGCCCACGCACATATCCACCTACTCCTCCGTTCTTACTTGCGCTCTGCACAAAGCATCCACTCACTGACTCACACGCTATGTGCATTTTTTCTTGGGCCGTGAACAGACCATCGCCAACATCCGCGAGGCGTTGAAGAAGAGCAAGCGCATGTGCGCTATTATGCTTGACACGAAGGGTCCTGAGATCCGAACTGGCCTCCTCAAGGATGGCAAGGATGTTGAGCTCAAGGAGGGCCAGGTACATGTGTGCAGCATCATGTGAATTTTATGTCAGCAGAGTCAATAATAATCATTGAGCCTCCAGCACCGACCCGCGTGAGGTCTTTACGGCGGATGGCTTTAGCCATCCTCCTCTGGACGCCGCTCCAGGTGCTTAGTTGTTCGACTGATCTCAATTTTTGCGTTGAAGTCTGTGTTGCATCAGAGCACCTCGAGTGGCACACGAGGGCGGTGGGCTCGAGTGGTTTCAGGCGAATATTCAATCAACTCTCAAACGTTTGGTTCCCACAAGCTAACATACTGGTTCCGCATGGCAGGACTTTTGGCTTTACAACGATTGGGATTTCGTTGGTGACGAGAATGGTGTGGGCCAGTCTTACAAAGATCTTGCCCTTTCTATTGACATTGGTGGCACGGTATGTGTGTGTGGGGGGGTGGTGCCAAAAGCAGTGTGGCCAATCTTGCAGAGTTCTTGCCACGTCCATTCAGATTGGTGGCACTGTGTGTCGTGTGTGCTCGTGCGTTTGTGAAATGTCGAACGCATGCTCCGTAAGCGTATGGTGTGCGTATAGGTATTTGTGTCTTATCTTTGTCATTCGTCTTATCTTTGTCATTCGTTCATCTATATTCCTGTTTTTTGCTCTGTGGCTATAGACAGTCGGGAGCGAACCACAACATCCTTTGTGCGGGAATGCTCGTGTGTGTGTGTGTGTGTGTGTGTGTTTGTCGTCTAGATGAATTCGTGTATGTATGAGTAGATCACGTATGTACGTATGTATATGAGTACATGTGTAGAGTCGTTCGTATATTGTGGGGTGGTTCGTTTGCGTGTGGGTTTGTCGTGTAGAGTATTTCGTGTTGCATGTATGTGTGTAATGCGTGAATATGTGAATATGTGTATGTTGTGTAGAATGTCAGCTGTACTGACAGAAACACGTCAGTCGACGCATCGAACAAGCCGAGGTGTTGAGTGTGTGTGTGTGTGTGTGTGTGTGTGTGTCGTCGATTAAATCTCAACATGTCTGTGGTGTTCTTGTTGATTTGTGTTCATGTGTAACAAAGTGTTTTGTTCAACTGTCGCGGTGAACATAACGCATGCATCTCAGCAATGAGGTATTTAACATATACACGAACACCCACCCAACCATGGATATACAAGCATACGAGTAGAAGTGCACGTTCGAACTCGGTGAGGCTAATCAATCCAACCGTCGGAGCACTACACACGAGATCTATAAGAGCTGGCGCGTGCGGTCCTGATGCTTCTTCTTAGTATGCTGGGTGAAACGGCCACCTATATACACACTTGCAGTCGATAAACCCATTAGATCTCTGTCCACCACTTACACGACCATACACAAACAAACAATCACACCAGGTCCTTTTCGATGACTGACATCACACACATGCACCCGCGCACGCACGACATACCCGCACGAACACACCAGATTCTTGTTGACGATGGTCTGATCTCGTTGACTGTCATCGAGAAGAAGGGTGAAGACGTCAAGTGTAGAGTAAACAACTCGGGTGATCTTGGTGGCAGGAAGGGTGTAAATCTTCCCGGTAATCTTTTTGCATACACAACTATACTTCCAGAACATACTCACAAACCATATCAATACAACACATAGTATTGCAGCATTCGAGTGAGTGGGACTGTGGTGCAGTTGCATTCCAACAATACGTCAACATATGGATCCTCCTGTAATTCGCCGCATGGTAGTGCACGGATGTGCAAAGTACTGCAATTGCAACACACTGAGTGCTTCAACTTCAACATGCTGAGAGCTGCAAATGCAAGACAGTGCATTGCGCTGGCGTGAAACTTTTTTGATCAACTGTGGTAGGGATGTGACCCCTCCCACTCACTAGGTGCATCGTTTGGCCCAACGCTTCTTACATTATTCTTTATTCACAGTGGGTTGGTATCATTTTTGAGATGCGCAATTCGCATGTCTCTGGTTTTGTAGTTGTTTAATACATCGGCATGTATCATTGTAAGTATATACATGTACTTATTAATGTGCTTATCAATATATAGATATACATGCTCTGGTGCTGGTGTGCGATTGGTTGGTTTACTTTGGGTGGATATTGGCAGGCGTAAAGATCACTCTGCCCGCTCTCACTGAAAAGGACAAGCTCGATCTCACTTTCGGTTGCCAGCAGGTGTGTGTGCGTGTATGTGTGGCTGTCAGTAGATCACTCTCTATCCCTAAATATATACAGACGCATATATCCACACACAAACACGCATACACATCAGATTCATGACACACAAAGACACACACATGCACGTATATGTGCCTTGTCCTTTCATCCCCCCTCTTGGCTCTCTCGCTTGCTCTCCCGTGATACATATCTGTATGTCTCTGTCTATATACACACATTTACATCCCCCCTTTTCCAATCCTCTCTGCCTTCTGCCCCTCTCTGCATCCATCCCACTCACCCTCCCTGTCGATTCTCTCGCTCTCGCGCGTTCTTTCTGTTTCCCCACCCCATCCCTCCTCACACCTCTCTCGCAATCCTCACTCACACAGGGTGTAGATTTCGTGGCGGCCTCCTTCATCAGGAAGGCTTCAGATGTCATCGGTATCCGCAAGGTACCGCGTGTGATTGTGCTGTGCTGCATGTGTGTGGTGATTTGATGTCTTGTGGGGTCAACCAAAAAATGGTTGACCCCACAAGACTTCTTAGGCGCCATCCATTTTCCATATTTTCCCGAGTATTTACGGCGCCTGTTGTTTGGTGCCGGCACATTGGTTCTAGTGCCTTGATATCTCTATCTAAAATGCTTTATGCAGGTGCATGTGTCATCATTATGCGCATTTGTCTTTGCCATCTGTCCGCAGCATCGCGCATGACATACTGAGTGTATGTGTGTAGCTCTACGAGTAAGCGTCCATTTGTGTGAGCACATGAAGCTAGACTACAGCAAGCACACACAGTGATTCGCTCCGTGTTTTCTCTCATCTGTTCCCGCGAAAAGACACAGGAAAATTTACCTATGTGTGTAGGTCTGTGTGTATTTACACGCGTAGTGTGTGTGTGTTTTGATACGTGTGTGCTCGTTTTGTGTGTATTTTGATACGTGTGTGCTTGAATTGTGCATTGATATCAGCAAGATCACGCAAATGACGCAGAAAACACCTTACTGCACAGCGATATGTGTACGTAGGCATGTTCTGCAAGTCGTTGCTGCCTGTTGGGCTACATGCGCGAGCACTAATCTGAGATTGAAACACAATGTTTGTATCGACATATGTACATCACATACATTGCTGCATGAATTCACTCAGTGCATGTTCGAACTCGGTGAGGCTAATCAATCCAACCGTCGGAGACGACTATACACGAGATCTATAAGAGTTGGCGCGTGCGGTCCTGACTGCTTCTTCTTAGTATGTTGGGTGAAACGGCCATCTATATGCACACATTCAAGTAAACTAGTATGTATCTGTATTGTGTGGTCTTAACTGCGTCTCTGGCAGTCTTATGAGTCAAGCCGTCACGTCTGCATGCATCAATCTTCATCTACGCTACATTTGAATGCACGTAGACATGCATAAACATGTGCAAGTATGTGCATGCCCAGTCTAAATCACAGCATAAGTGGGTGGGGTGAAGCGCGCACGACGATGTAGCGCACATGTCGAACAGGCGCGTGTTTTTGCCGGTGCTGATGTGAATTAACAAAAAACAGCACCTTGATGATAACGGCGGCAAGAATATCAAGATCATCTCCAAGATTGAGAACCAAGAGGGTGCGTTGCTTTGAGTGTCGTGTAAAATATTGTCTGTAACGTTTGCATGCAGGTGGTGATAGTTTATACGTACGTGTGTAATGCACTTTCAAGACGTGTAATGCGCTTTCGAGACGTATGAAATCGCTCGTAGTCACCATGACTCACAATGTGTGACATCACAACACACTGCAACACAAATATATATGAAATGGCCCGAAACGCCCCGAGTCTGAGCATGCACCAATTGTTCAGGTCTCGAAAACTTCGACGAAATCCTTGCTGTGACCGATGGTGTCATGGTGGCACGTGGCGACATGGGGGTGGAAATTCCCGGTGAAAAGGTGACGCTGGCGCAGAAGATGATTATCTCCAAGTGCAACATTGCGGGCAAGCCCGTTGTGACTGCCACACAGATGCTTGAATCTATGATCAATAACCCGCGCCCTACTCGTGCTGAGACTTCCGATGTTGCCAACGCCGTTTTCGATGGTGTGTATCGTATATGTATCATGGCCATATACGTAAATACATATATATATGTATATTGTGCCGTATATATAGATATAGATGTATGTATAATACACGGCTGCGTGTGGATGGCAGCGGTGTGGTGTAATGTGCGTGCGATTGGTGTGTGCGAAACGTGTGTGTTGCAGCGTTTGCCGACGTTTGTGTTTGTAGGTGCATCGGTACCCAGCCCGACTTATGGATTGACTTTCATAAGTCCGTGTGGCACAGTTTGTGTGACAAGTGCGATGCTGAGAGATTTCGAAACACACACACGCTGTAGGCACTGATTGCGTGATGCTTTCCGGCGAGACCGCCAAGGGCAAGTATCCTATCCAGGCCATCGAGACTATGGTGACTATCTGCCGTGAGGCCGAAAAGGTGCTGGATCACACTCAGACATTTGCCGCACTGCGTGCGCATGCCAAGGCCCTCGGCCCCGAGTACATCAACGAGGCCATCGCCTCGTCTGCGGTCAAGACGGCCTTTGACCTCCGCGCCTCCCTCGTCTTGTGCCTCACTGAGACTGGCCGCACGGCACGCCTCGTCTCCAAGTACAAGCCGCACATGCCGGTCTTGTGCGCCACCTGCGATGAGCAGGTGGCCCGACAGTGCCTGGTGCTGCGCGGGTGCTATCCTATGGTGGTGGGCTCCATGGTGGGCTCCGCCTCGCTCATTGCACGTTGCCTCGCCACTGCCAAGGTCAACGGGCTTTGCAAGACGGGTGACGTGTGCGTTGTCATCAGCGGTATCCAGGAGGGTATCTCCGGTGCTACCAACGTGCTCCGCGTGCTGCAGATCGAGTAAACAGCCATTGCTGTGCATGTCCTTCGCGACAGAAATCTGTTGGACGTAGGCTGCAGGCTCAGGAGTGCTTCAAGAGTGCTGAGTTGTTGATGCACCGCCGATTAACCTCGCCAGGAGGGTAAGGCGCACATAATCTGGGAGCCGCTTCGAAATAGACTTAAATTTTCGATTCGTAAAGGCTGCTGTTGTACAAAACACAAGTTTGACCCAAGTATCCGTCGACAAGAAACCTACCAAAGCTTTCTTTGTACAAACTTTAGTGCGCCTCACCGCACTTTTCTCAATTTTGAACTCGACTCCTCGAATTCGGTGGCCCTCGTGTGTCAATGCCCTTTAACCACGTATTTCTTCGACAGAAATTAAACATGCAATGAAAAATATTTGCCTTGCACTCCAACTTTGGCTGAAATGTCGTCGCTATCTCCTGCCCTCGTCTAGGGCCTGTTGATTTGTTTTAGGATGCAGCTGACAGTAAAAGGTGTGTCCCTGCTTGTGTCAACGCGTGACTCGAGTAACATCATGACTCTCACATCGAGCAACCATTTTAACCCACACAAAAAGGTCTATTCCGCTGTCTCGTCTGCACCGGGTGGGGGTGTGACTGCCGTTTAGTTTTGAATGATACAACTTGGTCCGGGCTGAGAATGGGCAGAGGAATTCGCTGGGGGGTGGTGTAAGGGAGGAAGAAAGGGGCGCGGGGGCGGGGTACACAGACTCACGTACAGCGTGTTGCAGTGTTCTGGGTTGTGGTGCCGGGTGTTGCATTACGTTGCAGTGTTTGTAGAGGACACGTGAGCGAAAGACAAGAGAAAGACGAATATGGTGCCGCAGTGTGTTGCAGGGTTGTGTTTTGCAGTTTGTTGTGTTGTAGTGTGCTGCAGACTGCCCGCTGGCAGAAAAGACGTACAGTATGTGTTGCAGAGTGTTGCAGTATGGTGAAGGGTGTTGCAGTGTGCTGTATTGCGGTGTGCCGCAGACGGCACACGAGCAAAAAAGACGAGAAGGACGTGCACGTTGCAATTTGTTGAAGTGCATTACAGGGTGTTGTGCAGCAGTCTGTTGCAGGATGTAACGGTACACGAGCGACAAAGACGACAATGACGTATGTGTTGCAGCACGGTGCAGTGTGTTGCAGTGCTTTGTGCAGCATGGTGCAGTGTGTTGCAGTGTTTTGTGTGGCGACGAGTGAAAGAAGAACGAACAGTAAGCAGAATCGTGTGTGATAGAGTTCATTAAAGAGTGACCTCATCATAAGGAGCTCGAAGTATTGAAAACGAAAAACACTCGTCTGAGATTGCATACACTACCAGATGCGAGCCTGAGGACAGCACGCAAGCGTGGCTCAGTTGGTGAGAGCAAGGGACTGTTAATCCCTAGGTCGTCGGTGAAGGCACAGACAACCCCAGCCAAAACTAGCGAGTATTGGGCTCCTGCGTGACAATTTCACGTAGGGGCGAATCCAGGTCTACTGCGTGACTATCTCACATAGGAGCGGTGACTGACTGAGGGCTAACACTGCAAGTGTCTTGTTTGGGAAGCAAACCTAATCTGATGGCAGATGCAAATAGGAACACACCTGTGGTCGTCGGTCGCCACCTCAGTATTATACGTACAGAATCACAACAAACGTCATGTGCATGCTGTCGTGTAGTCGACAGAATCGCAAAAGGGGGGTTGGGAAAGAGAGGAAAGTTTACTACAGGACAGCCATGAACAGGGCAAAAAGGCAATGATAATAGTGAAAACTCCTGGATTTCAGGTGGGCTCCACAACAGCAGCAGAAGAAGGAGGAGAGGTGAAGGGGGGGGGAGGGGAGAGAGGGGAGAGAGAAGAGGATTGCAATTTGACAGTTGGAGCCTTGTCACCTGGGCTATTTATACCCAGAGACAACTCCATTTGTGATCAAGCTTGATCACAAATAGAGTTGTCTCTGGGTATAAATAGCCCAGGCGACTAAGGCTCCAAATCTCACAATTGAATTCGACATTAGAGTCGGCGGCGCCAAGAGCGAGATCAAGGTCGAGAACAGGCAAGGCCATGAATATAGCGCCAGGGATTTCTCCGAGAGTGTCAAGGAAATCACCGTCGTTGGCAACGTCGTCATTGTCATCGTCGGTCATCACAGCGCTCACACGGACATTGGTGTGCCCGTCTGCAACGTCAACATTCGCCCATGCATCGGCTTCCTCGTTGTCAACCTCAAAGCAAGAGGAGGGACGATGGGCTGAGGGACTCGAAGAGTCGCTGCGATACGATGCTTGGGTTTGTGCCGTCAGGCAGAGACTGCGACCCGACGACAGCGGGACAGAAGCAGAGTCAACAGAACCGGGAACGACAACAGCAGTCATTCCAGGAGACAGTGAAGGATTGCCACCTTCCCCGTCTACACCTGTACCAAGGGCATTGATAATGTCGCTACGGACAAGACCGCTGGCATCAGACGTGCCTGCACGAGGGTTTCCTGCTGACGAGGATAAGAGATGTCAAGAGCACTGCGGATGAGGTAATCAGCTGCCGACCGAAGACGAACAGAAGTGGCACCCATGGGGTGAGCTTTGCCATGAACCGATAAATGAGTGCGTACGGCTACAGTGTATACAACGGCAAGGCAGATCGCATACCTATTATAGCTGAATGTGCTAGCTCGACTCCACTTGAAACGCTCACTCCCGATGTCATCTTCATCCCCAACAAGATTAGAATACTTAACCGTCTGCATGTCAGCCATCACCCACAGGAGCCGTAGGAATTCAGGATGAATCTTGCCAGTGACAGATAACATCGCAGGTACTAAAGTGATGTTCTGGGCAGCGTGGTCACTTTTGAATTTGCCGATCTTGCTGCGAGCCCGAGCGTGAAGGTAGTCACCGAGGTGCAGCTTAACTATGAGGCCATGCTGCATGCTGCTGCCAATCCTTTCACAGACGAGAGATACATTCAATACCAAAACATCATATCCTCGAATTCCAAACTGCATTTTTTTCCAATGCAGATGATATCAACAAACAAGGTGGTGTACAAGCTAGTTGTGCCGACGCATTCGAATCTCAGAGTCGATAACCTAAATGGATGTTGTGCGAATCTCACAGTTGATAACCTCTTCCACACAACAAAAAAGCGAGCGCTGTATAGCCCATTCCCGAGAAGATGAGACTCCAAATGCTCGTCGAAACGCAAATCGAAATCCTCAATGGTCAAAGTTCAGGTCTCTTTTCAAATGAGATATTTGAAAAGAGACCTGTGATGACCGTCCAGGATTTCGTTTTGTATTCCAATGACCATTTCGAGTCTTATCTTGTCGGGGACGGGCTGAATAATGTATCGACTTTGAGATTCGACGTGATCATGGCCGGCAATGGCCCCAGCTGCAGTGTGCTTTTTATCCGAGACGATGTAAAACTATCTCAGTTGGTCAGAGTGCGGGACTGTTAATCCCGAGGTCGTCGGTTCGATTCCGGCAAAAACTCCAAGAACTGAGAACCCAAATCTGCATGGATTTGAACTACATAGACCCTCAAACAAGGGTACTAAACTACTGTTACAAGTAATAAAAGCAATCATCAATCAACAGGGGAGTCAACCTGAGATCCAGGAGTTTCCATTATCATAATCATCATTTTCCCCTATTAGTGGCTGACATATAATATACATTCTCTCTCTCTTCTTACAAATGAGCACGTGATCCCCGTACTGATCAAGCACAAAATTCTGGCAGGCAATTGCGTGCGTGCGACAGCATGAGCACGCATAAGTGGGATGGGTGCCCCGAGCGCTTGACAGGAAAAATCCACCCAAATCTCACCAACGAAGCGTGTCAGCTGTTTGTGTGGCCCGAAACTTGCAAGGAAAGAAAGCAAGCGGCATCCAGTTAAGATGCCATGTCTTCTGCTCCAGAAAAGGATCTGCCTCTATCTGAGAGTCAGTGGGAGGTGTGGGAAAGTGAATGCCAAAGATGGTGTCATCGGGATCTGCGGGGCAGGCCTTGAAACGTTGAGAGCTCTGTAGACCGAGAGTCTGCTCGCTGCGAGTCAAACAAATGTTGTTTAGAAAATATTGATGAGAGGGCCACAAGCGCATGAGGTAAGCCGTGATCACACGCTGCGCGGGAACTGAAGGCGCCTGAGCGTTGCCGTCCGGATTTGAATCTACTGCTTGCGAGCTGTAAATCAGGACCCCAGTGAGGGAAAGTAGAACGTCGAGGACAAAAAGTTTGCGTGCCAAAATTTTCAGAGGGAGAGAGTGTTTATTAAAGAGATAAACTCATCAAGAGGGCAAATGCTAATTTATGTCATAAGACTCCCAGATGTCAGATGGGCTCCCTAAGAGTCGAGGGAAGTGAGGGGGGGGAAGTCACAACTAGACCGACACCTACACCACCTAGACTGACACCTTGACCATTGAAACCTACACCTACAACTGCACCAACACCGACACCTACACTGACATCCACCCCATTATCGTCGTAGCCCGCGTCCTTGCACTCACCCATATGGCCAAGGATTGCTTCGAGGATGTCCGCCGAGTCGTTGTCATTATCGTCACTCTGTGCGTCATCTTGCAGACGAGCATGGGTAAAGCCACGATCAACACCATCTCAATCTTCGCCGTCACCGCTGCCACCAAGAGCGGCATTCTGAAGGGAGAGAAAAGGGGTGATGTCAACATCATCGTCGTGCACTGTGAGCAGGTAGCTTGAGGGACTGCCGCTAATGTCAAGACCTTCAAAGCCAGGGCAACAGCCATCATCGACAGCACTAGTACAGGCACCTGTACCACCTGCGTTGTCATCACCACAACCAAGAGTGGCTGCAAGCCATTCAGCGGCTGCGACGCCGCCAGCAGCATGGGTACCATCGGCAACCACACCTGCCTCTCCAGAGGCACCTGCACGAGTAGCATGAGTAGATGGCGCTACGCTGTGGGCACCATCACCCATATTGACAGCGGGGTGAGGGGGTGCGGGGCGAGGGGGTGCGCGGTGCGATTCATGTGCAGCGCCGTGCATGAGGCATTCAGCAGAGGACATGGGCTGGCCAGCTTGATGACGCGCCGGCGGACCTGTACTGTGTATGAAGAGGCGTAGGCGTGTGGCAGTAGTATAAGCGATGGCATTGCCAATCGAGTTTTTGTTAAAACTAAACCTGCGAGCTCGACTCCACGTGAAAGCCTCGACGCCAATTTCCTCCTCTGCGCCGATGAGCGCATAGTAATTGCGCGTCTGTTTGTCAGCCAAGACCCACAGAAGACGAAGAAGCTCGGGATGAATTTGGCCAGCAACTGACACAATTGCAAGTGCAAACGCCGTACCAACAACAGCATGATCATGACAGTACTTTCTGATTTTGACCCCAACACGTTCCTGGAGATAGTCATTGGTTGGTACATTGCAATTGAGGTGTCTGTTATGGTGCTAATACCAATGTGGTCGAAGCAGATCAAAACATCAATGACAAGGTTGTTGGAGCCATCAAGACAAAAGTTCATAAGCTGGACATCACCCTGCTTGTTGCTGACGGCCGCCGTCGTCGACACCTTGTGGTTGACACGCATAGAGGAGCCTGTGTTGCGGGCTAGTGGCGCCAAGATATCCATGACATGATTGTGGCCTCAGGTGGCTCTAGGCGCGCCCATGGATCTGCAGAAGAAGCTCATCCAAAGCTCCAGACTGAAGCGAGTGACGGGGTTTTGAGCAGACATGTCAGCCATCCAAGAAAGAGGGGCCCCAGTTGAAGGTCCAACCCTTCTTCTTTCCGACAGGCGTTGCAGGATTCACTGGCTGAGCATTGGGGTCGATAGAGTCGGTCTGCGGAAAGTACTCATTCAAGATCGTGTCACGGTCATCCTTTAGAACTGCTGAGATCCGCTGCACACTCTGAAGCTTCAAGTATTCTTCGCTCCGTGCAAGCGCGACATGACCGAGCACATATGGATGATCTTTCCAACACTGCATTAGGTGCGTAGTGAATATGCGCTGACTCGGGTCTGTGGAAGGATGCTGCTGCGCCTCCGAACTGCTATTGTGTCGGCCTTCTCCCTGAGTACTCTCGAAGAGCATGGATAGTTGGGGTAAAACCAGCGATGGTAGCGCTGAGGGAGGTTTGCTGGGACGGGTGCCACCTGCAATCAGATACTGCGTATCAATAGGGCCCGCAATGGCCACAAAGACAGCACTGGACGCTGGCCCTGCAGCTAATCCCCATTCAATGCAATCATAATCTACAAGCAGGAAGGCATGAGCGTATGTGAAGGCTGTCAAAATGGGCGCTGTCCAGAAATCTGGATTGGACATGTCCTGCCCCGGCGCCCACACGCCCGCGAGGTTGGTGAGATCTTGCTGAGCATTGCTGTGATGACCCAACCACCGCACAAGCGAAGCTGTCGACGCGTAAACAGCTGAAATAGCACTGCCAGCACAAGGTGTGATTCCATAACCCTCTCGGTGATGGGGCATTTGCAATTTCATGTTAACGAAGGATCGTAGCTCCAATGTCCAATCTGTGTGAGTGCCACCAATGCCTCTGGTGCATATGGACTCGAAAATGATTCCAAAATCCCGAGTGATTCTGAAATAAGGGGCGTGGGCGTGTTGCGGGCAAGGAAACCAGGCGTGTGTTCGGGCAGAAGCGCAGCATGTGATAATGCATAATGCCATCAGTGAGTACATGATCTATTTTACCAACGTAAGAATAACAGCAACACCAACCCACCGGTGAACGAGCAGGAGACTTCATGGTTGACGACGTCTTAGACTAACAAATTTGACGTTGGACTACCTATGTCCTGGCTCTGCTGCTGCGGCACCTTTTCCTTGCGGCTGATGTCGATTGTCTTGTTGGCAACCAAGTTTGGATTTCCTCTTTGCGAGCAGTGAGGCGGGGTTTGGGAAAGCAGATTCAAAGATAGAGGGATGGGAGCAATCAAAGCAGACGAAAGAGGTGGTGCCGAAGCTGGTGCTGTAGGCGAAGTCAGCTGTTTTGACGTCGGTAGCTTCTGGGAAGGTGCTGAGTGTGAATCAACGGGATCCAACAGCAGGATTTCATCCGAGCGAGTCCAAAACCCGAGCCCATTTCCACTGCATTGGTTCAAGTAGACGCCAGAGCGGCGTCACAACGGAGGAGAAAGGCAGATCCCAATCGAACGGGTCGGAGGGGTCGCGAAGCAGACCTTCGGAAATGAACTGCCCGAGCATGCGACAAGTGCACTCATGCCCCTCTTGATTGATATTGTTTTTATTACTTCGTAAAAAATAGTCTAGTAGCTTTGCTGGAAGCTCTATGTGCTTGAATCTTTTTTTTTAGATTCATGAATATCGTTTTTTTCTGAGATTTTTTTTTCCTTTTTGTGTGTGTGCAAGGTCTTTGTCTCTAACAAAGACCTAAATAATGAAATTAGTCTTCCTTCTCCTCATTCTGGCATTGGTTGTAACCAGTACCAACCTTGGTTGTAACCAGAAAAAACGCGCCAAAATGGCAGGAAAATGACCTGGTTTCGGGGGGCCACGGCCGTGGCTCGCAGCTTGGGCGGGCCATGAACTGGTCGGATCGGCTCCGCACCAGTGCAGATAAGCGGATGTGGTCTAGACGGAGCGCTGTCGTGATGGTGCGATGAGCTGCTGTCGGTTGTGGTCGTTCTGCGTCTACCTGTCGTTCTTCGTGAATGGGGCAATTGAGCTGCTGACTACGGCGGGTGACCCCCCTCTGGATTGTTGTTCTCACGAGGAGGAGAAGGGCGGAGCTTCTTGGCGTCGAGTCGGGCTTCTCGCGCAGTCGCTGCCGCGCCGTCGTTCCAGGCGTGCTTGCATGCGTGCATATGTACATTTTGTATGTGCGTGTGTATAGTGAAGTGAAGATTGCTTTTATTATAGCTCAGAAAGAAATAATGTAGTAGTTTTGTTAGGAACTCTCAAGGTGCAGTCTTTTATTCTCATCGAAGTGAGTGACTGTGGTTTGCTGATTGTCGTCACATCTTCTACTTTTCTCAAAAGAAAAGACATGTTAAAAGAACAAAGCAGTTAGTCCAAGATCTCATCCCGCCTCTTAG
>Ga0105053_10006834_pt1 | contig 15512 bp, 6 predicted proteins | sample BON01_FD_78093 | JGI IMG/M metagenome (GOLD analysis project Ga0105053, IMG submission 78093) | Freshwater microbial communities from Lake Bonney liftoff mats and glacier meltwater in Antarctica - BON-01 | ecosystem: Environmental > Aquatic > Freshwater > Ice > Glacier meltwater | place: Lake...
ACTACATTATCAGGTGATTTAGTTATTAATGGTGGTAATATTACTAATAACGAAATATTAAATGATAATAATATTTTTTCTGATTCAACTGGTAAAATAACATTAGGTGGTGGTGATGTAGAAATTAGTGCTCCAGGAAAAATGACAACAATTAGAGGCGATTTAACAGTTACTGGAACTATAACAACATCAGAAATATCAGGAACAGATATAAATCCAGCACACGCTCATATTTTTACAGGAAATACAGACAGCAACACAGAAGTAGAACATAGATTTAATTTTTCGATACAAGCACGGTATGTTAGATATCATCCGGAAACTTACAATATTCATATATCTATGAGAGCTGGTGTTATAGTATCAACTACACCTACCACTACACAGTATCCCACAAGTACAACGATTAGTAATCCTCCTGAGGCTAACCGTACATATAGTAGTACTTTTGATACTACCCCTGAAAATATCAATTCAGAATTAGATTCATCAACAGATTGGAGGTCTGCATTAGTTCTTTATACTTCACAATGGATGACAATTGATTTAGGTAATATTCAAAATGTTGCGGGTGTAATTACCCAAGGAGGTCAAAACTTTAATGAATATGTTATTTCGTATAAAGTATCAGTATCGAAAAATGGTATTAATTATTTCTATGTACCGGCATCTACTGCAGTTCCATCTCTTCCATCTCTTCCATCTCTTCCATCTGTTAATAATGACCCTATTTTACAAATTGGTAGTACATCTGACATTCATAATCAAGATAGAGGTATTAGTTTTAGTACGAGTAGTCGTGGAACCGGGTTTATGGGTTATGTTAATAGCGTAAATGAATTTATGTTTTCAACAAATTCTACTAATAATAATAATAGTGTTGCTGGAATACCTGGAAATATTCGTTGTGCTGACTTGAATTCTAGTAGTATTGGTAATTTTGCTGGTACATTAACTTGTAGTAAACAAAGTGGAATAGGCTTAGAAGTATCAAGCAACGCTAACATTAATGGTGATTTAAATGTGAATGGTATTACTACATTATCAAGTGATTTAGTTATTAATGGTTTATTAAATATTAATGGTTTATTAAATGTTAACGGTGCTACATTATCAAGTTTTGTACATATTTATGGTGATTTAAATGTGAATGGTTTTACTACATTATCAGGTGATTTAGTTATTAATGGTGGTAATATTACTAATAACGAAATATTAAATGATAATAATATATTTTCGACTTCAACTGGTAAAATAACATTAGGTGGTGGTGATGTAGAAATTAGTGCTCCAGGAAAAATGACAATAATTAAAGGTGATTTAACAGTTACTGGCACTATAACAACATCAGAAATATCAGGAACAGATTTAAATCCAGCACAAGCTCATATTTTTACAGGAAATACAGACAATCAAACATCAGTAATTAATATCTTTAATTTTTCGATACAAGCACGGTATGTTAGATATCATCCGGTAACTTTCAATAGTAGTATATCTATGAGAGCTGGTGTTATAGTATCAACTACACCTACCACTACACAGTATCCCACAAGTACAACGATTAGTAATCCTTCTGAGGCTAACCGTACATATAGTACTTTTGATAGTAACCCTGAACATATAGCTTCAGAATTAAATTCATCAGTAGCTTGGATTGCATCAGATCTTGATACTTCACCATGGATGACAATTGATTTAGGTAATATTCAAAATGTTGCCGGTGTAATTACCAAAGGACGTGCAAACTTTAATGCATATGTTATTTCGTATAAAGTATCAGTATCAAAAGATGGTATTAATTATTTCTATGTACCAACAGCTACTGCAGTTCCATCTGTTAATAATGACCCTATTTTACAAATTGGTGGTACGTCTAACATTTTTTATGGCGATAGAGGTATTAGTTTTAGTACGGGTAATGATGGTACCGGGTTTATGGGTACCGGATTTATGGGTTATGATAGTCTTGCAAATGAATTTAAATTTTTAACACGTGCTGATATTAATAATCGTGTTGCTGGAATACCTGGAAATATTCGTTGTGCTGACTTGAATTCTACTAGTATTGGTAATTTTGCTGATACATTAACTTGTAGTAAACAAAGTGGAATAGGCTTAGAAGTATCAAGCAACGCTAACATTAATGGTGATTTAAATGTTAACGGTATTACTACATTATCAAATGATTTAGTTATTAATGGTGGTAATATTACTAATAGTTATACATCAAATGATAATAATATTTTTTCTGATTCAACTGGTAAAATAACATTAGGCGGTGGTGATGTAGAAATTAGTGCTCCAGGAAAGATGACAACAATTAGAGGCAATTTAACAGTTACTGGCACTGTTAATAATGACCCTATTTTACGAATTGGTGATACATCTGCTAACATTTATGGCAATAGAGGTATTAGTTTTAGTACGGGTCAAAATAGTACCGGGTTTATGGGTTATGATAATAGTGCAAATGAATTTAATTTTTTAACAAGTGTTGGTATTGATAATAATAATTATCTTTATAATAGAGTACATGGAAATATTCGTTGTGCTGAATTGAATTCTACTAGGAGTGGTAATTTTGCTGATACATTAACTTGTAGTAAACAAAGTGGAACAGGCTTAGAAGTATCAAGCAACGCTAATATTAATGGTGATTTAAATGTGTATGGTTCATTACAAGCAAATTCAGCATTAAATTGGTTTGGTTGTAAAAAATTTCATTCTTTCGTAGGACAGTTTAATGTTATACCTAATAATACTATATCTAATAATCAAAACGATATTCTTGTTGAATTAGGAACCTTAAATACAAATGTACCTTCAGATAATCTTGCAGCAACAAAGTTTTTTATTGATAAAGTTGTAATAGGTATTAAAAATCCAACAACTACCGCAGTTTTTTCTAATCTAAGACTACGTACTACAACAAATTTGCCAGTTAACGAAGATACAACCATTAAAATTGTAGGGGAAGGTGTAGAATCATTTAACCCTAGAACATCAGTTTCTGATGGTGTTACTGGCAGAGATATTTATATGCACTCAGCAGCAGGGTCATTTCACGTATTTACACCAAATATTACAGCACCTGTAGATAACAAATATTTGTCTTTATGTCTAGCTCAGATTATGACTCACCCTTTCACTAATGATCATCGTAACCCTTGTAGAATCACAGTAATGATGGAATATACATTATATTAAATAAATAAAAATAGTTTAAACCCTCGAAGATTTAAAATAGGAGAAAATTATAATTTAAATATATTTTTAAGTTAAAGATATAATATTATTAATATTTAAGATATAGATTATAGATTTTTTTGTCTTACATCTATAACATTATAGCTACGTTCTTCTAAAAATATTAATTTGGGGTATAGTATTGATGTTAATAAATCTTCATATGTCTTTGAAGAGACATAATAATAATTTACACGTCTTGAAATAGTCAAACCTTAAAGTTTTTAAAATATTTCAACTTAATAGTTGTCCCATTTTAAATCTTCAAAGTGTGTACAAACATAATTTATAATTTACGAAACTAAAAATATATAAAATATATAAAATAAAAATATAAAAATATATAAAAAATAAAAATAATTTAAACATAAAAATAAAATTAACATTAATCATTTTATAAAAATAATTCTTTTTCAACTTTTTCTTTATCATAAATAGCAATACAAGGACACTTATCCCATTTACTATATGATACAATAATTCTGTTTTCTTCAACAATTAATCCCAATGAATATTCAATCTTTTCTCCTTCATATTTAAATAGAATAGACCATTTCTTAATACTCATTGTTGATTTATCAAATACCGCAAACAAGTGGTAGTATTCTCGTGGACGGCAATACTCAACAACGTGGCAAATAAACCATATTTCATCATTAAACGTACATCCATTTGTTGAGCCTCTTACTTGTTGAAAAAAAGGCGGCATTTCGATTTCTTTTTCTTTATTAAAATTTAATTCAGAATTAATAGTGTCTGTTTTTATAATTTTACCAATAATTAATGGATACCATTGATAAATAATATTATTATCTCCATAAATAACCCAATTTTTTTCACATTCTTTATTATAAGGTGTATTAACATAGTTATAAGATAATGTGTTTATAATAGTATTGTCTTCAAGGTTATTCATATTTATTTCACCATAACCAATATTTAATTTATGTGTAATAGGGTTTTGACACGTTCCTAAAAATGGTATTATATTACTTGTACTATCTAAATTACAATATGGTTTAATATCTTCTATACCAAGATATCGTAAATTATTATTCGTAGGTATATCAATAACACGCATTTGTTTAATATTTAAATCCTCATCTAAATCATATATTTTATTTACTGTTATAATTTTACCATTATTAACAGCAAAAACATAATTTCCATTTTCACAAATTTTATAATTAACAAATCTAATATTTAGCATATATTTATAGGTTTGTCTTTCTTTTTTTATTTTATTATCATTATCATTTTTATTATCATTATCATTATCATTTTTATTATCATTATCATTTTTATTATCATTATCATTATCATTATCATTTTTATTATCATTATCATTTTTATTATCATTATCATTATCATTTTTATTATCATTATTATTTTGATTATCATTATCATTTTGATTATCATTATCATTTTTATTATCATTATCATTTTGATTTTTATTCATAGTAGTAATTTTAAAAATACAGGGATTGGAACCAAACATTTCATATTCTATTTCACATATATTTATTTTTTCGGTTAGTTCGATACCGTATAGCATTTTTATCATATAAGTGTCAGATGATAATTTAGGGCAATAAAATTTATAATTAGATAAAAGATTATTATAAGATTGATTGGTATAATTCATTAATCTATTAATTACTTTATACGTATTAGGATAATTAGTATAATAACCTAAAATACTTAATTCATAATCAAATCCAGTTTCATAGACATCTTTATGTATAAATAAGGTATCATTTTTAGGATAAGGTATCTCTTTACCTAACATACAAAAAACCATTGCTAATTTATTTTTACCTCTTTCTCTATAATATTTACAAATTTCATATAGTGTTTCACTACGAGTTTGATGATGATTATAACCGTTCATCCAAGCATAAATAGCTTCACCATCTTGTCCTATTTTCATGTGAGCGTATCCTAAATTTAAATAGGAATAAAATATTTCTTCTATCCATCCACCTAATTCTATTCTTTTTTTATAGTAATCAATGCTTTCTTGATGTCTTCCAGAGTTAAAATAAGAATTAGCTAAATAAAAATAATAACGACCATTATTAGGTTCTTCTACAATACCTTGTTTTAAAAGTCTAATATCTCTTTCAAATTTGTCATTTTTACATCCACCATCACCAATATCATTAATCCAAATACTATCACATTTTTCATTCACTGTTCCTTCAGGTAAATCATAATATTCGTGTGTTGGGCCAACACAAGAAGCATTTATATCTAAACGGATCAAACGTGTATTATAATAGTTTAATCCACCACCTGTTTGTATTATCATATAAGCACCTTGAGTTAATGTTTGTTTATCAAATGTTGGTTTAATTTTGAAAATCATGTCGGCGTCTAGTAAAAGAGCATACGTTGCTTTTCCTTTTGCTGCAGTTAAAGCAATTGTTCTGTTATAACCAAAATTTTTAAACGGTTCATTAATAATTTCACCTGGTATATTATGTTTATTAAAAAATGAAGTTATTATTTCTGCTGTATTATCAGTTGAACCTGTATCACAAATAATATAAGTATCAATAATAGGTAAAACAGATTCTAATAAACGTATAATAATTTTAGATTCATTACGAACAATCATATTTAAACATAATGAAACTTTATTTTTATTATCTATAACATTATCTATTTTCTTATCAATATTATCTAACTCTTCTAAATCTTCTAAATTTAAAGTTTTATTAGTAGTACGTTTTTTTTCTTCTTCTTCTAATAATTCTGTAATAAGTTTCATATTATTATTAAATTCATTTTTTGGTATTATTAAAGAAGACATGATTTTTAATTTATTATAATTATATTCTGGATAACTATTATTTTATATATTTTAATTTTATTTTTAAATTTAAAATTTTAAATTTTAATTAAATTATAAAAATAAAATATTAATTAATAGTAAAGAATATAATTTTAAATATTTTAAATAAAATGAAGTGTACGTTTGTAGTCATTGTAATTATTATTGGTATTGCAATTATACATTTATATAAAATTAAATCTTACGAACATTTTCAAGATGTTGCTATTGAAGGTAATCAAATTATTAGTGAGAGTTCAGAAATAATAATTCCAAGTATGGAACAACTTAGCTTTAATGGGTTTTCGTTAAAGTCTATTATGGATGATAAAGCAAGTAAAATCGAATTAAATAATGCTATGCCAGAATTATCAGTTATAGCATATGCGGGAGCCTTAGCACCTACTGGATGGCAACTTTGTAATGGTAGCGCATTAAAATATACAAATAATAGTTTTGTTAATACTACCGATATCAGAATAAACAATTTTAGGAGAAATGATACTGGTGACTTAGTATTAACACCAAATTTACAGGGTAGATTTATTTTAGGTAATGGTTCAGATGGTCTTGATAGAGTACTATATCATTCTGCTGGTGAAGCAAATGTTACTTTAACGGAAGCACAAATGCCAAGCCATAATCATAATTTTACTGGTATGGGTTCTGGTAATACTTGGTTAAGTGAGTATAGTCGTGACGGAACATATGGTAGTGAAAAAGATTCAAAATTAGTGACTACCAATAATACTGGTGGTGGTCAAGCCCACAATAATATGCCCCCTTATTACGTTTTAACTTATATAATAAAACAACTTTCTCCTCCTTCCTAAAATCCACATCACTATAAAAATAGTTTTATTTGATTCTTAAGAATCATTTATTTTTTAAATATTTTTAATTTAAAAGTTAAGTATATAGTTAATTTAAATATAAAACATTTGTTTATTTAATAATAATAATAATAATAATATAATTAACTCAGAAATGGATCCTAAACAATTAGAAGTCATTTTTATCGCTACCAGAGACTATTTAAAAAATAATAAGTTAAAAATTATTATTGGAACACCTTGTTTTGGTGGTATGTTACATAATGGTTATTTTCAAAGTATGATTGAATTATCAGCGAATTTTACAAAACTTAACATTCCTTATACAGTGATGACAATTGGAAATGAAAGTTTAATTCAACGTGCACGTAATGGTATTGTAGCACAATTTATGAGTGATCCAGAAGCAACTCATTTAATGTTTATTGATGCTGATATTACATTTAGTTGGATTCATATAGTTAAATTACTTTTAAGTGGTAAAGAATTATGTGGAGGGTGTTATCCTAAAAAATCGTTTAATTGGGATAAAATTAAACATCAATTATTAAAAAATCCTACAATGAATGATGATGAATTAATGGCAAAATCACTTGACTATGTTTTTAATCCAATTTATCATAAAGAAGGTGAAAATATTATTATTAAAATAAATAAGTGTATGGCACAAGTCAAAGATATTGGAACAGGTTTTATGCTTATTAATAAAAGTGTTATTAATAAAATGATAGACAACTATCCTGAAACTAAATTTATGAATAATGTTGCTGGATACGGTAACAATAATGTGAATGATTATTTTTATGCATTATTTGATTGTTGTATTGATCCAGTAAGCCGTGTATATTTAAGTGAAGATTATTTATTTTGTAAAAGATGGATTGAAATTGGTGGTGAATTATGGCTTGATTTAGGCATAAATTTAAATCATACTGGTATTATTGATTATAAAGGATGTTTAAGTTCAACTATTGGTGAAATAGATATAATGAATAAAGACGCTAAAATGTTAGCTAAACAAAAAGATACTATAAAAAATCCTATTAGTGATGAAGATGCAGAAATAATCCACAAACAAAGTGAAGAAAATGTTAAAACTGATAAAAAGACACACAATGAAAATTAAAATAGAAGAAACAAGAGAAACGGAGACACGGAGACACGGATACACTGATACATTGATACACTGATACACGGAGAAACAGAGAGAAAGAAAACATTTAAATTAATTTTTTTTTGTATTCCTATTATTTATTAATTTTGAATTTTTATTTTTTTTTGATTTTTTATTCTTTCTTGATTTTTTATTTTTATTCTTTCTTGATTTTTTATTTTTATTTTTATTCTTTCTTGATTTTAATTTATTATTATTATTATGAAAACCACCGATTACCTCTGTAGTAGTGTTGACTTGTGCTTGAGTTGCTTCTTGTTGTGGTGTTGATTGATTTTCTTGTGATTTATTTTCTTGTGGTGGTGGTTGTTGTGATTGAGTTTCTTGTGTTGGTGATTGATGTGTTTCTGATTGATTTTCTTGTGGGTTATGTTCTTGTGGTTTATTTTCTTCTGCTGCTTCTGCTGCTACTCTTTCTGCTTCTACTCTTACTGCTTCTGCTGCTACTCTTTCTGCTTCTACTCTTACTGCTTCTGCTACTACTCTTTCTGCTTCTACTCTTGCTGCTTCTGCTGCTACTTCTGCTGCTTCTGCTACTACTCTTTCTGCTTCTACTCTTGCTGCTTCTGCTGCTACTTTTTCTGCTTCTGCTTCTTCTGCTACTCTTGCTTCTTCTTTTACTTTTGCTGCTTCTGCTTCTGCTTTTTCTGCTATTACTTTTTCTGCTGCTGCTTTTTCTGCTGCTGCTTCTGCTTCTGCTACTACTTTTTCTGCTGCTGCTTTTTCTGCTACTACTTTTTCTGCTGCTGCTTTTTCTGCTACTACTTTTTCTGCTGCTGCTTCTGCTGCTTCTTTTGCTGCTGCTGCTGCTGCTACTTTTGCTGCTGCTGCTGCTGCTACTTTTGCTGTTGATTTATCTCTTCCTTCTTGGTCTCCTTTTTTTGCTGCTGCTGCTGCTGCTGCTGCTACTCCTTTATTTATTCCTTCTAATGCTTTTTTTTGTGCTTCTTTTGTTGCGTTTGCTAATTCTTTTGTTGTTGCTACTACTGGTGCTTGTTTTCTTGCAGCTGTTGGTTTTGGTGGTGCTATTGGTGCTACTGGTGGTGCTGCTAGATCATATAGATCGGGGTTCATAATTGCTACTAATTTGTTTATAGTTGCATCAAGGCTTGAATAATTATCATCATTCAACTTAAAATATGTTTCAATAAATGATTTTATATTTTTGTGTTTGTCTGGATCTGTAATCTTTTGTGACTCACCGGCTTTATTTAATATAAATCTGTTAGTGATAATATCTGTAATCTTATTCTTAAAATGCTGTTCAGTTAAATATGTTTGATCAATATTATCTTTTATATCTTGCTTGTTTAAAGCAGTGACTATAGCAGCTATATGTGTATGTATCTTAGGATTGTAAACCTTAGAAGTCTGAATACCTCTGCTCTTATTATATTCGGCTAAATAGTCAGTTATAATTTCTGAAACAAATTTAGGATTAGCGACTATTATATTAAATTTTGCTGTAAGAGATAAAGCTGATTTTAACCTATACATAACCCACATTTTATTAATTCCACCACCCTTTAGTTTTTGAGTTGTTTTCATTTTAATGTTACTTGATGTAAATTTACTTGATGTAAATTTAGTTTGCTGATTCTTTTTATTAGTTTTCATTTTTATATTTAAAAACTTTAATTTAATTTAATTATTATTTGTTTTTAATATAATATAATATTTTAATTATTTGTTTTTAATATAATATAATATTTTAATTATTTGATAATTAATAAAATTTATTAATTATTAAATAAATTAATTTCTAATTAAATTATAAATAAATATCTAATAATTATTAAATAAATTTAAGTAATAAATAAATTCTCTAAATAAATTCAATTAATAAATTCAATTAATAAATATGAGTAATATTGGAGAAATGAAAGGTGGATTTAAATATAAATCTAAACCTAAAGATAAAAAACACATAAGTTTTGATAAATTAGTAAAAGAAACAAAAAAAAGTGAAGGAACATTAATTTCAAGCTATGAAGAAATGGATAAAAAATCAGAAGAGTATGCAAATGCATATAAAGATCATATAGAAAATTTAGAGGTATTAGATGATTATGTACATTTTAATGGTTTAACTACATTATTTCAAGAAATAATTATGAAAGATAATATTAAAACTGGTAAAATAGACAGATCAAGTCCTATATTTTTTAGAAATTATATGATAGAAGGTGAAGTTTCACCAAATGTTTTAAGAGCAGAGCATCTTAAACGTCAAGTAGATTATTTATCTAATAAATATTTTTCTTTAAGAGACCAAGCATTAATTAATTATGTATCTGTTGTTGATGTAACAAAAACTTCATTTGTTCTTAATATAGTAATGATTGATAATAAAAAATACAATCGTAAATTACATCATGATAATTTTATTGTTGATAAAAATGATTTGAAAAAAAATATGAAAGATATAATTCATACAAGTAAAAAGAATTTAAAAAGAGATAATAAAATATTATTATATGACGGAGATACAGAACCTACATATAGTTCCAGAAGTAAAAGTATTCTTAATAGTAAAAGAAAAAATAGTATTAAAAGTAGCCGTAGTCATAGACGTAGTCGTAATCGTAGTCGTAGTCGTAGCCGTAGTCGTAATCGTAATCGTAGTCGCAATCGTAGTCATAAAAATAGTCCTAAAGGTAAATCCTCAACTAAAAAAAATAACAAAAAAATAACTCAAAAAAATATAAATATATTTGGTTCAAATAGTCAGAAAGGAATAAGTAATATGAGTACAAGAGTACAAAACATTATCAGGTCAAAAAAAAAGACACTTTCGCCATATAGTGTGAATAAAACTAATTCAATGATGAATAAAGAAGCAAAAAATAAAAAAAATGCTGAAGATAAAGCCAAAGCACCTCCTGTAACAAAACAACAAATTATTGATGCTAAATGTAAACTGTATGGTGAAAATGCCGAAATGTGTAAAGCTGATAGTGATTGTTATTATTCAATAAAAGAAAATAAATGCTTTAAAGGAGATGATAGTAAAAAACTACAGGTAGTACCAGCTGGTCTACCAGGCTTTGATTTTGGACAAGGTATATTTATGAATGCATTAGACAAACAAGTAATGTAAATTTTAAGATAATTTATTTTTTAATTTTTTAATTTTTTAAGTTTATTATTTTAAGTACAATATTTAAGTATTTTTTAAAATGATAGACACTACTTATATTAATATTTATAAAACTTATATACTTTTTATCCTAAATTACACACCACCATAAAGTCAAGAAAGTAATTAATATATAGAGCATTAATTATAGTAGTAATTTTAAAGATTATAAATTTGATAGAAGGAACATTATATATACCAGACTAAAAATCAAAAATAAAAGAACTTAAATAACAGTATACAGTATATATTTTAATGTAATATTAAAATATAGTTTGAAATTAATTATTAAATTAAATTAAATTTAATAATTTAATAATTTAATTTAATAATTAAAATCAAAAATAAATATCTATTTTAATTATAATAACCGTCAAATAAGTTATAGGCTTTTATATAAGCTCTTTTGGATTTATTAATTGATAAACACATAGAGTTTTTTAAATATAAAGCTAATAGTAAGATATTTAAAAATAAACATATTTTTTCTAAATATAATTATATATTTATATATATACAATGGATTCATATTTAAAGTTAGGTTCTGTAAAAAAAGATAATAAAAATTGTAATTGTATAAGACCTTTTTATTTAAATGATATTAATGGTATAAATCCTAATACACGTCGTGAGTATAGTAAAGAAGATAAAGATGCTATGAAAACAGCTTTATATCGTATATCTAATGCTAAAGGTTGTCAATTAAATACGTGTTGTGACCCTAATGACCTTTCCAGCAAACCTAATGAAGAATTTACTAAAAAATTTTTAAAAAAATATCCAAAAATTATGCCAATGTATGAAAGAAATAATTTAATATCTATTAAATTATCAAAAACAGAAATAAGTTCTAATGGTTGGGTAACACCTTCTTCGTATATGATTTGTAAAATTACAAAAGCAGAAATTAATGATACTGAAGAACCTAATATTCAACTTGCAACCAAATTAGTAAATGACTGCTTTACAAATCAATGTAGTAATATAGAAGAAATTACAGTTAATAATTTATTAGAAAATTCAAAATCAGATATGAAATATACATATTTAGATGATGCCAGAGTAGAACAAGCTATTAGAGAAAATAATATTAGTTATGTAAAAGAATATATTAAAAAATACAAAGATATTAATATACCATTAACAAATAATGATTATAATAATCGTATGATACATATTGCAAGTGAAAGTAATTCTACTGAAATACTTAATATGTTAATTGCTTTAAAAGCAAATTTAAATATTAAAAATAAATTAAATGAAACACCAATTCATTTTGCTGTGAGAAGTAAAAATATTGATAATATCGATATATTATTATCACAAGGTGTTGATTTAAGTTTAAAAACAATTAATGATGAACCTCCAATGTTTTATGCTATGAAATCAGGTAACTTACGTATTATTAAATTATTATATAATAATAATTCAGCAATTTCAGATATTAATAAAGAAGGTGATAATTTAATACATCATTGTATTAAACATTGTCCTTCTTTTAATCCAGATAGTAATGAAAGAGGTATTGATAAAAATGATAAAAGTAATATAATTAGATTTTTAATAGAACGAGGTATTAACACAGAGCATAAAAATAAAAGTGGTATTACTCCATTAGAACTTACACAAAAAGAAATTAATAGAGAAATTAACAAAGAATGTGCTGAAGGAGTAGAAACAGAAAATAATGAAATAAATGAATCTTTTTTTAATATGAAAACAAATAATGAAGCCTTTACTAATAATAAAAAAACAGATAAATATGGAGCTAAATTAAGAAATAAAAATATTAAAGACTCTACTATAGAACACCAAGAACTTTTAGAAGTTCAAACATTATTATTTAATAATATTATTAGAAATAATCCTGAAAAATATAATAACTATATAAGTGTTGATGATATACCAAAAGGTGCCCCTATTGAAGTTTTAGATACAGTATGTGTTGGCAATGGTATGACTGGTAATGAAGATAGTGACGAATGTATCGTAAAAGGAGGTGAATTAGTAAAAATTAAAAATAGAACTACAAAAATTAAACTTGAATTAGTATCAGAAGAAGAAACTGAAATTGATAAAGTAAATAATAAAGATTTATATTTTCCAAAACAACCTAAAAAAATACCCAAATTTACAATCCCACAAGACATTAATAATTATAATAAATCATTAACTTTTAATAATTCACATACAATACAAGTTCCACAAACACCAGGTATTACTTATAATTTAGGAGATTCATCAAATAATGAAGTTAGTAATAATAAAGTTAATAATAATGAAGTTAATAATCAATTAAAAGAATCTCAATTAGAAAAAGACATTATTAAAAATCAAATACCAGAAACTACTAAATCGCCAGACCATCCACCAAGTCTTGATGATTATGATGATTTTGTTCATAAATGTAAAAAAGATGCTTTGCGTAATTCTGAATCTATAAGTGAAAGTACAAAACCAATTACTACAAAACAATCTTTTATAGATAAATATAAAGTACCAGTAATTATTTTAAGTATTGTGATAGTATTATTAATTATTAGTATTGTAGTATATCATACATATTTTAATAATAATTAATTTATATAAATTAAATTACATGTTTTTCATTTTTACTATTTTTAGTGTGTTTAATGGTTTTTCTTTTTATATTTATTATGCTCATCCTTAAATAAATGAGAGTAAATTAGTTTATATATTAGGCCTATCCTTAAATAAATGTATGTCTTTGCAAATTTATAAACATATACGTTTGTTTATTTAAAGATTATCTTAATAACTATTTGTACATCAAGATAATTTATTCACACTTGAACAACACATATTTTTGTAAGATTGTAATTAATAAAAATTATATGAAATATGCCATATTAAGTAAATAAATTATATGAAGTTCAATAAAAAATAAAAAATATTTAACTATACATATGTACATATTTTTCTTTATCATCATCTTCACTCCCTTTTTCTTTTATATCAATAAATAATTGTATTCCTTTTTCAATATCATCAATATCTATATTTTTCTTTGTAGTATTTAATTCATCTTCTGATGGAATTAAAAGTAATCTTTTAGAATGTGTTTTTTTACAACAAGAGAATAATGTTGTCATATCACCACCAAAATTTGGAAATATTTTTAAATGTTTTTCAACAAGTGGTTTAATTTCTTCAACAGTAGATAATAACCCCCATTTTTGTTCTTCTAAATATTTTTTAAAAATTAATGTAAGTTCTTCGGCGTCATATCCTTTAATTTCAAAGTGATGTGTAAAACGTCTAGCTAAACCTTCATTATTTTTTAAAAAATTATCATAAGTAGGTCGTTTATAACCAGCAATTACACAAACTAAATCATGACTATGTTCTGATAAATAAACATTTATCATATCAATAGCCTCTCTTGCAAAATCTTTTTCAGAATTAGGACTTAAAGCATAAACTTCATCTAATAATAATACACCACCTAAAGCACTTTCTAAAATTTTACGTGTTTTTGGAGCTGTTTGTCCTATATATTCTCCTATTAAATCATCACGTTTAGCACATATAACTTTATCTGTTTTTAAAAATCCTAATTTATTATATATTTTAGCAATAATATGTGTTAATTGTGTTTTACCAACACCTGGAGGGCCAACAATAACAGTATGTAACATATCAACATTTTTATCATCTAAATTTTGTAAATAATAAATAAGTTGATCGAATATAATTTTTTTAACATCTTTCATTCCAATCATATCTTTAAGTTCTGTTAAAGGTTCAACTAATTTATTTAATTTTTTTAGATTTAAATTATGACGTTTTCTTTTTTTAGGATTATAAGTTTTACCAATTCTAATAAGATCATCAATATCGCTAATATCCTTACCTAACCATTCATATTCTAAACTTTTGTCATTTTCAATATCATCATCATCATCTTTATTTTTATTACCTTTATTTTTTTTATTTTTATTATTTTTATCATTTTTATCATTTTTATCATTTTTATCATTTTTATCATTTTTATTATTACTTTCTTTATCAATAGTATTTATACGATTTAATATTGAATTAAAAAATAAATTATTAAAATCTTTAGTACAATTAATATCAGTATCATTATTTATTTTATTTTGTTTATTTTTTTTTACTTTATTTTTTTCTTTATTGTCTTTATCATCTTTATCATCTTTATCATCTTTATCATCTTTATCATCTTTATCATCTTTATCATCTTTATCATCTTTATCATCTTTATCATCTTTATCATCTTTATCATCTTTATCATCTTTA
>Ga0105053_10006836_pt1 | contig 15509 bp, 12 predicted proteins | sample BON01_FD_78093 | JGI IMG/M metagenome (GOLD analysis project Ga0105053, IMG submission 78093) | Freshwater microbial communities from Lake Bonney liftoff mats and glacier meltwater in Antarctica - BON-01 | ecosystem: Environmental > Aquatic > Freshwater > Ice > Glacier meltwater | place: Lake...
CCGGAGGTGCCGCCGTGTGGCAGTTCTCGCGCCCCACGGCATCTGGCGGCGACTCGGCCGCCTCCGCCCGCGGGGGCGCCATCGCCGCCACCGCGTCCGGCGATCCGCGGCTGGCCGAGCGCAGCATCGGCCGGGCCGACGCGCCGGTGGTGGTGCGGGAGTTCTTCTCGCTCACCTGCTCGCACTGCGCCACGTTCCACCGCGAGACCATGCCGCGGGTGAAGCGCGACCTCGTCGACACCGGCAAGGTTCGCATGGTGTTCCACGACTTCCCGCTGGACCAGATCGCGCTCGCCGGCGCGGCCGCGGCCCGTGCCTTGCCGCCGGCGAGCTACGAGCCGTTCATCACCGCCCTGCTGGCCTCGCAGGACCGTTGGGCCTTCGCACGCGGCGTGAACAACATCGAGGAAATCGCCAAGATCGCCGCCCTGGCCGGCTTGTCGCGCAGCGCTTTCGACGCCGCCGTCGCCGACGAAGCGCTGCGCGCCGAAATCCTGAAGGGCCGCGACGAGTACGCCCGCACCTACGGCATCGAGTCGACGCCCAGCTTCGTGTTCAACGGCCCCGGCGCCACCAACCGGCGCGAAGCCGGGGCCCGCCCGTACGACGAATTCGCCCGGCTGGTCCAACAGGCCGCCGGCTAGGCCGCCCTAACCCGGCCACCCCAACCCAGCCACCCGCGCCTGCCGCCGTGCCGCCGCCGCAGATCACCGCTTGAGGGACCATCGATTTGCCCGTCAGCTTCAGCCGCCTGCGCATCGCCGGGTTCAAGAGCTTCGCCGAGCCCGCGGTGGTGCAGATCCTGCCCGGCCTGACCGGCATCGTCGGCCCGAACGGCTGCGGCAAGTCCAACGTGGTGGAGGCGCTGCGCTGGGCGATGGGCGAGAATTCGGCGCGCAGCCTGCGCGGCGGCGAGATGGACGACGTGATCTTCGCCGGCACCGCCAGCCGCCCGTCGCGCAACCTCGCCGAGGTCACGCTGGTGCTGGACGAGACCGCCGGCGTGGCGCCGCCGCCGTTCCACCAGGCCCCGGAACTCGAGATCAGCCGGCGCATCGAACGCGGCAACGGCAGCGTTTACCGCATCAACGGCCGCGAGGCCCGCGCGCGCGACGTGCAGACGCTGTTCAACGACCTGGCCACCGGCGCCCATTCCTCCGGGCTGGTCAGCCAGGGCCGGGTGGGCGCCCTGGTCAACGCCAAGCCCGACGAGCGACGCCAGTTGCTGGAGGAGGCGGCCGGCATCACCGGCCTGCATGCTCGGCGGCACGAGGCGGAACTGAAGCTGCGCGCGGCGGAAAACAACCTGGCCCGCGCCGAGGATCTGCGGGGCCAGCTCGAAGGCCAACTCGAATCGCTGAAGCGCCAGGTGCGCCAAGCCAACCGCTACCGTGCCATCTCTGGCTTGGTGCGCGCCGCCGAGGCCGAATTGCTCGCGATCCAGCGCGCGCGGGTGGAGCATGTGCGCATGGCCGCGCGGGTGGCCCTGCAAGCGGCAGGTGCCGCGGTGACCCAGGCGACCGCCGCCGCCGCGGCAACCGCCGCGGCCGCCGCGCACGATGCCGCCGCCCTGCCGGAACTGCGCACGCGCGAGGGCGAGGCCCGCACCGGGCTGGAGCGCCACCGCATCGCCGGCGAGCAGCTTGCCGATGAGGAGGCGCGGGCCCGGGCCGCCCTGTCCGGCGCGTCCGAGCGCCTGGCGCAGATCGAACGCGACCTGACCCACGCCGCCGAGCAGCAGCGCGATGCCGCCGCCGCCGTGGACCGCCTGGCAGGCGAGGAGGCCCGGCTCGCCGCCGAGGACGCCGCCCACCCGCCACGCCTGGAACGCGCCGAGGCCGAGGCCGCGCAGGCGATCGAGGCGGTGCGCCTGGCCGAGGCCGCGGCCAACCGCGCCATCGAGCACGCCGCCGAACTCGCCGCCCGCCACAGCGCCCTGTCCGAAGCCCTTGCCCAGGCCGAGCAGCGCGCCCGTCGGCTTGCCGAGCAGCGCGGACGCTTGGACCAGGAGCGCGCCCGCCTGACCGGCCTGTGCATCGATCCGGCACGTCTGGAGCAGGCGCAAGCAACGCAGCAGGACGCTTCGGCACAGGTCGAGGCGGCGCAGGTGGCCCTGGCGGCGGCCGAACAGGCGCGCGCCACTGCGTTGGAGCAGGCGGCGCATTCGCGCACCGATGGGCTGCGCCGCGTTGCCGAGGCGCGCGACGCGGCCCTGCAGGAGGCGACGCGGGCCCGTGCGGCGGCGCTGGAAGCCGCCGAACAGCTGCGCGGCTCCGCCCAGGTCGAATTGGCCGAGGCCCGCGCTGCTTCGTCCGCCACCGGTTCGGCGCGCGCCCGGCTGGCCGCGGAAGCAACCGCCCTGGCCGAAGTGCTGGGGGTGCGCGACGGTGAGAAATGGCCGCGCATGGTCGACCAGCTGGAGGTGCCCGCGGGGCTGGAAGCCGCGCTGGGTGCGGCACTGGGCGAGGAACTGGACTCGGCGGCCGACGAAGCGGCGGCACGGCACTGGCGCACCCTGCCAGCGCTGGAAGGCGCGGCGCCACTGCCGCAGCCGGCACGCCCGCTGGCAGGGCTCGTGCGCGCCCCGGCAGCCCTGGAAAGGGTGTTGTCGCAGATCGGGCTGGTCGATGACGATGCTTCCGGAACCGCCGGCCAGGCGAAGCTCGCCCCCGGCCAGATGCTGGTCTCCACCGCCGGCGCGGTGTGGCGATGGGACGGCTACACCATCAAGGCCGGCACACCCACCGGCGCGGCGGTGCGGCTGCAACAGCGCAACCGGCTGACCGCGCTGCGCGCCAGTCTCGCCACCGCAACCCAGTCGGCCACAGAGGCGGCAGCCCGGCTCGCCGCGGCGGAGCAGGCCGACCGTAGCGCCCGCGCCACTGCCGACGCCCAGATCCAGGCCGCCCGCACCGCCGCGCAACGCGCCGAACAGACCGCCCGCAGCGAGGCCGAGGCGCAGGAACGCGCGATCCGCGCCCACGCCGACAGCAGCGAACGAGAGGCCAATGCCGTCGAGCAGCAGGCCCGCACCGCCCGCCGCCAGGCCGAGCAGGCGCTGGAGCAGGCCACCGCAACCGCCCGCCAGCTCGCCACCCAGGCCGCCGACACCGCGGCTAAGCTGGCGGCCGTGGAGGAGCAGATTTCCCGCCTCGCCACCGAGCAGCAGGAGGCCGAAGCGCTGCTGGCCCAGGCGCGCCATGCCTTGGGCGGACTGGCCGACCCGGCGGCGGCGCGCACCACCATGGAGCAGGCGCGCGCTGCGCTGGCCGGGCTGCGCAACCGCGAAACCGCCGCCCGCGGCGAACGCGACGCGTTGCTGCGCGCCGCCAATGGCCGCGCCCACCGCCGCCGCACCATCGCCGCCGAGCAGACCGATTGGGCGATGCGCGCCGAGGATGCCATGGGCCGGGTGACCGACCTGCGCGCCCGCGCCGATTCCGGCCGCGCCGAACAGGCCCGGCTGGCGAATGCACCGGCGGAAATCGCCGCCCGCCGTGCCGCCGCGCTCGACACCCTGGAAGCGGCCGAGTCGGCCCATCGCGCCCTGGCCGACCTGCTGGGCACCGCCGAGGCTGCGGCCACCAGCAGCGACCGTGCCGCCCGCGCCGCCGAGGCCGCCCTGGGCCATGCCCGCGAGCGTGTGGTGCGCCTGGAAGGCGAGGCCGCCCAGGCCGAGCAGGCCTGGGGCGTCGTCGCCGAACGCATCGTCGAGCGCCTGGGCGCCAACCCCGCCCTGCCGGACCCGCCCGCCGATCTCGCGGCCGATGCCGCCGATGGTCAAGCCGCCGATGGTCAAGCCACCGATGGGCAGGCGATCGAGGACAAGGCCCGCCGCAAGCTGGAGCGCCTGCAACGCGAGCGCGAGGAGATGGGTCCCGTCAACCTGCGCGCCGAGGTCGAGGCCGACGAAATCGGCAAGCAGGTGGACATCATCGTGCGCGAGCGCGCCGACCTGACCACTGCCATCGCCAAGCTGCGCGGCTCCATCGGCCACCTCAACCGCGAGGGCCGCGAGCGGCTGGCGGCGGTGTTCGAACAGGTGGACCGGCATTTCCAGGCCCTGTTCAGCCGCATGTTCGGCGGTGGCCGCGCCCATCTGGGCATGGTCGGCTCCGACGACCCGCTGGAGGCCGGGCTGGAAATCTACGCCCAGCCGCCGGGCAAGAAGCTCTCGACGCTGTCGCTGCTGTCCGGCGGCGAGCAGGCACTCACCGCCCTGTCGCTGATCTTCGCGGTGTTCCGCTGCAACCCCGCGCCCGTCTGCGTACTCGACGAGGTGGACGCGCCGCTCGACGACGCCAACGTCGAGCGCTTCTGCCTGCTGCTGGACGACATGGTGCGCGAGACCGGCACGCGCTTCATGGTGGTGACGCACCACCCCATGACCATGGCCCGCATGGACCGGCTGTACGGCGTGACGATGCAGGAACGCGGCGTCTCGCGCCTGCTGTCGGTCGACCTGCAACGCGCCGCGGCGATGGTGGACGGCACGGAGGTGCTGGCGGCCGAGTAGCCCCGCGCATTCCGTCGCCTACGGCGTCAGCGCAACTTCACCCCGACATAGGTCCGGTCGTCCGCCCAGCGTCCGGCCGCCGATCCCGTACCGGGAATCGAACCCTTGGTAGACCGGTGCACGCCCACCTTGGCCGGGTCTTCCGCCTCCACCTGCGCGAACGCCGCCTCCCACGCCGCGATGCCGAAGCCGGCGCCCGGGCGGAAATACCCGTCGGTGAACAACTCCAGCGTGCGCACGCTGCCGCGGTCCATCGTGGCGATGCGCATCAGGGTGCGAGGCACCTCGAACCCGTCCAGGCAGCCATAGCCCAGCACCGTGTCCGTGCTGTTCTGGAACACGCCCTGGCCCGCGACGATGCCGTGGCGCAGCAGGTGCAGCATGTCGGCGCGCGGCACATGCGGCAGGGCCTCGGTGCATTCGGCCGCCGCCGCCGCGCCGATCTCGGCCAGGTCGGCGGCGCCCAGCAGCGGCGCCAGCGGTGCCGGGTCCTGGGCGGTGCCATGCCAGGTGACCTGCCGCGCCACCTGGTCGCGCACCACGGGGTCGGCCCCGCGCGCGGCGGCGCGGTGCCAAGCATGGCTGCGCAGGGTGGCGGTGATGCGGTCGAGGTCCTTGGTCATCTGCAGGATGTCGGTGCCGTTCACCCGCACCCCGCTGTCGCCCACCAGCACCAGCCGCACCTGCCTTGCATCGACCAGCGCCACCGCCAGGGTGCAGCACAGCCGCCCGCCCCAGTCCTGCCGCGCCGCCTCCACCCGGCCGAACTGGTGGTAGGCAAGCTGGATCGTCTCCGTCAGCCGCGGCACCACCGTCTCGGCCTCCGGCGGCACCGCGCCGCCGGCGCACAGCCGTTCCAGCGTGCCGGCCACCAGTTGGGCCGCGTAGCGCCCCGCGAGCATGCCGTCATAGCGCGTGCCGTCGCGGTCCGACACGCCATCGATCACCGCGTAGGCACGGCCCGGCAGCACCACCAGGGCATCCTCGTTCAGCTCGGGCTGCGTGGGCGCGCGCGACTCGCTGAAGGCCTCGATATGCATCAGGCGGTTGGGTGCATCAGGCAGCGGGCGTTTCGGCCGGCGGATAGTTCAACTCCACCGCGATGCCGTCGGGGTCGCGCAGGAAGAGCTGCGTCTGCCGGTCGCGCGGGATTACCCGTTCCTCAAACCCGATGCCGCGCGCCTTGAGGTTGTCCTTCATCGCCGCCAGCCCGGTGCAGGAAAAGGCGATATGGTCCAGCAGCCCGGTCGCCCCGGCCGCACGCGCCGGCATGCCGGCCTCGTTCTCGCGCGGGCCGATCAGGTGCACCGTCGGCACGTCGCCGCAATACAACCAGTAGCCGGGAAAGCCGAGCGGCGGGCGGTAGCCGATCGGCAGGCCGAGCACCTCGGCGTAGAAATCCTTTGTCCTCTCCAGGTCGACAGGGCGGACGGTGAAGTGGTTCAGCGCGTGCAGCGTCATGGTTCGCTTCCTCCTCAGATGTGGCGCAGGGTGGGCGGCGCGACGCCGAGCAGATGCTGGCCCACCGCCTCGAAATGGGTCATGCGGCCCTGCACCTGCTGGGTCACGGTATTCATGTCGCGGAACCGGCGCTCTAAGCCGTTGGCCGGGAAGATGGCGGTGGTGCCGGCCTCGCGCCAGCACAGGTCGGCCACCTCCTTCGCCTGATGGATGGCGAAGGTGGCGGCCAGGCGGATGGCCATGCGCTGGTCGAGCGTGATGCGGCCGGTGGCCGATACGGCATCCCAGGTTTCCGAAAGGATCGTCAGCAGCCCGGCCCGCGCCGCCCGCCAGCGCGCCTCGCCGATCGCCACGTCGCGCTGGATCGCCGGACTGTCGCGCAACCCGCGGCTGGTCAGGCTGGGGGTCTTGTCCCGGGCCAGCGCCACGAACTGGTCGAGCATGCCGCGCGCCACTCCCAGCGCCACGCCAGCGAAGCCCGCAGCATACATGTTGGTGGTGGAGAACTGGTACAGTGTGCCGCCCTCGCGCCGCTCCTCGTCGGTGTCGCGGCAGGTGGAATAGGCATCGGCCACGAAATAGTCGTCCACCGCGAAGGTGTCGCTGCCGGTGCCGCGCAGGCCCATCACGTTCCAGTCGTCGGTGACGGTCATCGCCGCCGCCGGGATCAGCATGGTGCGCTCGATCGGCCGCCCGTCCGCCCCGGCCCGCAGGCTGCCGTCGCGCTCCACCACGTGGCAATGCCCGCCGATCCAGGTGGCATGATGCCCGCCGCTCACAAACGTCCAGCGCCCGTTCACCCGATACCCGCCATCGACCACCCGCGCCCGCGCCCCCTGGTTCTGCCCCCATGCGAGCACCGCCCGCGGATCGTCGCCCCACACCGCCTGCGCGGTGGCCAAAGGCAGGTAGGCGGCGGCCATGGAACAGCCCGAGCCCTGGCCGATGCACCAGGCGGTGGAGGCATCGGCGGCGGCAACTTCGATCAGCATGCGGATATAGTCGACGGGATGCGCCTCGTCGCCGCCCACGCTGCGCGGCAGCAGCACGCGGAACAGCCGCTGGACGTGCAGCGCGTCGAGTGCCGCCGGGGTCAGCCGGCGGCCGGCCTCGATTCCGTCCGCCTCGGCCAGCAGCACGGGGGCGGCAGCCCGGGCGCGCTCCTCCGGCGTGGATCGCAGGCCCGGCCTTGGGTCTGGGGCATCGTTCATCTGGATCGCCTCCCCGGCAACTGTCCCGCGCCAGCGCGAACGGGTCAACGATGCTGTTCGCCAGCTTGTGCGCCCTCGGCCCCTGGGGCAGCATCGACGGCAAAATGGAGGAACCGGCCATGAAGATCGACCACGTGTCGCTGACCATCTTCACCTGGGACAACATCCCGCGCACCAGCTACCACGCCGGCAGCTTCACCCAGCCGGTCAGCAACCTGGGCCTGCTGCGCATCCGCACCGATAGCGGCCACGAGGGCCACGCCTTCCTCGGCTCCGCCTCCAACCCCGGCAGCATGGACGGCCCGGGCCTGATCCGCTGGATCAAGCCGCTGCTGATGGGCGCCAACCCGCTGGAACGCGAGCGCCTGCACCAGCGCATGCTGAAGCTGAACCGCAACGTCACCTGGCGCGTCATCGGCGCCGCCGACGTGGCGCTATGGGACCTCGTCGGCAAGATCGCCGGCCTGCCCGTGCACGCGCTGATGGGCACGCACCGTACCCAGATCGGCGCCTACGCCAGCTCCCAACTGCTGCCCGATGCCCAGGCCTACGTGGCCCAGGCCCAGCAGCACAAGCAGGAGGGCTGGGCCGGCTACAAGATCCACCCTCCCACCGACCCCGACACCGATATCAAGGTCTGCGAAGCCGTCCGCCGCGCCGTCGGCGACAGCTACCCCGTGATGCTCGACAGCACCTGGAGCTACGACTACCCCGGCGCGCTGAAAGTCGGCCTGGCGATCCAGGAAATGGGCTTCAAATGGTACGAAGACCCGCTGGCCGACGAGGATATCCTCTCCTACGTCAAGCTGCGCCAGAAGCTGAACATCCCCATCATGGCCACCGAATACCCGATGGGCGGGCTCGACACCTATCCGATCTGGATCCAGCAGCAGGCCACCGACTACCTCCGCGGCGACATCCCGGCCAAGGGCGGCCTGACCACCATGCTCAAGACCGCCCACCTCGCTGAGGCCTTCCACATGAACTACGAGGTCCACCACAGCGGCAACTCATTGAACAACCTCGCCAACCTGCACGTCTGCATGGCGATCCCGAACACCACCTGGTTCGAAGTGCTGCTCCCCGACGGCGCCCACCGCTACGGCCTTGAGGAGGAGTTCCGCCCCGATGCCAATGGTATACTCCAGGCGCCGGAAGGCCCGGGGCTCGGCGCGAAGATCGATTTCGCGATGATCAAGGCGAAGACCGAGGCGGTGCTGGAGTGAAGGGAGGAGTCTTCTTTTTCTGAAGAAAAAGAAGCAAAAAAACTTCATCCATTTCAGTCCCGCCTGAATGGTCAGAGCAGGACTGAAATGGCAAAAGTTTTTTGGTTCTTTTTTCAAAAAAGAACACGTTTCCTTTCAGTGCCCCGCGTTCTCGCCCGAAAAGTCCGGCGCCTCCAGCCCCGACGCCTCAAGCTGCGCCACCAGCGCGCCTTTCAGCCGCTCCAGCCCGGCCTCGTCGCGCGCTTCGCAGCGCGCCACCAGCACGGCCTGGGTATTGCTGGCGCGCAGCAGCCACCAGCCGTCGGCGGTGTTCACGCGCACGCCGTCGATGTCGTTCATGGTGGCGCCGGCGGCGCGCAGGCGAGCGGCGACTTCCTGGATCACGTCGAACTTGCGGTGGTCGTCGCAGTTGAAGCGCAGCTCCGGGGTGTTGACCACTTGCGGCAGCGCCTTGCGGATGGCGGACATCTTCTCGGACCCGCGGGCGAGAATGCCGAGCAGGCGCACGCCGGCGTACAGCGCGTCGTCGAAGCCGTACCAGATGTCGTTGAAGAAGATATGCCCGCTCATCTCGCCGGCCAGCGGGCAGCCAGTCTCGGCCATGCGGGCCTTGATCAGCGAGTGTCCGGTCTTCCACATCTCCGGCTTGCCGCCCGCGCGGGCGATCTCGTCAAACAGCACCTGGCTGGCCTTCACGTCGGCAATGATGGTGGCGCCCGGGTGGCTTTTCAGCACGTCGCGGGCCAGCACCACCAGAAGCTGGTCGCCGAACATCATCGTGCCGCCATCGTCGACCACGCCGATGCGGTCGGCGTCGCCGTCGAAGGCGATGCCGATGTCGGCCCCCTGCTTCGCCACCTCGGCCACCAGCGCCTCCAGGTTCTTCGGCACCGTGGGGTCGGGATGGTGGTTGGGGAACTTACCGTCGATCTCGGGAAACAGCACGGTGTGGCTGCCCGGCAGGCGCTTGACCAGGCGGGCGAGCACCTCGCCGGCCGCGCCGTTGCCGTTATCCCACACCACCTTCAGCTTGCGGTCGCCGCCATCCCAGTCCTGGGCGAGGCGGGCGATATACTCCTCGGAGATGTCCAGGCTGCGGTCGCTGCCATGGGCCTCGGCCACCACGTCGCCCTCGGCTGCCATGCGGCCGATCTGCTGGATCTGGGCGCCGAAGAACGGCTTGCCGCCCAGCATCATCTTGAAGCCGTTGTAGTTCGGCGGGTTGTGGCTGCCGGTCAGCATCACCGCACCCCCCGTCTTCAGCACGGTCGCGGCATAGTAGAGCATCGGCGTCGGCCCGCGCCCGATGCGCACCACCTCCATGCCGCTGGCCTTCAGGCCCGCGACCAGCTCGGCTTCCAGCGCCGGCGACGAAAGGCGGCCATCGTAGCCCACCGCCACCACCGAGCCGCCGCCCCGCGCGACGATCGAGCCGAAGCAGCGGCCGATGGCGAACGCGTCGGTGCCGTGCAGGGTTTCGCCGACGATGCCGCGGATGTCGTACTCGCGCAGCACAGTTGAATCGAAACTGTGGGAAAATGCCATCGTTCCTGCTCTTTCGCGGGTGAAATCAGCCGTTGCCGGGGAAAAGTTCGGCGCAGTAGCCCTTGAGGAAGCCGCGCACCGCATCGGCCATTTCCGGGCGCTTGAGCGCGAAGGCGATCTGCGCTTCCAGGAAGCCGATCTTGTCGCCGCAGTCGAAGCGGCGGCCTTCGTAGCGCAGGCCATGGAACGGCACCTGGCCGATCAGCTTGGCCATCGCGTCGGTCAACTGCACCTCGTTGCCGGCGCCGCGCTCCATCAGCGAAAGGTAGTCGATCACCTTCGGCGACAGTACATAGCGGCCGATGATCGACAGGTTCGACGGCGCGTCCTCCGGCTTCGGCTTCTCCACCAGGCCGCGCACCTCGGCCAGCCGCCCGTCATCGGCGCCAATATCCAGGATGCCGTAGCGGTTGGTGTGTTCGCGCGGCACCTCGGTCACCGCCACCACGCAGCCGCCGGTCTGGTAGTAGGCATCGGCCAGCTGCTTGGTGCAGGGGGTTTCCGACAGCACCAGGTCGTCGGGCAGCAAAATGGCAAACGGGTCGTCGCCGATGAAGGCCCGCGCGCACCATATGGCGTGGCCCAGCCCCAGCGGCTCCTGCTGGCGCACCGTCACCATGGCGCCCGGCGGCAGTTGCCATTGGCGCAGGGCGTCCAGCTCGGCCTGCTTGCCGCGCTGGCGCAGGGTGGCCTCCAGCTCGAAGGCGATGTCGAAATGCTCGACGATGGCGGTCTTGCCGCGCCCGGTGATCAGGCAGAACTGCTCGATCCCGGCGGCGCGCGCCTCCTCGATGGCATACTGGATCAGCGGCTTGTCCACCACCGGCAGCATCTCCTTGGCCATCGCCTTGGTGGCCGGCAGGAAGCGTGTTCCCAGCCCGGCAACGGGAAGCACAGCCTTGCGCAGCGGCTTTGTCACGATGGTATCCTCTCGGCACTGATCCAGAAAGCTAAGTGCCACGTGGTATGGGCCAAACCATGGCCGCTTCTCAAGCCCACCCGACCGCCGCGCCGTGAACTGTGTTCCAGCCGGCTAGAGCGGAATGCGTTCGCAGCCGCTCCAGATCTCTGTTTAGGAACGCAAATCTTGCGATCGGGTGAAGCAACCCGATCGCATATCGCTCTACCCCAACAGCACGTCGCGCGCCTGGTTGATCCGTGCCGCCAGCCAGTCCGACCCGCCGCGGTCGGGGTGGGCGGCCTGCATCAGGCGGCGATGCGCGGCGCGGATCTCGGCCTCCTTGGCCCCAGGCGCGACGCCGAGTATCTCCAGGGCCTCCTCGCGCGACATGCCGCCCCGCGGCGGCGGCTGCCAGAAGCGCGGCCCGCCCGATGGTCGTCCGCCCGGTTCCCCCGGTGCCTCGCGCCCGGTCACACGCCGTTGGGTCATCCAACTCCACAGCATCGGCCCCAGCAGCACCAGGGCCGACAGGGCGATCGCGCCGCGCCCGGTGAGGAACAGCAGCACCGCCAGCAGCAGCCCGCCGATCGCCCCCACCCAGATGAGCGCGGTCTTGACCGAGGCCACCTTGGCGCGGCTGAACATGCCCAGCACCGCCAACAGCGTCACCAGCGAGGCCAGGCCGAGCAGCAGGGCGATCATGCCGCGCCCTGGTTGCGCAGCGCCTGGGCCTCGATGGCGGCGATGGCGCTCACGTTGACGATGCCGCGCGCGGTCACGCTGGGAACCACCACGTGGATCGGCTTGCACATGCCCAGCAGCAGCGGCCCCACCGGCAGCGCGTCGGCCGCCGCCTTCAGCAGGTTGAACGCGATGTTGGCGGCGTCCAGGCTGGGCATGATCAGCAAGTTGGCGGTGCCGGAAAGCCGGCTGTCCGGCACCGCGCGATTGCGGATCGTCTCCACCAGTGCTGCGTCCGCATGCATCTCCCCGTCGATCTCCAGCTCCGGCGCGCGCGCCTGGATCAGCGCCAGGGCCTGGCGCATGCGCCGCGCCGAGGGCGAGTTGGAGGCACCGAAATTGGAGTGCGACAGCAGCGCCGCCTTGGGCACGAGGCCAAAGCTGCGCACCGCCTCGGCGGCCAGCAGCGTCATCTCGGCAATCTGCTCCGGCGTCGGGTCGGTGTTCATGTAGGTATCGCCGATGAACAGCGCGCCGGCCGGCAGGATCAGGCAGGACAGGGCATAGATGCGACTCACCTCCGGCCGGCGGGCGATGATCGGCATCACGTACTGCATGTGCCGCCACCAGTCGCCGCTGCCGCCGCAGATCGCCGCATCGGCGATGCCGGCATGCAGCAGCATGGCCGCGGCCACCGTCGGCCGGTTGCCCAGCCGCCGCGCCGCGGCATCCGGCGGCGCGCCGCGGCGGCCCACCAGGCGCTGGTATTCGCCCACCAGCTTCCCGAACACCGCCTCGTCCACCGCCGGGTCCAGCACCCGCACGGTCTCGTCCAGGTTCATCCGCAGCCCCATCTCGGCCACCCGCCGGGCGATAACATCGCGCCGCCCGATCAGGATCGGCTCGGCGATCCCGTCATCCACCAGCGTCTGCACCGCCCGCAGCACCCGTTCGTCCTCGCCCTCGGCATACACGATGCGCGCCGGCGCCGCCTTCGCCGCCTCGAACACCGGGCGCATCAACTGCCCCGAACGGAAAACGAAGCGCTCCAGCTCGCCGGTATAGGCCGCGAAATCTTCTATCGGCCGGCGCGCCACGCCGCTAGCCATGGCCGCGCGCGCCACGGCCGGGGCGATCTGCAGGATCAGCCGCGGATCGAACGGCTTGGGAATGATGTATTCGCGCCCAAACACCGGCGCCGCCCCGCCATAGGCCGCGGCCACCACCTCGCTCGCCTCCACCCGCGCCAGTTCCGCGATCGCCTCCACTGCGGCCAGCTTCATCGCCTGGTTGATCGTCGTCGCCCCCACGTCCAGCGTGCCGCGGAAGATGAACGGGAAGCACAGCACGTTGTTGACCTGGTTCGGATAGTCGCTGCGCCCGGTGGCCACGATCGCATCCGGCCGCGCCTGGCGCACCGCCTCGGGCAGGATCTCCGGCTCCGGGTTGGCCAGCGCCAGGATGATCGGGTTGGGCGCCAGCTTGTGTAGCCACTCCGCCTTCAGCACGCGCGGCGCCGACAGGCCCATGAAGATATCCGCCCCGTCCAGCACGTCGGGCAGGGTGCGCGCGTCGGTCTCGCGGGCATAGGGCCGCATGCGCGCCTCCAACCCCTCGCGCCCGGCATGCACCACGCCCTTGATGTCGGTCAGCGTCACGTGCTCGGCCTTCAGCCCCATGGCCACCAGCAGGTCGACGCAGGCCAGCGCCGCCGCCCCGGCCCCCGACGTCACCAGCTTCACCTCGGCCAAGTTCTTGCCCTGCAGCAGCAGCCCGTTGTGCACGGCGGCAGCCACCGTGATCGCGGTGCCGTGCTGGTCGTCGTGGAACACCGGAATGCCCATGCGCCCTTGCAGCTTCTCCTCGATGTAGAAGCATTCCGGCGCCTTGATGTCCTCCAGGTTGATCGCCCCGAAGGTCGGCTCCAGGGCGGCCACCACGTCGCAGAACCGGTCGGGGTCCTGCTCGTCCACCTCGATGTCGAACACGTCGATGCCCGCGAACTTCTTGAACAATACTGCCTTGCCCTCCATCACCGGCTTGCCGGCCAAAGCGCCGATATTGCCCAGCCCCAGCACCGCGGTGCCGTTGGAGATGACGCCGACGAGGTTGGCGCGCGCGGTATAGATATAGGCGTCGTCGGGGTTGGCCACGATCGCCTCGCACGCCGCGGCCACGCCCGGGGAATAGGCGAGCGCCAGGTCGCGCTGGGTGGCCATGCGCTTGGTGGGTTCGATCGCGAGCTTCCCCGGCCGCGGCAGGCGGTGGTAGTCGAGCGCCGCGCGGCGGAAATCATCGTCCATGTATGCCGTCCCGAGATGCCGCGGCAGGATCGACGGGATGCCGTGGCGTTGCAACCTAGGTGGGGGCCATGCGCCTGTTCTTGTATGGCACGCTGCTCGATTTGCAGCGATTGCCGCGGCTTTCTGGCAAAATCATGTCCCTGGTGCCCGCCACCCTGCCCGGATGACGGCGCGTGGCCATGCGCGGCGGGCGCTACCCGACCCTGGTGGGCGCGCGTAGACGGGTGGCAGGCGCGCTGGCCACAATGGATGCGGCAACGCTGCGCCGGCTGCGCGCCTATGAGGGACCCGCCTATGCCATGCGGCGGCTTGCGGTTGCCACGGCGCGGGGCAAGACTGTTGCCGGCGTCTGGATTGCCGGCGCCGCGACAACCCGCCCCTGTCCCTGAGGAACGAAGCGCATGCTGCAACCGCCCCCCGCCCGCCCCGGCATGCGCGAGGACGAGGTCGATACCCCCGCCCTGTTGATCGACCTCGACGCCTTCGAGCGCAACCTCGACACCATGGCCGGCCTGCTCGCCGGCACCAGCGTGAAGCTTCGCGCTCACGCCAAGACGCACAAATCCCCGATTGTCGCCCTGCAGCAGATCCGCCGCGGCGCCGTCGGCCAGTGCGTGCAGAAGGTGGCCGAGGCCGAGGCGCTGGCCTGGGGCGGCGTGCCCGACATCCTGATCAGCAACGAGGTGGTCGGCGCCGCCAAGCTCGCCCGCGTCGCCGCCCTCGCGCGCATCGCCCGCATCTCGATCTGCGCCGACGATCCCGGCCATGTCGCGGCCATCTCCGCCGCCGCGCGCGATGCCGACGTGACCCTGAACGTGCTGGTGGAAATCAACGTCGGCGGCAACCGCTGCGGCGTGGAGCCGGGATCGCCCGCGGTCGAACTGGCGCAGATGATCGCCGCCACCCCGCACCTCACCTTCGGCGGCCTGCAGGCCTATCACGGCCGCGCCCAGCATTTCCGCACCCCCGCCGAGCGCCAGGCGGCCATCGCGGTCACCGTCGCCGACACCCGCCGCACCGTGGAGATGCTCACCCAGCAGGGCCTGGCCTGCCCCATCGTCGGCGGCGCCGGCACCGGCACCTTCGAGTTCGAGGCCGCCTCCGGCGTGTTCACCGAACTCCAGGCCGGCAGCTACTGCTTCATGGATGCCGATTACGGCAAGAACCTCGACGCGGCCGGCCAGCCGGTCAGCCAGTTCGCCCATTCCCTGTTCGTCCTGGCCAGCATCATGAGCGCCCCGCGCCCGGGCGTGGCCGTCACCGATTGCGGCCATAAATCCATCGCCATCGAATCCGGCATGCCCTTGGTGTGGCAGCAGCCCGAGATGCGCTTCGTCAGTGCCTCCGACGAGCACGGCAAAATCGAGTTCCCGCCCGAAATGCGCGGCCCAGCCCTCGGCAGCAAGCTCCGCCTGGTGCCCAGCCACTGCGACCCCACCGTCGACCGGTTCGACTGGTATGTCGGCGTCCGCCGTGGCCGCGTCGAATGCCTCTGGCCGATCGCCGCGCGCGGAGGGGCGTACTGAGCGGAAAGCAAGGCGAGGGGCAGCGCCCCATAGGCGCTAAAATAGAACTTGACTCGGCTCGTCTCGTTGCGATTCTGGGTGTGGATGCAACAGACATCGGTCTTCGATCCCGGCCATTTCGCGGCGCTTCTGTCCCGGA
>Ga0105053_10006838_pt1 | contig 15507 bp, 8 predicted proteins | sample BON01_FD_78093 | JGI IMG/M metagenome (GOLD analysis project Ga0105053, IMG submission 78093) | Freshwater microbial communities from Lake Bonney liftoff mats and glacier meltwater in Antarctica - BON-01 | ecosystem: Environmental > Aquatic > Freshwater > Ice > Glacier meltwater | place: Lake...
AATATCCATCACAAAGTGAGTCCAGCCAGTCTTTTGCACCAGTTGCATCCGCTAATCGAGTATGAGGTTGCATTGTGAGCCCGTGGGCAAGAACAGATTCAATTCTGTTAGAACCTAGATGTCTCACAGTCGACAAATACTCTTTCGCTTGAGACATACTAAATCCACCAGGCATCTTACCGCTCATCATCTTACTTGTTGCTTTCTTTATAACAGAACCAGGGCCGCCATATCCTGTGACAGATTTTGACAATTCAACAATTGTCATTTCAGCCCCATTTTCAGGAAGATTGCCAAACTCGGTGGATAAATCACCGAAGATTTCATTTTGGGTCGCGCTTTTACCGTTGCTAAGTTCTTTGATTGATGCAGTTTCTTGAATAGAAGCGAATTCTCTTCCGAATTTGGATGCTAAAATCACCATAATAACGTGCTTGGCATCGACAGGGGTATCTGGTACTTGTTGCGCTGCTGGTGCACTAGTAGACATTGGGACACAAGAAGAAGTAGAGGGAGACTGCAACAAAATACCAGAAAACGAAGAATATCCAGATACACAAGAATCCAACCAATCCTTTGCTTCCTTCTCCGTGCCAAATCGTTTCTTGGGTTTGTCTGCAAGACCCTGCAATAAAACAGCATCAACAAGTCCATCTGATAGTCCACGCTCTTTCCCAAGAAAAGTTTTGACTGAACTGTGAGAGAATCCACCAGGCAACACACCTGCAAGCATTTTACCAATGGCTTTGGTTGTAACCTTACCTAAGGATTTATATGAACTTGACATTTTGTTAGAAATGTCCAAAACTGACGACTCAGGGTCCACTTCCATCTCAAATTCTCCGCAAAGATCACCAATAACCTCATTTTGCATGGCGCTTTTACCACCACTCAATCCCTTAACGGTGTCATTGTTGCTTATATCCTGAATAGATTTAGAGAAATGTACCGATAGCAAAACGCAAAGAGCATGTCTTGCAGAAACACCACCAGTTAGACCTGTAACAGGGACAACAGAAACTACCTGTTGTACAAGAGGAGGAGTAGGAGGTTTCACAGGTAATAGAGTTTCGTTTTCACGTTGTTGACTTGTGTTGTCTTCCTCTGTTGGTGATATAGAGTCAACATAAGCACTAAAACTAGGTCCTTGGTCCTCCAAATCATAGAAAACAGCCTCCCATCCATTCTTCCACCATAGGACCAAAGGATTGTAGTCTTCTTTATCACCATACATACCAGAGGATAGCGTTCGCGAGGCCATTGTACATAATGTAGCAGCTGGACCCATTTCTATGATCCGCTGGGCACGCTTAGCAAAGATAACATCTTGAGTCTTGATCCATTGAACTGGCATCGCGAATTGATATGCAAGCAACTCAATAACAAGGATTCGAACTATTTCAGCTTCGCTCTTTGTGCCATATGTTTCAATCAAACTAGATAGTGCCGGTGACCCTGTGAGAATTTGTACGCGTTCAATATAATCCACCGATGTTGAAAATGGCTCTGCGATTACATTAGGAATATATTTCCCAATTAGTCGCCCTGTTATAGCGGATATTTTTTCAAGAGATAGACGAGGTTCTAAAAGTTGCCTGAAAGCCGGAACTCCCGGTAAAAGATGTCTGGAATGAAAAGGGACATCAATTCCAGGTAAAGGGATAGTCGCAACACTTCTAGAAAGCATATATTGAATTCCATCTTTCTTGCAACGATCACGATTGTTTTCAGCTTGTTTGAAAGCTTCAATCACAATACCAGCAATATCTTTTCCACCATGAATCATATCCATAGATGTACCTAAGGCCTCTAAAGCAACAAGTTCTCCCGCAACCACATATTGTGATCCTCTTACATTCCAATTAACGATTTGAATTAAAGGTGATGCAGGAAGGTCACCGATAGCATTGACGAGAACCTCTAAGGTTTCTGGGGCAAACGAGGGGCTCACTCTTGATGGATTTGCTGCAACCATGGCATAATTAGATAACCCGAATTGATCACGTGGTACTGCAGTTTGCATCACCATTCCTCGAAGGAAAACAGTTTCAACCAGAGCTTCTACTGTCATCACATCTGCATAGGAAGCCAATGCTGCATATTCGCCCAATGAATGACCCGCAAATACTCCATCATCTGGAACAAAACCACCGTCGATCAGTTCCTGAAATGCAGCTTTTTGAACAAGAACAAGAGCAGGCTGTGAAAACTGAGTTGCGAACAAAAGACCTTGAGGCGAGTTGAAAGTGAATGATTTCGTATTGAAATCTATTTCGGAGATGAGAGGACGTAATTGGTTGGTAACAGGGTCTTCTGTTTTCAATTTCAAAAAATTCTCTCTTATTCGTTTACCTTGAGGGCCACCAAAGTGAATTGTCAGTGAAGTCGGATTTTCACGAACTATTTGAATGATGGAAAAGCCGTAAGATTGTTTCAGGTACTTGTCGGCGACATCCCATACACTTCTCACTTTCGGATTCTCGTCATACCGATCCATCCCCATGTTTACTACAGCTGATCCTTGTCCAGTAAAAAAATAAGATGTCAATGGCTGTTCTATCTCAGCTCTGGCTTTTACCACTACCAATTTTGATCCCAACTGCTGAACGTATACCTGAACTACCTTGCGTCCTCCTGACATCCCCACATGCTTCATTGTGATGCATAATTCATCTCCTGGGAACACCATGCCAACGAAATCAACATGATACGATGATATTTTCTCCTGACCTCCAGCAGCATCTTCAACTGCTTTGCGGGCAGTAGCGGCAGACCACATACCGTGCACAATAGTACTCCCATGAGGCAGTTCCGCAATACTAGCCATTGCTGCATTTCTATGAATGGGATTGAAGTCTCTGGACGCTTCAGAATAAGACAATGATTCAGTAGGGGCAGAAAGTAAAATGGGTTTGGGAAGCATTTCATATCCACCATTCTCAAATACAACTCCATTCTCCGATGCACTACAAATGGATTTCAAATACTTCACAACAGGGTTTTCTTTGAAGGATTCCTGCGATATAAAGTCAACGATTCCAATGTTTTCTATCTTGACAACTCCCCCGCGAGACAATGGAATATTTTGATGATCATTTGATTTTGGATCCAAAGTTTTGAGCCATACGGTTCCATGAACACGTATTTTCGAAATGTATTTTGAGTCTGAATACTTTTCTTCCACCCGAACCTTGATAAATACGGTGTCGTTAATCGCAAGTGGTTGCGTAAGGTCTAGCCACTCTTGAGAATTGAGCACTCCAGTAATAATGGAATCCGAACAAATCACCTCAAACTCTTCTTCAGAACTAGTAAAAGTTGAAACATAATCAACAAAATCCCCTCGAATAAGAAATGCAGTTGAAATTGCCAACCAGTCGTATCTAGAACCATCAGAATGATATCGCGACAAAGTTCCACCAACAGAGACGCGTTTTCCCACCCCAGGAAGAATCTTGACACTGGTAACCCGCGCTTGAGAATCAATTCTCTCTCCAGCAGTCACCATATTCCTATCCTTACATATCAGCTTATAGCCATGAGAGAGATGGACCAATTTCAAAAGATTCCCTTCCAATTCCTCTGCAAAAAGTGGACGAACAAGAGGTCTCCATCCAGCCATAGTAGCTATATCAATGGGAGCTTTGTCACTGTTGTAGTTGATGGATGAGTTGAATTTCAATATGTCATTCTTGGTCACCAACACTGAATCACTAAAAACATCACCAATCAGAACAGATTCATTGCAGTCCCATACTTTGCGGTACATTTGTTTGATCGAGCCAGTTAAGTCATCCAATTGATGAAGAGGACTATGGGGATAGGAGGGCATAAATACAAAACGAAGAGACAAGGTAACGTCATTGATATCAAAAACTTGGAAGTGAATACTGTTCGAATCGATCGACACCGTCGCACATAAAGTTCCATTTGAATCTAGAACCAGGAGTTTGTTGACATCTCGTTTTACAACATAGCTCTTAGTTGCAAGCATCTGCGCTATGGGATTTGATGCCCATTTTTTACCAATCACTAATTTAGAGCAAGTCAAAGAAACGTCACGCCAGTCCCTATTCTGCTGCTCAACTTCAGTTACCATGGAAACAACCTTGTTTGGCTCTCCCTGCATCATGCCAATGTATCCGTTATGAATGTTTCCCAGTATTGAAGCTATGGGTTCTTCCACATTGGTAGAAAATCTGGCGGCAACAGGGCCATGCAGAACGCACACTCTCCCAGGGTCTCGGTTTGGCACCGCATCCAACTCCTCAGAATACCACAGAGAATCTTTCTTCATCCAAACTCCCAATTCACCGTCGATTACTGGTATGAAATTGACTGGTTTGCCACCGCTCCGACATAATTCAATAAAAAAACCTGCATCATCATCAGTTAACAAGGTTGTAGAACACGACGGATACCTATCCACCACTTGCTTAACAAAATCATATGGATTCTGTTCAAGTATATCCATTGCAGAGTGACGATGGACCAAAAGACTCTCTCTATTTTCAGCGAATCTTGCCTCCAATCGGATCAACATTTTCAGTGTACGACTACAGAATGAAGGATGTATCCATCGGAAGCTAGGATGATTAGGATCGCGTCCGTCTTTAACATGCATAAGCTCCACCATTCTCCAGACGACTTGTGCATATGTCATGGATTCCACATCAACTGGATCGCTTTTGGCATCACAGCCAAAATAGATCTTTTGAAAATCAGAATTGAGCTCGGAAATGATAGTAGTTTTATCCTTCAAAATCGCCTTGTCTCTTCCTGGTCCTCGAGGCAATTTAAAATACTTCTCGTCGTACTTTTTCCAAAGTCCCATACCCCGCGTGAGAAGCTTATGAATCGGCTCACCAAGTTCAGAGCTTACAGTGATGACGCCACCAGCACTACCATCATATGATTTCTCCCATTCAGCTTCCTGGTCCAGGCCAGGAGTATCAACAATCAATTGCTTAACCTCAATAGCCGTTGCAGCTTCCATTGCTACCATGCACCGGGAACCAAATAATACACCATCAACAGGCATTCGACTTAGTCTATTGTAAGGGGACATTGTAGACCAAGATCCATCAAGATACTTGAAAGAACCAGCAGCATCGCCAAAGCCAGAACCAACCACAAGGGAAATGTTTTCATGGGATCGCATCTCAGCATAGGTTTGCAACAAAGGATCATGAAAATCTTCAAATGAATGATGACCTCCACCACGTCCAGACGTCCATTGAAGCATGAAGTTCATTTGAGGATGTAGTTTAGCCAGATGGATCACATCACGAATCGCTTCGATAGAACCAGGCTTCAAACCAATGTATCTGATCCCTACTTGACTTAGACCATTGACAATTTCCTCTGCTTTTTCAGGACTTGGAACACCAGCACCGATGGTAATAGACTCAATGGGGTAATTGTTTCTCGCCATTTCCAAAACCAAAGGGAACTGAAAATTCCATTGACGACTATTGAGGTATAACATGTTAATACAGATGCCACAACCAGGGTTGATTTTGCTCACAAGTTCGTCTATTTTGGCTTTGAATATTTCCGGCCTCGATAAACCTCCTGCCGCCAATTCACCAGAAAACCCCGCATTAGTACAGGCAGCCACCAAATCAATTCCATGAAATGAAGTTGTAGGAGTCATACCAGGCATTAACACTGGAGGTTTCCCAATCAAGCGAGAATACTTTGTGTCAAGGAAACACTTCCCATCCACTTCTCGTTTAAGCAGACCTGGTTTAAACTTTTCACCCCAGTTAGAGGGACATTCGAAGGAATCTCTTGCAATAATATCACTAAGACACGAAGATACTGGCCCAGTAATGTCACCAGAATACGGTAATACGTCCACAAGAACGATACCGATACCAGTACCTTGAAGCAGCCTCTTGATTTTTCGTTCAATTGCTTTCCCAGGGCCAAACTCTAGTAAGTGGGAACAACCAGAATTACATATTGGCGTAATTGCCTTCACCAAATTGTTTTCCAGAATCGATTGTGCCAAAACAATAACTTCCATGATATTCACATCATCAGGGATTTGCGACATATCAGAACCATCAAAGGTGCTAAGAACAGGAACAAGAAGAGAGGATGAGGAGATAAACAATCCCAGCCTTTCCAAATCGCTAGATATCAAATCGGCTGCTTCCTCATTCATTGCACAATGGAACGGTACAGTGGTGTCCAAGAAGCCAACATTTGTAACTGGCTTACGTTTTGAAAACGGAATACGAGCTTGAGAGATGCCAGATTTGGCACTCAACTTTTCAATCACGTCTCTAAGGGAAAGAAGTCCTTTGGGATGACCAGAAACGACGAAGTCGTCATGACCATTGATTAACGCGACATGCATTTCATGCACATCATCAGAATTCTCTGACAGGATACCAACTCGTTTTTGCAGGGAAAAAAGAGTTTTCAAAGAAATCTTTGTTTTCTGAATCGCCTTTTCTAGCAGTTCTCTCGAAAGGCCTTGAACAAAGAGCATAGGAGATTGATCTTTATCCTGCTTGATTTCAAAATTTAGAGTGGATTGCGAGCGATAGCCATGCCAAACCATGTAACCAAGGAGCGATAATGAATTTTCTACAATAGAAAGATTAGAGTCTGACATGGCTACAGCAACAGCAGCCACCAATCCTTGACTATGACCCGTCAAACCAGAGAGCCAGCCTGATGAAAAGGCGGTGCATTGATCCATTTTCAAACACGAGAGTGCTTCAATGTATTTGGCAATTTGGGTCATGAAGATCAAAGGATACGACACTGGAGCAGAATTTAAATATTCTTTTGACGGTGGTTTATTCGTAGCATTCAACCATTTTTCAACATCCAAGCCAGAACGACAGGAATACCATTCGGGAATTTTCAGTGACTCCGATTGAGCAACTTTACATGCCTGAAGAATAAATTCCTTTGTGCTGGCATGACCGTGGTTCCATAAAAGAACAAGTTCTTCAAAAGCAGGAGAGCATTGTCCATCGAAAAAAGCAAAGGTTTTAACGCCTGTTGATGCAACAAAGGATGTCCATACCACTTCAGACGGAACGTCTTCACTGTCAGAATGAGGGTCAAGAGTAGAGATAGTATCTTTCATCATGTTCTTTTCGATGACGTCGGAATTAGAACTAGATTTGTTTCGATTGAAAACAAAAAAGCGGCTAAAGTCCTAGTAGTTTAGCATAAGAATTACTATATGAGAATAACTACGTCGTACATCATAAAACATACCAAAATTGCGTCATCCCATTTCCTTTACTTTTTGCTCCATTCATTGAAATAACACTTTATTTAAAAACGCATAGATTCAAATTTCATTCCAGGATAACCGTCTATTTCTAATCTATCCTCAAACAATTTGATACATCCAAATGCATCTTCAAAATCTTCCAAAGGGGATGGTAAAGTAATATGATGGATACCAACGTTGTCTATAGAGTAACCTCCAGCGTGGTCGTGTCCACTGATACATGCCATTGTTACATTAGGATACTTATGTAAGATCTGAAGAACATCATCATAATTCCAAAGCAACGTTCGAGGATCCGCAGCACGAGGTAGCAAAGGCACATGTGAAAACAATAAGCATTTCTCATCGCTAGCACTCAATGTTTCATCCAGCCATTTTAATTGATCGTCAGAGAAAGCACCATTGTAAGGCATCCATCTCAAATCCAAACCAGATAGACCGGCTGCCCAGTCCACACCAAATTGGTGAATCTGGTTCGGATTTTTAATTGAAAGTATTTTGTTGGCCAGTTTTGTGTTTTCTTGAGTAGTACCTCCAATAGAGCTTATGTCATAGGAGTCTAATATAACTATTCTAACTTTTTGATCCATGTTAGAAACAACAAATGAATGCCATGCAGGTGTTTTGATATTAAGACGACTTGAAAGTTCATCTCTCGAGAAATTGCACATTTCATGATTCCCAACAACATGAGAAATTGTCTTGCATTTGCATTTGTCCAACTCCTCTTTGACTCTATTAAGATCGGTATCAGACTGACCTAGAGTGGAGCAACCAATATCTAGTAGGTCCCCAAGTTGCACAATGGCAGATACAGGTTTGGAGTTCCATAAAGTAACAGCTCTTTCTAACTCAGCAAGGGCATTCCTGTAGTGTCGTAATCTTCCATCAAAGCTAGGCGAGTCGTCTTGATTACAATACTGTACGTCAGCTATTATTCCAATCACGATCATCCAAAAAAAAATGGAAGAATTCAAATTTGAATTTCCATATTATTAATTAATGATTGAAAGAATGTCTTAGTATACGACTGCATTATATAATATTATATAGTTATTACTTGTGGTTTGATCTTTGGGTATAGGTAGTTTTAAATTTTTTTCATTTTTTCTATCGTTTTATTCTGCCTTTTTAGTTTTCTAGTACGTATAAATGTTTATGAGGAGTGGAAATGAAACATTGCGGGGATCAACGTTTCTTGTGCTTTTTTGACCTTTTCGAAGTCTTCTTTTTATTATCATTAGCTGCCTTATTCTGGGCTAGACTAGAACCTTCCGCAACATCCAGCGGCCCTGTTACAAAGTTCTTGCCTTCGTCAGTTCCATCAGATTCACCGTAGTAGGATGGTTCAACCATCTGCTGCTGGTATCCTATTTCAACCCAACCATCATCCATTTCAAAAAAGTCGAGTACGCCACTGGGACCTGTTTGAACACCCATGCTATATATTTAAACCGGCTTACTTCAAATTAAAACAATGAAATGCTTCTTAGAATCAATACTGGCTATAGGATGGGATCTGCAATATGTCTGCTTTCTTATCGGCTATGAATAGATCTATGTGTTTGTTGTCGTTAGTCGTCGAAGAAATTTCTAAAAATGTTAACAGTTTTCTTTTTCTTTTATTGACTAGTACACTAGTAGGCGATTCACTTATGATTCAACGGCGATTCAAAAACAAAAAGATGGATCAGAAGAGTGCTAGCATAGACTATAGACACACCTTACGCTATTTGCTTTAAACTGGCTTGGTGCCAGGTACATAGATTAATACAATGTATCCCAACAAACTCCCAAATGCTACCTATTCATCTTTGTTTTCGAGGCTCCCTCGCACCGGAGGAAACGAACAAGCAAAAAAAGAAACAAACTATCGAATCCCAACTTGAATCAGCGACATCGAAATTGCTACAACTAGTCAAAAATGTAAGTGAAATAGAGCCCAATTCAAGAGAACACGTGTATTCAGACACACTACGGATCGCCCATATTCTCGAGGAGCATCGATACATGCACGAAAAGAAAGTTTCAGAGGAACTGGAAAGCGATTGCTGTAAAAATTGTGGAGCTACCGACAACATAATTGAACTTCATGCTTGTTATCACATGGTCTGTAAGTTTTGCCTCCGTTCATCTGATTTTAAATGCCCTGAATGCGATTGCGCATTATTACCCTCAGATATAAGATGTTTTTTGACGCCAGAGGAACACGACAAATATGTTGACGATGCACTTAAGAATACCAACATCACCCAATGTATTAATTGTCAAACTTGGGTTGAAGTCATTGAAGATGTGTTCGACGACGAAATAGTTGAAACTAGAATACGTTGTGTTTGCGGAACCACGTTTTGTTCTCGATGCATGAAATCCCCATTCCACGAAGGAGCTTCTTGTTATTTATTCAATAACGGCAGATTGTGTCAATTTTGTCAAGGTTATTATATCGGTGGTACTTCAGAAACATGCTGTGAGAAGCAGGACTGTCGAAATCGCCAAAGTTTTCTTTGCAGGAAACAACTTGGTTGCGGACATACTTGCAACGGATTTAAAAATGAATCAAATTGTGAATGCATCTTGGCATGCAATGAATTGCAAGCAGAGACATGTTTACTATGCTTAGAAAGGATGGACTCAGCTGCTGTAGTAAAGCTTCAATGTAGTCACATATTTCATTATGCATGCATCCAAGAAAAATTATCATTCGGTTCTGTTGGTTCATCTGGAGAATATAACCTGAATTACGCAAAATGCCTCGTCTGTGATGATTGGATTAAACACACAGAGGCCTTTTGGAAAGAATCAAACGAGTTGAAGATACTTTGTGAGAGAATCGAGAGACTGATACAAATGGAACACGGCGCTGATATTGAAAATAAGAGATCGAACTTGTCGATCTACCGGTGTCACTGCTGTAAATTGCCTTACGTGGGAGGACGCAAATATTGCAATGAGGAGTTCATTGCTAGTCAAGAAGATGCCAGCACGAAGATATGTCCTTCATGTTCAATTACGAAGCATCAATTACAGAATTGCGAGATACATGGGATGGATTCAATTATATACAAGTGTAATTTCTGCTGCAGCGCAGCTTCGTACTTTTGTTGGGGCACAACTCACTTTTGCAAAGATTGTCACGATCGACAAGGTCGAGGGGAGCGATTGAATTTAATACCTTTAGACAAATTCCCTCAATGTGATTCGCAGGAAACATGTCCATTACGTGTATCGCATCCTCCAAATGGATCAAGCAAGCCTTTTATTGTTGTTGTGGTTTGTGCAAAACATTACAACTATGAATTTTATATTTACGTAATATATTTTTGAATGTCGAGTGGAGGGTTTCCGTATGGACAGCGTGGCAAGGAATTGGTACAGGAACTCAAGCGAAGCGAATGGCTGCCAAAGTATAATGTACGTTTCTATTATATAATGGACCCTTGCCTTATTCTACCTAGGATGATGCAGTTCGGCAAGTGACAATGGAGATCAAAGCCCTCTACGATCAATTGAAAGAATTATCCACCGACAAAGAAAAGGTTACTGATCCGCTTTATAAATGCCCTCTTTATTTATACCATATATGTGCACAGAGAAATAAACGTTGTTTGCTTGCGTATTTGAAGTACCGCACGGATGCACTGAATGTGCTAAGGTGGCAAGCAGGAACCATAATTCCCTCTGATATGAAACTCAAACTCAGTCCAGATGAGATAAAGTATTTTGAAGAATACGATAACATTCTAGGAAAGTATATGGGTGGCACTGGAATTGATCTTTTCGCAGTAAGTAGGCTTCGTCGTTTTTCCACCACGTTTCTAATTTCTATAGTACAGGACCTGCAACCACCTAAAAGCCTGTATATAGAAGTTCGTGTTCTCCAGGATTACGGGGAAATTCTCACTGATAGCGGAACTGTCAATCTGGAAAAAAACACGACTCACTTTCTTCGGAGATCTGATGTTGAACACTTGATTTGCCAGAACGTCCTGAAACAAATATCATCTTAATAATAATAATATCTTTAAATTAATTTGTTTCTAGCGAATGGACATGTGATGCTTTTGAAATTGTTTCATAGCATTTTCCAGTTCGTCTTTCGGAGGAAGGAAGGTCATTCGTACATGATGGGTTCCTTTCACTTGGCCAAATCCGCTTCCAGGAACGGTACATATACCAGTACTTTCAAGAAGAGAAATGGCGTACATCGAATCAGGAGATTTTCCATCGGCAATCGCCCTGTCTACAAATGACTTCGGTAGATCTAACTTCGGAAATGCATACATAGCTCCTTCCAAGGGTTGGCAAGAGACTCCGGGTGTCTGATTCAACATTTCGTACACCATGTCTGCCTTAACCTTCAAACTATCCAAAATTGCAGATTTCTCATCCATGTGTGTTGAGTAGGCGACTCCTTTTGTAGGTGGTTTCACCATCAAGTCCAGCATCAGTTGGCCGTCCAAATTGGAGCATAAACCACTTGATGCCAATTTGACAATTTCAGCTTGCACTTGAGGATCAAAATTATGCATCTCCATATATCCGCCTCTACGCCCACACTCCCCTATGAAACCCTTACTGGTTGAATGAAAAGACGCAAGTTCAACGTCAGAACCGAGGTCTTGTACGATTTTTTTGCAGGACACAAAAGGACGTTCAGTAGGATTGTAACAATTTTCTTGATAAACTTCATCTGACATAAGAACAAGATTATGTTTCTCACAAAAACGAACAACGGTACAAAGATCATCGTAGCTCATGGTGTTTCCAGTTGGATTTCCTGGGTTGATAACTACCATAGCACGCGGTCGGTGTCCTTGAGAAACAGATGCGTCGAAACTCGATTCCAACGCTTGTAAGTTCAAAGACCAGTTCGACTCTTCATCCAAATAGTAACCTGCTTGTTTACCGTTCAAGAGGCTGATAAGTGCACTGTAGATAGGATATTGGGGCGTGGGGATCATAATGGAATCATTTTCATCAGCAATTAAAGCGGTAAGGAGCATTTGAATAGCAGACGATGCACCATTCGTTAGAAATATATTAGAAGGTTCACAAGAATACCCATCACGTTTCTCGACAAATTGTGCAACATTTCTACGAATCCCTTCCACCCCTTGACTATCACTGTACGCACCTGAACCATTAGGAAGATAACTCAAAATATCATGAGCTCGTTCAATTTCCTCGTCTTCAAACAAAGTATGTACTGAAGCTGAAGTCAATAGTCGTGGGTTATCCACCAGCGATAATACAGAACGAAAGAAAGTAATAGGTTTTTGACCAACTGACTGAGGGTTTCCAATGTTACAAAACAGAATCTTGCCAAAAGGTCTTTTGTTGGATATACCCTGTTGGCGTTCGCTCTCAAGTTCCTTGGACAACACACCTGCTCGAATCGGGACTTCTCCTCTCACTGCATATTGCATGGTTCTTAGACGAGTGTTCATTGTATCAACCCGGAGGTTCTTGCTACATGTCGTGTGTACACTTTTAACCGCAGCACTCGTGGCTATCGACCTGACGACCATATTCAATATTTGTGATCAATGCAATTAGTTCCTGTTTATGGGTTACAAAAATAGAAAGAGGGGGTTTCTATTGTATTAGTAAAGCATATTCAGTTTACCAGTATTGGGATGGTCGGGGGGCGTTACTTTTTACATCATTTTCTAAAATTAATACCCATTGTTCATGATACAGTACCTGATACCGGTACTTGTAGTATTTTTTCACATACTGGTCTTGCTTCTGATTATCTCACGGAATGCCATCAAGCTCTTTTCTTTCAACAAGATACTCTTGCTTATTAAGAAATTAGCATTTGATGGCTTTTATCCACTTCTTGTAGTGCTTTAAAACAATTGATTTTTGTTGCGTGCTTTAAATTGATTTTTGTTGAGTTTAATAAACGAATTGATTTGGTTGTGTTATGCATATTTAACTTGGTTTTTACATTTGAAAATATTGCTCGCTGGTTTCTTACTTTAATTAAAAACAGGAAAACTTGTGTCTTGTTGATAGGAAATGCATATTTTCAATGGACCTTTCGAGGTGATAAACGACCTTTCACCCGCAAATCAACATAAACTAAAAACAAATAGTAGATACTTGATTTTTTAAAGCTTAAGCATGATTTCGTCATGATATTTTGTTTCCCTGGCAAGAAGACATAAAGGTCGTCAGCAGAAATGAAACTTCCCAACGTTTGAAAATTGTTGGATTTAGAATACCCGAAGAGTAAAAAATTTTCATGAAGGACAAAACTGGCATTGCGGACTGATGCCAAATGATTTTCATGTTATGGTTACATGCGCTGCTCTTGCTCCAAAATCATTCCAAGTACAATGTCACATCCAAGAAAACAACGGGGGCTACCCTCATTAAGCTACCATTACACGAAACACTAACAAACAAGTGGTAGATCCTTCTTAACTTCAAATAGTTTGGAGATTCAAAAATCATACAAATCAAATTTTAGTCAACGGCATTCTTCTGTTTGGGTGCATAAATGACCCATAGAAATCGAGACACAGGTGTTCTTGATTACGCAGTGGCCAAATATGGAATGTGCTCGGGCTTCTGATCTGACAAAGAGCCAAGTGAACGATCTTTTGAATCTCATCTCATCGAACGAATTAATCGGTTCTATGAAAGGAACTACCATTGGCTTCTTGTATATTCCACCTGTTGAAATTGATGTCTTCGGATTAGTTGCGTCCGCTTCCTTATTCTTGGGGTGTATGGCTTTTTATGTTGATTTTAACCATGTGAAAAATGCCTCCGAGACAGTTCAAAATAGTCATTTTGATGTTGTGCTTACAAATACCTCTGTTACATCAATTATTTCTCAAAAGGGTTCCGTAATAATACTATCTGAATATGTCTTAAGACCGCTGGCTGATTTATTCACTATCTCTGACGAGCAACAACGACTGTCATCATTAAAAATAACTTTTATTGGGAGAATTCGTTCCTGCAAGATGTCTCTCCAATTAATAGAATTGCTCCTTAATTACCCTGTAGACATTCATGTTATATCAACGGAGGAATCATTAATGGACGATGCTTTACAAATTAAAATAGATGGGTCTGAGAGGAAGGTTCGCTTTCATAACACGATGGAAGCCCTGTCTCAAAGTGATGTTTTATATTTGGCAAGCTCCACCGATAACCATTTAAAATTTGGCACCAAACATATTGCAAATGTCAACGTTACATGTACTATCCTCAGTGCAGCTCCGCCGAATGATATATCAGAGGAAGTTCTCTTTGACCCTCGCTTCGCCTACTCTAGACAGGTAAAGAGATGTGTCGAGACATTAGCCTCAGTGATACACTATTCGCAAATATAAATTTAATTAGTGTGATCTGGTTTTGTTAAGTTCATCGATTGGACTCCATAACTTATCAAGCATTGCCATGCTAGCGGGGTTGTTGTGCACCCAGAGAATAAATTTCGCCAGTTGGGACGGTGTTAATATTTTTTGAAGTTCTTTCATTTCTTCACCGAGCGCTTGATTCTTTCTTTCCATTTTACGTTGAAGATCTTCGCATTCACGAAGAGTGAATCGTAAATCTTTCGCCATCTGTCTTGCGTCATCACGATGTTCTTGAATTTTTTGTTTTTGTTCTTCGGTGGCACCAATTTCCTGCATTATCAACGACCATATACTGCCATTACCTGCCATGGAATTCTCATTGGTCGATTCGTAGAATGCATCTTCTTGATGCAACGACCACATACACATCTTCGTCACTTGCGTGGGAAGCAGTAAACGTTGTAGTTGTTCCATGTGTCTCTCTATCGACTGGGTTCTAACATCACCATAATCACTAAATTTTTTGACATATGTTTCCAAAACACTTTGAACTTCTTCGTCTGTACAATTCTTCTTCACAAGGGTATCTAGTTCTTTAGTGATCTCTTGTTTCTCCAGCGCATCTCTTTGGACTGTCTCCTTCCCTACCTTCAGCTGCAATCTTAACTGTAGGTTTTCATTTTCCAATGCGTTCACTCTCTCTTCAAGTTGATTTACTTTTTCTTTCCTCTTTTTTCTCGAAGCTGCAGTTTCAACAGGTGGGCTGCGTTTCATGTTCTTCTTGTGTTTCACTTTTTTTTTGTAGCAATTTTCAAAAACTTCATGTTGAGAACCACACCAACAAGGATTACAGAGGATTATGCTGATGAATTCTCAACGCTCCTGTATAATAGCTTTTCAGAGATATCGGGTACTTCTAGT
>Ga0105053_10006845_pt1 | contig 15497 bp, 22 predicted proteins | sample BON01_FD_78093 | JGI IMG/M metagenome (GOLD analysis project Ga0105053, IMG submission 78093) | Freshwater microbial communities from Lake Bonney liftoff mats and glacier meltwater in Antarctica - BON-01 | ecosystem: Environmental > Aquatic > Freshwater > Ice > Glacier meltwater | place: Lake...
CCCTCCGAAAGGGGTGAGCATAGACCGTTTGAGTGGGGTCGGTGCGTCTGCGGGGGTTTGTCTTCTGCCCTGGGGGTAGTGCGGTGTGGCTGCAGTGCTGGCTGTGTGCTGTGTGTGCTGTGGCTGTGGGCCATATCGGCTGCTGTGGGGGGGGGGAGTACCCTGTGGGGGTAAGGGGTAAGCATATCATCATCGGTTTCTGCTAGGGTTCCCGACACCTCACGGGGTCGAAGAGTGGCCTAGAGTGACGGCCTCGTCCGCCTGACCATTTTGTCTGCTGACGGGCCACCCAAAAGCAGGAAGGAGTTGGTTGGCCTTTAATAAAAAAGCTTTTTTATATTAAAAGCCTTTAGCCAAGATATTCGTTTACTTGAAAGTTTTTGTGCGCACGAGGGAATCATCCCTTTCTTGCCCCTTCCCATCTGCATTGCCCACAATATTACAATACTATTGCACGACTATTGCGCAATATACGACCCCCTCCACCACCACGCTTTTTTTGTATATTATTATATAAATAAGTATGCCATACATATATACACCATACTACACCATACACCAACCATAAAAACAAAATTGGTATTGGCAATATCATGTTGAGGCCAGGGAAGGAGCACGTAGTGGTCACGCGCACCAGCGCGTTCCCAACAGCTCCCAACAGCCGTCTCCCCTAAAAAAGCGTGGCCTCTGCTTTTTTTTTGCTTTGTGCGCCTTTTGCACACAGGGAGGGACAGGGACAGGGAATCTATAGCTATAGCAGTCGACTAGCGTCTAAAACAAAAAAAATATAAACCCCCAATTTCCATTTCTTCAAAACACGAAAACTCATCAGTTTAAGTTAGAGCTAGGTAAGGTTTAGGTTTAGGAGAGAGTTTTTTTTATTTTTTTATTTTTCTCCCCGTAAGCCGTAAGCCGTAAGACAGATGGCAAATGGAAATGGCAAATGGAGATAAAGCTGATAATAAAGCTGCTGTGGTCATTTGATTTGGGATTTAGCCTAGTTTCTAGTTTGCGAAAAAAATGCGATTTAGCCCAACGTACATCAAGATCGATACACTGTACTCATCACTCATGTACTCATCATCACATCACTCTACTGCTGTGTGTTTCGCTGCTGTGTATTGTGATTGTGTTTAGGGGGGGGCGGTGTTCCGAGGCCGAGGGATGAAATCATCATCATCTGTACTCTAGCCGTTGCAATGAGGTTACAGTCGTAGGAACGCTTTTTTTGGGGGGGGGGGGCAAGTTAGGGGATTGTGTCGTTGGAGGTGGAGGGAGGTGCAAGCAAGGCGGGAGCTTAGAGAGCTTTCCCGCTTTCCCACCCATCCCGATCCCGAAGCCGAAGGTGTTTTGTTGCACATGAACCTGTACCTTGCCCCTAACTCTAACTAACGCCCCAACCCCAAACCCAGAGCAGCCCCCGACGGAAACGGGGGGGGGGGGGCACGGGGCAAATCGACATCAACAAACCACCAATCAGCCCCTGGCTGGCCTGGCCCCTGCCTGACGACGACTGACCTGTTCCTGTTGATATTTTTACCAATCAGTGATCAATCAGCCCCCGCCTTCGTTGGATAATGTTTGTTCCATAACCATAACCTATTATATAACCTCATAACCTCCCGGGTAGGTCATGTATAATAACATATAATATTATATAACGAACAATAACAGGTTATATAACTTGTTATAGTTATAGTAATATATATATATATATGTATAACCTCTCCACACCACTAAAAACTGAGATGTTCTTTCTCTCTGACTCTCTATATATCCCTGCTATATCTTATATGTACAAAGAATAATGCACTCAGTCAGACACAAACGCGGAAGCAGACGATACATTCACTCACTCTCACAACAAACACCCCCGCCCACACCTCACACCGCCCCCCGCTCGCGACCCACACAAAGTCGCACGAGCCGCACACGTACATACTACCTACTACTACTACTACTAGCTATAAATGAGGCTATTTATAGTTTTCTTTTAGTGTTTTAGTGTATATATTCCAATATAACAGGCTATAGAGACTATAACCCCTGGTGGAGGTTATTATATATTATATATATAACCTTTAAACAGGAAATTATATAACAGGTTATGGAACATGCAAGGCCCCCGCCTAATATGGCGCGCTCGGACCCCACTTGGCCCCGACGTACCAGAGTTTCGCGAAAAAATATTCGAAAAAAAGAGAGCAACTTTTTTCCAGGAAACGCAACGAACGTCGAAATACGAAGAAAAATGAGCAACTTTGGAGCGAAAAATACCGATTTTTTTTCGAAAGATATATAAAAAAATGGCCCCTCCCCCCCCTCCCCCCCTCCCCCCCCCCCCTCCCCCAACCCCCCCCCCCCCTTCAGCTTCAGCCTTCAGCGATCAGCCCCCCTCAGCCCTCAGCCCAGGGTTAATTCCTATGTTTACGCCACTACTTTAGCAGCCCTAAAACTACAACAAAACTGTCCAGCAGAGGGCAGACGCCAGAGGCGGCAACGCCCGGCGCGAGGCCGGGAGCTTTTGGGGAGGAGGGTGGTAGGGTGGTTGTATGTGAGTGTGACTCTTGCGTGTTTGACGGGTACAGCAGTATGTATGCTCCTATACTCTGTGGCGCGCTGCTGTCATCTTGGATGTTCCGTAGCATGCTACATAGCACATAGCACATAGCATATAGCATGCTACAATGCTATGTAGCCTCAGTACTAGTCTCCCTCAGATGCTACAGTGCTATACAGATATAGCACACCCCCACAGTCACAATTTCCTATATTTACACTACTTCAGCCCCCTGCTATAAAACAAAACACAAAACTGTCCCGCAGCCCGCAGAGGCCAGAAGAGGCCAGAGGCGGCAAAGCCCGGCGTGAGGCCGAGAGCTTAGGGAGGGTGGTAGGGTGGTGTGTGAGTGTGACTCTCGCGTGTTTGACGGGTATGTACAGTATGTATGCTCCTCTGGCTCCTGTCGTGGGAGGTAGTGCTGCTGCTGCTGGCTGCTGGTTGGTCCTCGCCCCGGCCTCGGCCGGACCAAAGGCTGAAAATTGTGTGTTTAAATACCAGGTTCACCCTAGGTTTTGTATAGCATAAAGTATATAGCATATAGTGTAGCATGTGTAGCATGTAGCATCCCCCAATGCTACATATAGGCTATATATATATACTACAGAACATCCAAGGCTGTCGTGGGAGGTAATCGTGCTGCTGCTGCTGCTGTGCTGGTATGTTGGTCCTCACCCCGGCCTCAGCCTGAGCTGGACCAAAGGCCAAAGGCAAAGGCCGAAAATGGTCGTGTGTTTAAATACCCAGGTTCACCCTAGGTTTTGTAGCATATAAATATAGTGCAGCACGTAGCGTAGCACGTAGCATCCCCCGATGCTACATAGTACATAGGCTATATACTACAGAACACCCGAGCCGGTCTGTCTGTGTCCGTCCCGACAAAAAACAGACGACTGCGCAGTAGACTGAAAGACTGTCCCATTCCAATCGTCAAATCTCCCGCGCCTGAGCCTGAGCCTACGACTAGCCCCTACCCCTACCCCTACTCCACCTGGCTGCAGGGCATCAATGGCCATGCCCATGCCCCTGATTGATGACACCCCTGCCATCTGTACCTATACCTATACTCTCCGCCGAGACGCACACATCCCCAAACCACACACAGGGATGCGGCCTACCTACCTACCTAGCTCTCGTGACCCTAGCGCTGTGCCTATGCCTGTTGTGCGCTCCCCTCTCATATACTCACCCTTTACTAGGAGGCTCAGCTTCCCAGCTATACAGCTGGCAGCTGTCCTATAAGCCCTAACCACAACACTAGCGCTAGCGCGCATGCGCATGCGCTGCCCACCTCTACCTACCATCACCAACACCCTCGCTTCTCATACTTCCCGCAAGGCCACTCCCCCCTCCCCTTTGCCATCACAATCACAATCACATACACCAGCTCCCATCACTACTTTACTACTGGCTACCTTGCTGGCGGATTCAGGAGTCTACCCAGACTGGGCGAAGGTCGGGGCAGCGACTCCGCGCCGTCCGAGGGCGAGGGGTCGTCGCTCGGCGGCGAAACGGACAACTACGATCTTGAAGGCGGCGATGACGACTTCAACTATTCAGCGTCATTGTGCCGTTGCTCGCTCTGTGTTCGTGTGAGTGGTTTGTTCTGCTTCTGCTGTCATGTGTCATGTGTTCTGCTGCTGCTGTCGTGTGCGTATGCGTGTGACCTGTTGATCTTTTTACTGGGAGTGTGCCATCTACATCTAGCAACATGACAATACGACAACACAACAACGACAACACCCCCATCACAGCCACAACGCCCTACCCTACCCATTCGACCATTAGTAATCATTAGCCGCGCAACAGCAACACTGGCCGTGGCCATGGGCCATGGGAATGGGAGGAGTTACGGGGTACTGGCAAAGCCAACCCCCCCGGATCCGAATCCGCCCACATCGGGAAGTGCGGCTGCTGCTGCTGCGCCGGAGCTCCACAGCCGCCCTGGCCCTGGCCCTGAAACTAGAACGATGATTTTTGCTTTTGCTTTATGTTCTTGAGTTTTTCTTGTTTTTTGCAATATTGCTTTTATTATTAATTGTAATGCTGTAACTGGCGGAGCCGTATTGCGACGGGTTCACGATTCACGTTCGGCCGTGGTAACGGTAACGGTGATGGGTACGCTGAGAGCGAAACTTGCAAAAGTGAGACCAGGGGCTATATAATCACCACCTAGACCTAGCACCTAGGCTTGAAACAAGCTCAACCATCATAAACTATGCCTCTTGGGGCTCAGGTCTTCTGCTTCAGCGGAAGTCAAGGCTTGGTTCCCACGGGGTACCCGCATACCCGGCGGTGGCCCAACACGGGTGGTCGGCTCCGCGTCGGCGGTTTGATTAAGAGACAGTAGCTGTGAATAGCTGTTCACAGCCATTTACCCAATCAACCGCGGCTGAAGCAGGGGTCCGTACACCTTTTCCTTCTAACGACTGGCTCATAGCCAGATCTTGAGCTTTGCAGGGTCCCTAGCAATGCTCACAAGGAAGCCATAGCCGCCGGTTGTCCAAGATAGATGTACCTACTACCGTATTTGCCTGCAGTAGTTAGTACCCCCTGCGGTATCCCTGAGGATACCCGCCGGCATTCCTAAGGCCGCTCTTCGGCCACATTTCTTCGAATGACTTGCACATCCCGTTCAACATATTATGGACGCCCGCCCTTTTGTGTTTGTATGTTGTGTGTTCTGTGCCGAGATTTATTGCGAGCGAGGACAGTCTTTGGTGAATCTCAGGTGTGGTTTCGTGGTTGTTTGGCCTCAGAGGCAAACATTCGTAAGAATTCTCTTACAATCCAGAATCGCACGTCTGCTCAGAGCAGACCTCCGACGTTTTTTACAAGATGTTGGCGGGTGGGTTTCCCCGTGTGGTGTTTCCCCCCTTGTGGTGTTTCCCCCCCGCGGTGTTTGGGGGCTGTGCCCCCTCCGGTCTTCCGACGATGCTGTCTCGATGCTGTCTCTACGATCCCGTCGCCACACCCTGAGCCCACATCGGGCTGCAGTGAGCCAGACTCGGGCTGGCAGAGCGCAGCGGCGCGCACCGGCACCACCCTGTCCGTCTCCGCGCCTGGCCGACCTCCCGACCATCATCACAAGAGCTACACGCTCCTCATCCTCAGCGTTACCACCGCCTCCGCAATGGCCGACTTACTCGACCATGCTGCAGAGCGCTCCGCATCCAAAGCCGTGACCGCGATCAAGTAGAACATCCTGCATGATGCCAAGCAGCACCCCATCGACGGGTCAGCCCAATCCTTCATCGAATTCTTCATGCGCATCTGCACGCTGTGCAAGCTGGATGGACCCGGTGCTTTCCGCCTTCCTCGCGTCGGAGGGCACGGTCATCACGTCCGGCGTCACCATGTACGCCAGTTCGACCAGGGATGTGCTCATCGACGAAGCATTGCGCAACCAACGGACCAACGGACACCGACCAAGCACGTGGCGGGCCGCATCGCCTTCCTACCCAGCCTCGTCAGCGAGCACAGGAACGCGATCCCAGCGACCACCACGCTCCCCGCCCACCACACACCGATGGCGCCGACCGGGGGCTCTTCGCCAATGTCCAGCGCACCATCCTACTCCACCGCCGAACTCAACGCTGACGCCTCCGGCCGCGACTTTGACGAAGCCGACACGGCGCCCTTAGCCGGCGACGCGTCCGCACGCCGCCCTTCGGCGGCACCCGTCCTACCCACGAGCTCTCCGTACAGGGTTGTCACGTGGATTCTTCAACGAATCCAACAAGATCTCGGCCTCGCCCTGCACGCCCTCATCCTCGACCAGTCTCTCGGCGACAAGCTCTACGAGACGGCCAACGGCAACGGCATCGCTATGCTCGTCCTCATTGAGGCTCACATCCGCAACAACATGCACAGCAGCCAAGCTATCCTGACCTGCAACTTTGCTCGCCTCCAACTCCTCGGGAAAACCTTCCTGATCGCATCTCCCAACAGCGCCCACAGCTTCAAGGAGTGGCTTCGCGACCTCAAGGAGATCGCCAGCCTTGTCCCCCACGCCACACGCCACCGAGTCCGCTGATGAGCTCCACCACACTCTCACCGAGTTCGTGTCGCGCTTCCCGGACAAGCACAAGTCCGACATCACGCAGCAGATGAAGATCTACAAGTCCAACCGTAAATCACGGACGGGCGACTGCAACCTCAGCTCGGACAATGAGGAAACTTCTTGCCCCGCTAAGCAGCTCCTCGACTACCTCTGCCACGACATCCACAGCGCCCTGCGCGTCAAGGACAAGGCCGCGCGCGAGGTCACCACCGCGGAGGCCCTCCGCCTCTCTTCCGCTAGCCTTGAGAAGAAGGCGACTCCCTCGGAAATGGACACAAGCTGATCAAGCAGATCGCATCTCTCAAGGCCCAGCTACAAGCTCCTCCAGCCCCGGCCCCAGCGGGAACGCCGGTGCGAGCCCTTGCTGCAGCACCCGAGCAACCTGCACCGCCACGCTACGCAGCAAAGCCCCGCCCTAAGAACGCGTTAGCCAACTACAGAGACTTTGTACTCACGCCAGCCATGCGCAACTGCTCCAACTGCAATGAGCGCCATCTGGACCGCGACTGCCCCAACCGACCGCCGCCCGAGCCACTACGCGCCCCGACCACCGCGGCCGGCGCTGGCACCGCGGACCCTCCCAAGCAGCGCGCATCGCAACCGGCCGCCGTTGTCCCGCGGGCAACAGCCCCCGAGCTACCTGCCACCGCGGCGGCACCGCCGTCACACGTCCCGGTACCGGCGAGCAAGAAGCCCGCCCCGGCGCTCACCACTCGGCGCTTCGCTCCCGCGCGCACCCCCGCGCCAGCGCTCTCCGCTCTCCGCTTTGGCATCAAACACACCAAAAACGGATGGACGTCGCCACACGAGGTGGGCAACACTGACGCTCCCAACGGCCTCTGGGCCCCGGGGGCAAGCTACTCCAGGCCCGCACTTTCTGCGAGACGGGCATCCAGCAAACTCTCCGGCCCGACTTACTCCATGTTCGCTGAGAGAAACCTCGCCCAACCCCTGCACGATACATCGGCCGCTCCCATCTCTCCCGGAAGCACGCTCGGCGGCTCTCTGGCGTCCCTCGCCATGCGGCTTCTCTACCTGCTCCTTCCCGCCGCGCCCCCCAAGGAATCTCAGCAGAGCCCGGACATGACACCACCGCTCTGCAACAATACATCCGCCAAAGCCATGCCCGCCCAACGCCCTGCTGCCACCTCGACGGAGGCAGGACCCGCCCATTGCCCTGCCACTCCGCCGTCCCCCATCCGCTGCGCTCATTCCGCCTCAACGGAGCCAACACTGTCGCTGGAACTCGACACGGCAAAGCCCACTCCGCTCGGCGATGACACTCCGGCCTCCCGCGGCAGCCCGCCGCCCACGCCGCCCACCCCTCACGCTCCCGAAGATGATCCACCCGCCCCGCCTCCGTCCCTCCCTCTGTCCCCACCCGCCTCGCCAACGCCCGTTAGCCCATCATCTGCGCCACCGTCGCCGCCCCTGTCACCGCCGACTCCCCGACGTCTCTGCGCAATCCAATCGTGCGACAGGCCCGCCTATGCCAACGAGCGCCCCGGCGTCCTGGCCATCTGCTGCAACCGGCGCCACCAGCTCCTGCACACCGCGCTTCAATGTCCGCCCGTTTGTGCCATAGCCGAGTGCACACAGCCGGTTCACATCAACGAGCAAGCCGCCATAGTCCACGACTATTGCGGCATCACGCACGCGCGCCTGTGGCGGCCACGCGGGGGGCGGGGGGAAACATGGTTCTCGCAGGACCGCCCCGCCGCTATTGCGGGCGCCGAGGTATGCGCCTACGCCGGATGTGATCGTGAACCGGTCGAACGCAGCTTGTTCTGCGGCCGCGCTCACGCCAACGCCCACGTCGCATCGGCGCCACCGACACAGCCGGAAGCTGTTCCACCGGACGCGCCTCCGAAGCCCCTCAGATGCGCTGTCCCCTCGTGCAACAGGCTCGTATACGCCGACAATGCCCGGGCTACACGGGTACCTGCTGCAGCATCAGCCATCAACAGTTTCATCTTGCTCTGCTCCGCTCCACGCGTTGCCCACCAGACCTAACGCAGCCAGAGACGCAGGTTGCCGCCAGTCAGTCGACACCTACGCTGGCAAAGCGCATACGCGCCATCCCATTGGGCCAAAATCCTGCTTTCATCGACACTCGCCCTGACCACCTGGTGCTCTGCTGCAGCAACCACCACCAACTCCAACTCCTATACGTCGCTCTTTCGAATACACCGCAGTGCAGCCTAGCCGATTGCTCCATGCCAGTGCTCATTGTCACTGACACAAGCACCGTTCACGAATACTGCTGCTATGATCACGCGCTGCTCGCCAGAGACCGCGGCGAAGTCTGCTTCTCACAGGACCGCCCCATCGCCCCCGCCGGTACCAACGCATGCGTCCACCCCGGATGCATCCGAAAGCCCGTTGATTTCAGCATCTTCTGCGGACGCACGCACGCCTACGCCCACACGCGGGCCGCCCGTGGCCTTCCTCCGCCGACCCCTCCTCTGTCGCCCCCGCAATCCCCACGCCCGTCGGCGGCAGACTGGACGGACACACGCCCCGCCTACCCCCGGCCAGTTACAGTCACCGCTCGCTTCTTCTCGGACGTCTGGCACATGTCCCACGCTCCCTGGAACAAGCTGCAACATGCCCTGCACGGAAATGGGCCCCCCCGGCCAACGCAGCAGACCGGCAACCCACCACGCCCAACGCCTGCCTCGCAGCCCACAACTGCCGTAACCACTCCACGCCTTAGTCACGTTGACACTTTCTTCCAGCAGTTGACGGCAATGGTACGCCTCCTCGCGGAACAAGGCGGGGCACCACGCTGCGCCCTGCCTGGCTGCACCAACTCGGTGCACTTCAACGTCGCCAATCCCCGGCAACACAACAACTACTGCAGCCGCAACCACGCATTCCGCGCGTCCGCCACCCACGCTGTTGACCCCTCGCCCTGTGCCCGCCCCCCGAGGAATCTTCCCGTCAAGAGATTCACTCCGGCCATGCGGGCCTGCTCCATCTGCGATCAACGCCACCTCGATCGCGACTGCCCCCACTCTCAGACCATGCGGCCCTGCTCCATCTGTGATCAACGCCACCTCGATCGCGACTGCCCACACCAACCTCCGCCCTCTTCCGCCACGGCTCCGACGCGTCCCCCCGACAACATCCCTGAAGCCGTCGCCACAGTGGCGTCACCCCCAGGCCTGCGTCCCCCCGGCCACGCACGGCCCCAACGCCGCCGCCGTCGACGAGCGCCGCGACGCGCAGGTTGAGCAGACCCACAATGCCAAAACCTCGGACGGGAACGACAACGCTCCCTACCCTGGGCACGCCACTCAGGTCACGCCGCCGCCGACAAAGAGTGGTTCACCACAGCTAAGAAGGAACGCAGCGCTGCACTCTGCCAAATTGATGCCCTCGAATCCCGGCTGTGCCTCGGCCTCGCGACCACTACAAAGGTCTCCTGCGCGCTGTCGCCGACCAAAAGGAATTTATCGCTATGTGTGACGCCCACGATAACGCCTGCTGGACACCATCGCCACCCGAATCGCCGCCTGCCAGCCCTCGCTGCTCATTCCACGACCCCGCGCCTTCCTTTCCTTTCGATTTCAAAGACGACCTCGATGTTGACTGCGAGATGTTCCGCGTTACGCCCTCTCCGCCTCCGCCCGCGTGGTCCCCTCTCAACCGGATCTACTGCTCGATTTGGCACATTTCGCACAAGGCATGGAACAAAATGATGCACGCTCTCCACGGCAATGGTCTCGACCTCAACAACATATTTCTACTGGTTGTTATCGCTGCTCTCGGCCACCGCCTCACTGTCATCGGCATCCACCTACTTACTGCTTGCCAACGCGCCACTGACGTCTTCATCCGTCCCGCCGTGACAGCCGCCACCACGTACAGCATCATTGACGCGATCACGCGCCTCGTGCCGCTGCCGTCCACCACACGGGCCGCCCTCTCCTACGAAACCCCCCCACCCCCCCAGGAGACAGTCACGGACCACCACGGACGCGACAAGCCTGCCGGTCACCGCCCGCCGCGACCCGGCCGAGGAACGTCTTCCCCATCTCACCTCGCGGGGCCCCCCACGTCCTCCGCATCGATGGTGACCTGCCCAATGCCGCCCCCCCTGTGTTCCCGCCAAAACTCAGCTTCCCCAGAGATATACCGACGTCACCGCAAGGCATTCTCGCGCCCGCACAGCCCAAACATGTACATCCACAAAATGTACCTCTGTCGCGGACGCGCCGCGCACCGACCAGCTTCCGACCGCACCGCTCACAACTCCGCCAATGTCTCGCTTTCGCCCTTCTCCATCCCGGCGCGTGTAGCGCCATACCCCTACTCCACGTCCCCGCCGCCATCTCCGCCGACTTCCGGCTCATCGTCGACACGGGATCTCCAGAGAACATCCACAACAATGCCGCCGACCTCTTCAATACCTCGCCATCCGACAAAGCCTTCATTACCGCCGACGGCACTCGGGTCCCGGCTACGTGCGTCGGTAAGCTTCCTCTCATTCTCACCGACACCCTCGGATGCCAGAGTTTCTTCATTTTGCACGAGGTCCACGCCGTCCCTTCCTTCGAGTACACGCTCCTCTCTGTTGCCAACCTCGTCAGCAACGGCGCCTCCGTCCAGATCAACCCCGACTGCGAGGGCATCGTCCTCCCTGGTGCCAACCAGTTCACCGTCGTCGCGCGCACTATCCCTCTCCGCAAGGCGGCGGACGGGCTATATCTCGTCGACGCAGCAATCGCCGACGAGTCCGACGTCCGCAAACCCGGCATCCACGTCCTCAGTGCCTTCCGCGATCCACATACCTTTCGACATCTAGCGGCACTCCCTGCGGACAAACTTGCCATTGCCATATTCCGTCGCGTTCGGCGCCGAAAAGCTCCGCCGTCTCGCCGACACGGCGTCCGATGTGCCCCGCGGCATCGCCCGAGGCACCCCTCGCCTCGAGCCTGAGTGGGCCATTGCCAATGCTAAATTCACGTCACACGGCGGCCATCTCCGGCGGCGCAGCGAGCGCACTGGCGACCTCATCCACTCGGACGTCTGCGGACCGTTCAACCATGTCATTGGGCGCGGCAACGCCAAATACTTCGCAGTCTTCGTCGATGCCCACTCCGACTACACGTTTAGCTATCCTATCCGTGACACATCAACCGACGAACTTAAGCGCGCCACGCTTGCATTCGTCGATTCATTCCGGGGCTTCGCCGCCACAGTCACGCACACGGACATTGGTGCGGATGCTCTCCACGCCGCCCTCTGCGACATCTCGGTCAAGACTCTTCACTCGGACCAAGGCTCCAACTACATGTCCGCCGAGTTTGAAGCCTTCCTGCAGAGTAAGAATATTTCGCACACGACCAGTCCAGCCTACGCAAAGGCCATCAACGGCGTCGCCGAGCGACGCATCGGCATGGTCACAGACATTGCGCGATACTACATGCTGCTCTCGGGCGCCCCGCCGTCGTTCTGGTCCTACACGGTCACTCACACCTCCACCGCCCTCAACCTGAGCAACCTGGTCGTCACTCACGGCAAATCCAAGAAACCTCCACTCGAAGTCATCACCGGCTGCCGCCAACGCGTAATGAACCATCTTTCCTTTGGCTGCGCCGCTGTCGTCACCAAACAGGTCCGCGAGCGAGACAACGAACTTGTCGCCCGCGGAGTGGCTGGGACCTTCGTCGGCCGCTCACCGGACGTCATCGGGAGCTATTTGATCTGGGTCCCGGCGCATGGCAAGATTGTTGCCACCGCCGACGTATGCTTTGACGACAAGTCATTCCCCTGGGTCTCCGGAAGCAACCGTCACCCGCCCTCTATTCTCGCCGCTAACCGCCTCCGTCTCGCCGCAGCACACGCCCTCCGCGGCAAACCGGAGCCCGCCCCGCAGGCACCGCAATGGGCAAGCTCGTCCAACGCGGCGCCTACGCCGCCCCCCGCCCGCCGCCCAGTGCTGCACCTCTTCTCCGGCCACCCCCACCCCGAGGACTTCGCATCCCATCTCAAACTCCACGTATTCCACTGCCACTGCGTCGGCCTCAACCTAGCTACCGGCATCAACCCCAACATCACCGACGACGCTGTCCTCTCCTCGCTCCTTCACAGCATCACCGACCACGAGTTCAGCGCGGTCGTGATGAACCCACCCAGCGAGGCCTACAGCATCGTCCGCCATCTCAACGACGGGCCAAGCCGCCTGGCGGCCCTCTACACCATTGCCTATCCCGATGGCGTGCCTACAGGGACACGCTCTCCCCGGCGGATGCGCTCACGCTCACCAAATCCTAACAGGTCCTTCAGAGCGTTGCGGCCATCCTCGACGTGTGCCACGAGGCCGGGGTCCCGTACATCCTTAGCGGGCCCGCGCCACGCCACGACCCCTCCTTTATGGACGGAGCCCTCGTCGACCACCTTGGTCGGTCAGCCACGCACGGCTCCCTCTGGACCACCTCCAATATCATCGACTTCATGCGCCACGCCGGTGACCTTGTCTCGGAGGTGGCTTTCGCTCAATGCGAACTCGGTTCGACTATGCAACGGTATACTAGTCTCATATTCTCCTCATCTCTCTCGGAGTCTTTGTGGCAGCTAGGCGACCTGCGCTGCACACACCAGGCCAAGCAGCATTGGATTCCCCCGCCCGACGCCGCCGTCCTCTCTCCACCCCAACGGTGGCCACCTCGTCTCTGCGCCGTCCTTGCCCTTGCCATCGCTGAGCCCAATCTCACATCCCCATCCGCCATCTCCGAGGCGCGCCACATCAAGACGACCCCGGCCCGTACAATGGCGAAGACATCACCACGGGACCGCCCGCAGACCACGCCCTCTTACCCTCCTCCCTTATCAATTTCGACGACGACATCGAAGTTGATAGTGCGGTGGACCGCGCGCCACCATCTTTCATCGACGACAGCCGCGACAAATCTCCATTTCCATGGGACGAAGCCCCCGGCGCCGACACCGACGGAGAGGAAGACGGCCAAGCATACGCTCCGCCCCACTTCTTTCCCATCTCTCGGCGTCTACCGTCATGCGCCGGCGCTCCCCGCCATGTGCCCATACCCGCCCTCGCCGCCACCATAGACCCCCGCGGCCACCGCCATGCCATAAAAGCCCCCAAGGCCGCAGGCCGCGGAATGGCAAGCCGCCGAGCTCGCCGAGCTTCAGAACCATACGGCATACGGCGAACGGCTCATTCCGCGAGATGAACCGTGGCGACGCCCGCTGCCTCGCCGACTCCCACGGTGCCAACTTCAACATCACTGGATGTCTTCGGGTATACAAGACGAAGCGGGACGGTTGTCGCAAGGCACGCCTGTGTCTCAACGGGGCCAGCCAGCAAGAAGGCGTCGACTATGACAAAACCTACTCCTACTCGTCAACCCTGCGCCACTCGTCTGTTCGTGTCCTTATCGCCATCCAAGCTCGCCTGGGGCTCAAGTCCCGTCGACACGACGACCTCGTCGCCGCCTTTCTCCAGGGCAGCCTCCTCGACGACGAGATTGTCTTCATGAAATACCCGCCCGGCCATACAGAGGTCGGCACCGACGGCAAGGACAAAGTCTACCTCGTGCAGAAACCCATCTACGGCCTCAAGCAAGCCGGCCGCCGATTCCAACGCGACTTCTTCGCCTGGCTCAAGCTCCCCATCGACCAAGGCGGAGCTGGGTTCACCAGGAGCGACAAGGCGCCATGCATCTTCACGCGCTGCGTCGGCGATGACACAGTGTATCTAGGTGTCTACTGCGACGACATCATCGCCATCTTCGGCGACGACACATCGGCTCGGTGTACGACGGCTTCCGCACAACGCTGCACACCCGCTGGAAGGCAGAGGACGCGGGCGAGCTCAGCGACATTCTCAACATTTGCGTCGCACACGAAGGCTCCAGCATCAAACTCTCCCAACCAACGTACATCGACACCATGGTGGACCGCTACCTACCCGACGACAAGCTGCAGGCGACTAAGGTACAAAAGACACCTTATTCGTTACACTTCAAAGACAACATCACGGCCGCACTCGCCGCCCCGCCAGCAGCCCACTTGCCACCGGACCCTGCCCTACTCGCCGAATACCAGTCTCTAGTCGGGGCCCTTCTCTACTGTTTGACGGTCACTCGGTCGGACATTGCTTACCCGGTTGCCATGCTCTGCCGCTGTATGAGCCGCCCGACCCCCACCTTACTCGGCGAAGCCCACTGCATTCTCGCGTATCTCCATCACACGCGAGACCTCGGCCTCTGCTACACATCGGGTCATAGCGAGCTGCACACCTTCACCGACTCGGACTGGGCCACAAGACGCTCTACACCGGGCAACACCGTCCAATGGCAGGGCTGCACCATCGAGTGGGCCTCCACGCAGCAGACATCAGTTGCTCTCTCCTCCTGCGAGGCGGAGATCATGGCTGCCTTGGAGGCCGCGAAATCTATGTCCTACTACCGCCAGCTCTTCGAGGAGCTCGGATTCGCCACGCTCAACCCCACGACCATCTACATGGACAACAAGGCGGCAATCAATCTCGCCTACAACCCGGAGCACCACCGCCGCACCAAGCACATCACGCGGCGCCACTTCTTCATCCGCGAGCTCGTTGAGGATCAGAGCATCACCGTAACCTACATCTCCCATTCGCCGATAACATCGCGGACTTTTTTACTAAGATCCTATCCAACAAGGACTTCTTCCGCCTCCGCGACATCATCATGAACATCGCGTAGGCATACCGGACTCACAGGACATAGCAATATCGCCTTTCGATGCTATTATATCTCCCGCTGCCGGACCCCCCCCCCCCCCCCCCCCCCACCACTTTTAATAAATCAAAAACACACCCCCCCCCACCACAGCCCCCCCCCACACCCACACGCCCTACTC
>Ga0105053_10006847_pt1 | contig 15492 bp, 15 predicted proteins | sample BON01_FD_78093 | JGI IMG/M metagenome (GOLD analysis project Ga0105053, IMG submission 78093) | Freshwater microbial communities from Lake Bonney liftoff mats and glacier meltwater in Antarctica - BON-01 | ecosystem: Environmental > Aquatic > Freshwater > Ice > Glacier meltwater | place: Lake...
ACTCGGCGGCGGTGCCGGGGGCCACTCCTTTGGCGATCAAGGCCGTGCTGATCTGACGCGCTCCTCCGCGCTCTCTGTTGGTGACGAGGGCCCCGGCTTTGCCGACGGGAAGGACGGGCTCGGCGGGAAGGGGGGATTTGGGATCGGAGATTTGAGATTTGAGATTCGTGGCGGGATCGAGTGTCTGCTCTACTGGAAGCGCTTCTAGTTCCGCCAGAAGATTTTTTTCCTCCGTGAGGTAAGCGCGATTGTCACCAACAACAGTTCCGTCCGGCATTGTGGTTGCATCTCTGGGACCATGCTTTGCCTCAAGTTCTGCTAGTCGATTATTAATCTCATCTCGCCGGGTTGCTTTCTTCTCCTCGGGAAGCGGTGGTGACGTCGGGTCTTTATTTTCGGGCTCGGCTTCGGGAGCGATGCCTTCACGGACGGCGGATTCGTCGCGGATGGGAAGATCTACGGTGGAGGGGGCGAGATCGGCCAAGCGGGACAACTGCCCGTCGGTGACGACCATCGTGTCGCCGACTTTCTCCATCCGGCGGGATTTGTTGGGGAGTTTCTGTTCGAGGGCGCTCCGCTCGCTGGCGAGAAGGCTCTCCACCGGCTGCCCTGCGATGATCTTCATCGCGCCTTTGGCGGCTTCGCGCTCGGTCTCGGCGAGCTCCGGGTCAAACCCTTTGGGAGCCTGCCAGTTGTCGATCTCGGCGGTGGCCGCGGCGATGTTCTCCGGAAGGATCTGCTCGGCGGCGGCGGGTCCTTGCCCTGCTTGCTGGAATTTCTGCCCAAAGCCCTCGATGATTCCGCTGATGGTCTGGGCTTTCTCGGTTTCGACATCAACAAGTGCGCGCGAAATCTCGTTTCGCACGGTGGTGTCTCGCGGATTGACTTCGGTGAGACGTTGTTGGAGTTGGTCGCTTTGATCGACAAGGGCTTGATAGGCGGGCTGATCGAAGGCGATGCCGGCGGTCTGCGCATTCTCGGCCAGGGTGGAAGGCTGAAAGGCGGCGGTGACTCCGGAGAGGCGCTCGGCCAGGCCTTGCACGGCCTTTTCCCCGCGTTCGGCGGCGGTGCGGGAGGCAATGTCGAGAGTCTTAATGCCACCTCCACTCAGACCGGCGATGATAAATGTGTCGAGAGAACCGCGATTGTCGGCCACGGCTTTGGCGATGGATTCGCCAACTTTTCCGGTCTTGATGGCATCAATGGTGGCGGCGAGAATCTTATCCTGAATAAGTTCGGTGGTGCCCTCCCCCGCTCCGGCGGCGAGGACTCCCACCGCGCGCTTGATCTCGGGCGGGAGCTTGTCCCAAATCACCCGGGTCTTACGAAGGAAGGTGGCCGCTTTCGAGAGACTTTCTTTCTTGGCGGCTTTCGAAAGGGTGCGGGTATTGAGGAATCCGCCGGTGAGGTAGTCGCCGGCGAGCTCTGGCCCGATGCCTAATACCACATAGGTGGCGGCTGCAGTGCGCTTTTGTTCGTCAGTAAGTGAGGGGTCTTGATCGGCCTGGGTATAGCCTTCGTCGTAAAGCTGGCCCGTACTCCAAAGAATGTTGCCCGGTCCGGTGAGAATCCCAACGAGATTTGGCAAGGCCTCGGAGACGGCCGGTATGATCCAGCGATTCATGGCGCCATTGTCGTCGGTGCGCGGGTCTCGGTATTTTTCCCGGAGACCTTCGGCTTTCTTTTTATTGTCGTAGAGGAATTGCCCGGTTTCTTTCAGACCGGGAATATCATAGGTCTCTCCCAGAGCTTTCGGAAAGGCTCCCAAGGTGCCGAAAACCCGGGCTCCCAAAGTGGTCATCACTCGGTCGAAACCATCAAAGAGTTTCGCTCCCATCCCTGCCTCTTCGTCGAGCATGGCGGAGGCTTTCGCACGGTCTTCGGGATTTTCGGGATTCAGCCAAAGCGGGCTCTCTCCAAGTGGAATCTTGGCACTGGCAGCTTGCCCGGCGGCTTTCATCTGCTGGGTGCGAATCATCGCGTCCACGGCGTTTTCCCGAATGGCGGAGGCACTGGCTTTCCGCACGGTGTCGGAGAGTTCCGGATCGGCATTGATGGCGTCGATCTGGGCTTTGAATCCCATCGGGCCGCCTTGGCCGGCGTGTTTGTCGATGGCTCCGGCTACGCTCTGGGAAAGTTTCTCATTCAGGGCGGTGGAGGCCTCGTCGATGCGGGTCTGGCGCTCGTCCTGGAGAGAGGCGGCGGCGGCTTCGCGGGCGGGGCCCTCAGGCATGGCGGCGACTTTTCCCTCACGATCTGCAAATTCTTTGTCGATGCCGGTGATGGCGTCTGCAAATTCGGAGGTCTCGGGGTCTTGGCGGAATTTCTCAATCTCGGCTTTGCGCTCGGCTTCTTTGCGGGTCTGGCGCTCCTGAATCCCTGCGTTGGTATCGGCCGCATCGGCGTTGCGCCCGGCGATGACATCAGAGAGTTCGGCTGCCTGCCGTGCGACATTGGCCCGCTCGGCGTCGATCTCTTGGGCACGGGTGTAGTGGACGCCTTTATCCATCTCGGCCTGGAGCTCGGCGTGGCGGGCCTCAAGGGCGGCTTTCTGCTCGGTGATGGCCGCATCGGATTCGGCAAGGGCCTGATTCCGCTCTTCCATGGCGGTCGCGGCTTGGTCGTCGGGGAGATTCGCAAAGGAATTCGCTTTTTCTTGCCGGCGACGCTGGAAGAATCCCGCGGGGCCTTCGTCTTTGAGCCCTTTCTCCTGCACGTCGAGGTCGTAGGATTCCTGATCGAGTTGCTTGCGTTCGTCGTCGGAGCCAATCGCTCCTTGGATTTCCTGCAAGCGGCCTTGGCGATATTTCTCATCCTCATGCCATGTAGCTTCGGCTTGCGCGGTGGCTTCTTGGTTGATGCCGCCAAAGATTCCTGTCTTCGGGCTCGGCTTGGGGATGGCAGAGCCGAGAGCTTCTCCCTCGTAGGTGAGGGACTCCCGATCTTTATCGGACAGCTTACCGGGCCGGGCGGGATCTCCCAGGGTTAACCGGATTTCGGCCTGGCGGTTGGAAATCCCCTTGATGGCCCGGCCATGCAGGGCCCGCGCGCTGGCCACGGCCACGGCCCGGTTGGCGGATTGGATTCCCTCCTCGGGGTCAATCGCCTGCCAGGGTGTCGCCTGCGTCTTGCGGTAAATGTAGGGGTCGTTCGGGTCGTCCGGGTTCTCGCCGTAGGAGGCGTTTTTGTCCGGGTCTTCGATGGTCTTTGCCCCGGCGGTGTCGGTGCGCACTTGGTAGGCCCCGCCTTTCTCGTCGTAGCGAGGGTCAGTGGTGCTCTCACGGTAAAGAGGCTGCCCGGTGACGGCATCTAAAACCGGCTGGGAGTTACCAGCCTCGTCTTTCTTGAATCTCTGCCCGGTGACGGAGGATTTTTTCGCTATTCCTTCGTTGCGCTGGCGGCGAGCGGCGGTCACCGATTCCGCGATATTGAAGGCTTCCACCCTCTGGCCGTAGTCCTCAATCTTGGCGTAATTGCGTTCTACGTCGTCGGGATCTTGCGAAAGCTCCGGACGCTTCGGGGCCTTAGATTTGGCCGGCGGTCCGGGCTCAATAACATCGTCGTAGTCATCCGGGGTTGATCCCGGAACGCCTACAAATTCATCGACGGGCACTTCATTCGGGGCGGCCATTGATTAGCGTCCAGCAAACATAGGGTTGCGTGTCGGACGAATGGCGGAGGTTGCCACTCCGCGGGGCTGAACCGGGCGAGGGGTGGCCTTTCCCCTGGGGCCTCCAAAATTAGCATTTGATTTGTCCGAACTGCGGTCGAATTGTGGTAAACTCAATCGAACCGGTGGGGCGGTGCCGATGCCGGAAGCTCCAATTTGACCAGGCCCATTCCACTTTGGTCTATTCACGGGAGAACCGTCTGCGTTGACTTGATGCTGAACCGGGGTTCCCTGCGGATCGGAAGCGGCCGCAACTACATTCGTCTCCGGTGCAGCGGGGGCTCTCGGCGACATCCCCGGCGCGGTCCCCGGTGACTGGAAGGCAATGGCGGAAGCCGGGGCGGTGCCGGTTGATTTTGCAACCGCACTTGTCTGATCTCGCTTCGAGGTGATATTGCTCATTGCCATGATGTTTGGGGCGTGATCTTGACGGGGCCAGAAACCCCAGGGCTTCCTGCCAAAGATTTGACCCGATCAGCCAAACTTGGAGGAGGCGCAGGAGGCTGACGATAAGCGCGATCCGCTGCGACCTGCACCGCTCCTGACATCGCGGACCGCCTCGCCGCTTGCTCTTGTTTAATCCGATCGGTGCTGCCGCTTGTGAGATCATTGCCAAACCCGGTCCGCGTAGTCCTCGAATCCAAACTCTCACTCGGAAAAAATGATACGGGTTTTGCCGGAGTGGAGGCACTTGTCCGCCTTTTCCGGCCTTTCCCGCCTTTGGACCGGCTGCCGCTAAGTCTTTCGTTATTCTTTCGTTTCGCCACCATCGCGGCGATGTTCTCACGCATCACCTCATTCTGGAGCCCCCGCGTTTCGCTGTTGGCCGCCGACAATCCCTCTTGCGACTTCCGGGCATCCTCCATCCATTGCTGATCGCTTGAGGCAAGCCCACCGGGATTCCCCAGGCTCATGGAAACATCCCCTCCAAATGGATCGCCTGCTCCTGGCGAAGGTCCTTCCAGTCTTGCAGTTTGCCGAGCCTTCGATTCGGCTTGGTTCTGGGCGGACTGCTCCATCGCCGCTTCGTAATCGGAGTTAGATTTCGATGCCATGCCACGGCAATTACCCCAAAGGCCTTTCGCTGTCAATAGCGGTCGCGTCCTGATTCATTGGTGCCCGTGGTGAATGGCGTCCGCCAAGAGTTCTTCTCGGATCTCGGCTTCCCTCGAGTCCTGGGCTCGGAGTTGCTCGAGTTCGATCTCCCCACGGTGACGCTCGATGGTGGCCGCAAGGCATTCGAGCATCCAGCGGTTGAATTCGGTCCGGTCCCTAGCCGCACAGGCGGCCGCCTCTCGAAACATCGATTGCGAGAGCTCCAGCGAGTAGGTCATTTTGCACCTCCTTTCCCGCGATCAAGGGTCTGGAGCAATTCCACCGGGAATTCGTGCCGGATGTAAAACTTCAGGGCTTCCTCGGTGGTGATCTGACGCCATTTCCTATTGACCCGGCGTTCGGCCGGTTTCTTGAGCAAGAAGGTCATGAGGTCACTCTCGGTCCGCACTCGTTTCCATTTTTCCCCATCGCGATATTGCCGCGACACTCGTTCGATCCCACACATGGAGTTCTCAAGGTGCAGGATCTCCCCGTTGTCTGCCTCGATGCGCCGGATCATTGTCCGTCCTCCTTCATCATCATTCCGCTGGTCACGGCTGAAATTGTCCGGTTCAGGTTCCGAAAGACCATTCCGGCCCGGCTCCAGGTCTCACGGGTAGTTTTGCCTTGATACTGCGCTGCGGTTGCTTCAATTTTCATAAGTTGATTTCCTTGGTGTTTTGGTTATTTTTTTTAAATGGATATGGATGTTCTTGAGTTCAACGTTGTTGAGGAGGAGGACGGATACGTCGCTCGCTGGGATAATCCCATCGGAGGAGGCATCACCACCGAGGGCGATTCGCTCCCGGAGTTGCTCGATATGGTCAAGGACGCCGTAAGCGGGTATTTCGACCCTCCTGGCCGGACGGTTCGCGTGGAGTTGAATTTTGTGGCGAAGCCAGCTTTCTTGGTCCCGGCGTGAGGATTCCCCGAGATGTTTCCGGCAAGGATGCAGCCAAGGCATTCCGACGGGTTGGGTTTGTCCATCTGCGCACCACGGGTTCGCACTTCATTGCGAGGAAGGATGGGATCACTTTGGCGATCCCCCTGCACCGGACTTTGCGTCTCGGCACTTTGAAGGGGTTGATCGATCAGTCTGGCCTCAGCCTTGAAGAGTTCTGCGCCTTGCTCTGAGTGGAGGTCTGCCCGTGGATTCTCGTGGACTCCGCTTCTTTTCGCTTGCGGCATTCCTGCCTTCGTTTCAATATTCATTTGTCATGCCTTTCATTTGTACGTTTGGTTTTGATTCTGGCCTGTTCGGTGCTTCTACACCGGGCGGGCTTTTTCTTTCGAACGCAGACAGTAGGACAAACTTGTCCCATTCGTCAACACAAATAATCCAATGAAATTTGCGACACTGATCTCTTCTATCCTTCTTTTAACCCAATGCTTCTCATTTGGTCAGGAGTTTGATCTACGAAAGCCATTGTCAGAAGCGGCGTTTAATAAGTTCCACGCCATGATGATGGGTGAGGCGGAACATGATCCTCAGGCCGTAGGAAGACAGACGAAAGAGATGCTGATCGGAATGCTGGGCCTAGAGAACAAAAAAGAAGTCTGGCCGGCGCTTGACGCGAGCGTCGGATACAACGTCGCAACGGTTATTCTCCTTGTTGCGAATAATAGTCAGGTGAAGTCAACTGATGCAGCTATCGAGCAATATCAAAAGGAAGCTAAAATGACGGCGTCAGATTTGAAGTCAAAGCCAGAATTGGCCTTTTTTATTGAGAATTTAACAAGCATGCTGATACTCGCAAATCGGGCGCTTTAATTATCCAAGATTTCCCGGGCGTGCTTTGGAACTCCGAAAATTGGGCGAGAAGTTCCATTCTCCCACCTATTGTAAGATCGAATTGTAACCCCAAAGAACTCCGAGGCCTCCCGCTGCGTCAACCCACGACGCTTCCGCCAGGCTTTCAGCACTTCCGGCCAGCTTTCGGGTTGTTTCGGGCTTTTCACGACGCTTCCCCTTTCGACGGATCGGCTTGCTTCGGGCAAAGAATCTCTGACATACAACCCTTTGATACGGCGACAGCGTTTAGCCGTCAACCGCTGTTTCTCCTGCCCTCGTATCCAGTCCCCTTGTCATGCCCGCTTCTACACCACTTCACCACTTCATCGCAAGCCCCCCGTCGCCTCCGCTGGAGGCCTCAGCAGAAGCCAACATCCGCATCACGTCCGCTGGCAAGCGTCCCTCTCGTATTTCACGCTCAAAAGGAGTCGCAAATCTCATGTTGTAGGCGCCGATGGCCAGGCAGTTGTGAACCACGTGGCCGTTGGCCGTGTAGCTCTCGTCTTCCTCGACCTCGATATTCCAAACCTCCTGCGGTGGCTCGGGCGTAATCGAGGTGATCAGCCCGGTCAAATACCCATGAGAGAATTTCATCTGAGTCTGGTCAAATTCACGCTCAGATATGTCATTGATCTTTCCTTCCATGACTTCCGACGTGATTCCCGCCTTCAATCGCACGGAGGCCGGTCCGCCAATAGAAATCGATACGTGCCGTTTGTGACCATTCTGCCCAGGCCTCAGCTTCAGAGACGCCTCGATCCCGCATCGCTGAGCCATCTCCCACAGTTGCCATCCTCCTGTCATGGAAATTGTCACCGCATTGGATTGGCCACCAGAAAAGCAGCCATCCCCCAAGAAATACCCTTCGAGGATCTTCTTTTGCTTCTCCACTGGAAGGCTCTCCACCCAGGCAGGGAATCGTTTCTTGTCTGACTTCTTCATTTCCTTCTTGAAGAATCCAATCCATGGCATCGACCCGAACGAAATGCGCCGGCATCCGTCAATCGTCTGGCCGTGGCAGTGTAGCCCAAGGCGCGTCAGATACGAGCGAAGCCATTTCTCAATGCCTGTATGCTGTTGGTTGAATGACAGGGTTACGGTGTGCCGGCCGAATCCCCCTTGGGCATAGTAGAACCCGAGGAACTGACAAAAATCGTCATCCACCTTCACGAATTGTTTGATCTGGGCGGCCTTCGGGTTGATGCGTGTCCCGCCGTAGGTCGTGGAAACAAGCCTCCCGTCGGATTCATGATAACTCGGAGGGCAATACGGCATAAGATCAAGGAAGAGCTCGTCCTCAACTTCTCGCCCGGTCGTGCTCGTTGATCCAAACTCCTTCTCTCGCAAGTCGCGCACGGCAACGAACTCAGGCGCGGCATAGTCTCGAACCATTCCCTCGGTCCGTGGCCGATATTTCACCCCGGCGGCCGCCGCAAAAAGGGGATGCTCAGAGGTAGCGAGCAAATCGGGCTTCCCTACGGCTTTCACCCGGGAAACGTCGGAGGCTGTCCGGTTCATCACTTTGAAAACCCGACGGTATCGCCCCATATGGGTGAGCACTTGATCCCCCACGACTATCTCTTTGATCGGCTTCACCCCGTCCACGCACCGGATCAAGGTTTCCCCGACAACGCAGAGGACATCATCATCATGTCCGCCACCAGCTTCTCGCCTCCCCTTCTTGTCCACGAAATCCACTAGCTCGGAATGGATATGCGGACACCGGCAATCCAACCGCTTGTCTAAGATCAACTCCTGCAGGTTATCAATGATTGCCGACCTCAACCCGCCATAGTCCGCGGTATCGGTCGTCCTCCATCCGTCATGGGCTCGTTCAATCGCACTATGCGGGTCAATCTCCCGGCGCTGCCAAATCGGTGGACAGTCAACCATCATCCGCAGGGCCGTGATGAACGACATGCCCGAGTTGTTCATCTCAGGGATCAAGATACACCTGCCATAATACACCGACAACATACGGATCACCTTCGCAAATCGGATCATTGGCATCCGGTTCGGAGGACGGACTCGGGCCGCGATCATCAACGGATGAATCGTTCCTCGTTCATCAAGGTATTCATCCCTCAAGACCAAGGCAGAGTGGCTGTCAAGTCCATCCCCAGTGGATTGATCGTCCCCTTCGGCCAAATCTACCGGAATGATGTACCGCAATCCTGGCTTAGGGTGTTCCCACATCCAGAAATTTGCAGAATCCGCTCCGCTCCGGCGCCACCCCACTGAGCCATCAACTTCGTTCAGTTCTCCATACTCACGGTCTTTCCGACAAAGGATTTGAATATGGCTCAATCCGTCGGCGTCGAATACCTGCTTCCCAGAGGCTAAAAAGCAACTCAGCGGGTCCCGAGGATGTTCCTCGTCAAATATCCGTGCGTTCCGCCGGCACTTTGTTCGGATGGTCACTCGCCGCCAGGCCAACTGTTCCCAGACATCGCAATCTTCCACTTCGTCTCCAAGGCGTAGTCCCATCGGTCCCTCGTTTCCGTAGAGACTGATTAGGTCCCTTTCGCCATGGTACCATGACTCCGCATCAATGGTCTCCTCCATCTGCTTCTTCTGGTCGCCGGTCAACTTGATCCGGCTTTCCTCGAATTCATACCATGCGGCAAAGATCCGCACGAAGAAATGCTGTGATAATGCGTCCTTCTCCGTGTCCGGGCATAGGCTCTCCCACTTTTTCCAGTAGAGATTTCCCCCAGGACACTCCTCGGCGGTCGGCCATCTCGCGGCCTGCCATGACAAGGCAAAAGGTTCTCCCGCTCCGTAGGGCGTCGATTCCCAGAATACCGCATTGAATCCTTCGTCTGGTATTGCGTTCATTGCCGCATCCATCGCGGCCTCGGCTCCTTCCCAATGGGCGACTTCCGATCCATGGCAGAATTGCGGCGTAGATCCTCGGGCGGTCGCCTTACCAGATGCCGTGCCTTGTGCTAATCGCGCCCCATGGTTCCAAGTGATTAGCGCGGTCAATGCTGTGTATGGGCTGCCCCACTTCGGGCGGAATTCGTCGGTCTCGGCAAAGGTCACCATCATCCGGAACACAATGTCCGACGTGGCCAGCTTGTCCCCCACTATCAACCCCTCATGCGGGTAGTTCTGCAAGTGCGCGTAGTGGATCGCTCCCACCATCGTAGAGAATCCCCTTTTCCTTGGTTTTACCCCGATGGCTCGGCAGGGCTCCTTCTTCATCTGTCGAGACAAATAAAGAGCGTTGATTCGTTTCTGCAAGATATTCAGCTTCGGGCGGACGAGCTTCCCTTTCACATCTCGAATCTTCCCGTGCGTCTCCAGCCATATCCCAGGATTCAATCGGATAAGGTCGTCAACATTTACGGTTTCGGCCATGCACTATTTCGACAAGGCCAGCTTGGTCACTTCAAACAGCCGGTCGGCTTGTTGCTGTGTCAAGGCGAGCAGGGCATGCGGTTCGGGCGGCTTCGTCGGCCGAATGCCTGCGTCCCATAGGTCATCGAGTAATTCCCGGGCTGCCTCTCGGGTGATGGACAGGGCAGATCCGAATTCCCCATCGTCCTCATTGCGCGAATAGGTCACACTTCCCAACTGAGGAACGGTGGGCCCACTGTCATCAATGCGGAAGATCCCGACATCTATCTTGTCCCGATCTTCCAGATTCTTCTTGATGCGCAAAACGTCAGCCATGACCGGGGAGTTACCATGAGCGCCTTCGTCTGTCAATCGCTGTCAATCGCTGTCAATCACCGCCCTTCCCGGCCGCCTGCCGTATCCCCTTGCCAATCTTGACTAGCTTTCGGTCTTCTTCCTTCTCGGCCGCTACGACCAGAGCATGAGCTTTCCCTATCGAGCAACCCAGTTCTGCCGCCAGTTCCTTGAAGGTCAACTCCCCGGCCATCGCCTTCCGGACCATGGCCTGCTTCATCGGCGTAAGTTGAAACTTCGGGCGCCCCAAGGTCTTCCCCTTCGCCCGGGCATTGGCCAGGCCTGCCTTCGTCCGGTCAGAGATCAGGCTCCGTTCAAACTCCGAGATGGCCATGAGGACATGCAACTGCACCCGGCCGGCGGGGTTGTCCGTGCTCGTATCAATTCCCTGCGATGGGCAGATCAGCGCCACCTTGTTCGTGTCGAACTCGGCCACCATTTGCGCCAGGTGGTTCAGGGTCCGCCCCAACCGGTCGAGCTTCACCACAAGAACGGCGTCAATGGCCCGGTGCCGGATGGCCTTCATCATGGCGTCAAGCCCGGTGCGGGTCCACTTCGCCCCGCTGATCGTGTCGGCGAAGACTGTGACGTCTTCCCACTTCCGGTTCTTGCAGTATTCGAGGAGTTCCGCCCGCTGTGGGTCGGTTGTCTGGTCCGAGGTTGAGACTCGGAGATATAGGGCTATTCGTTTCATTTGGTTCCTTTCGGATTGCTTGAGGTTGACTCATGCGGGCCTTTGTTTGCTTTAGTGGAGTGGATGCCGCGCTCGGGAGCCTTCGACGGCGATTTGCTGCCGTTCCGGCGAAATGCGGCCCCTTCCTGATTCGCTTGATATGCCGCCCCGAGTAACCGGATAGACGTTTTCGCCTCATTCCGGTAAAAGTTGTTAGCGTCGAATTTCTTGCCGGTATGCCGGGATGAAAACCAGAACTTCACCATGTCGGGAAGGCCACAAACGAGGGCAGAATGGTCAGAATTGTTGATGATGATGTTCATCGTTTCGCCTCCCCGAGGAGTAAGTCGGCAGCCTTCTCACAAGCTCTCCGGAAAATGTCTTCCCGGCGCTCATTGCAAAGGTCCCCGCAGGCCTTCCCTATCCTTGCTCCGTTCCCGTTCAAGATCCAGATTGAGAGGATCATTCCTCCATCGGGAAGCTTCACGACTTCTAGTTCTTTGAATTTAATTTTCACATTAACTCATACGCGGCAGCCCTCATCCGGTCATCCATTATTTTCATTTAATGGTCGATTTATGAAACGGCGGGATCGTCGCTCGCTGCTATCGGTGCAACGCTTTCATTTTCTGACCCCGTTTCTTGAACGCATCCATCGAGGACCTGGCCGTCCATTTCAAGCTGCAGGCCCATCCCGGAGAATGCCTTCAACGCCTGCATCATCTCGGGAGATTCGCGGAATCGGTCAATAACCTCCTCTGCGCTCTGGTGGTGGTGGATCACGGCAGCGATGCGATTCACCGGCGTTCCCTCGTCGTAGGCTCGTTCGAGAGTCACCGCTGCCAGCCTGGTCTTGTGATCGGGATACTCCACAAAATCTTTTGTGGCGTTGTCGTAGTGCTTCTGGTTCGCGCCTTTCGCTTCCCGAACGACCCTCATGCTGTCCTTCACGTCCTTGTCCGTGATGAGGTCCGCAAGCCGGGCCGACGCGCGGACAACTCGGCGGATCGCGGGCTCATTCTTCGCCAACGTCTCGATTTTTGTCGGGGCGCGCGCGAGGGCTGGCCCAGTATTTTTTTGGGCCTCGGTGAGAACAGGGAGTGAGATTCCTTTTTCCATTTTGGGAATGGAAGGAGTTGAGTTGAGAGCTTTGCGAAGATTGGCTAGAGACATTTAGATTTTGGGGATTGAGTGTTTAAGAGTTGGTATCAAGGGTTCGCGCTGAGACGGATAGGGAGAAGCCAAGTCTCAAAGTCTCACAGGTCTCACACCCCTTGGAGGGGTGAGACCGTGAGACTGAGACTGATTCCCCGGTCTCATGGTCCGTGAGACTGATACCGTGAGACGCCGTGAGACTGGGTTGAGATTTTCATTGTCTTGGTGTTGGTGTTTTATTCATTTGGTTTCGACCGGATGCCACCGGTCTTGTTTTTCGATTACGCGGCCGGAGGCCTGGAGAGTTTTCCAAACCCTGTAAAAAGTTGCTCGCGAAACGCCAGTTTCCCCGGTGGCAATCTGGGAGAGTTCCACGGTTTTGCGACCGCCGGGCTTCTTGGCGAGAAGGGAAAGCAGGACATCCTCGTTGAAATGATCTTTCTTCTGGAATTGGCCGCTGTTTTTGGTGCGGTCCTGCTTATCCAAGACGCTATCCGGAATGGAAGTTTGCTCCCAAAAGATCCCGCGCTGGGAATGCTGGAGATAGGCAATGTCGGTAAAGTCCGGCCGCGTATAGTTGGCGTCCTCGGTCTCGTCGAAGGCCCGGTATTCGAGGAGGCCGGCTCGCTTGCCCCTCTTGGCAAACCGGAGTTCAAACTGATTGTCACCTAGAGAGCGCAGGACATTCACGGCACGGGCCCAGTTCACAAGTTCCGACGAACCAAAGGCAGCATAAGAGAAATCGTGGTCGGTCCAGTTAGAACGGGACTTTGGATCATTGCTTGGCTTGCCCGTGTGGTGGAGCATCATCCAGACGACTCCTGTATCAAGCGCGATCGGATTCATCGTATTTCTCAGGAAGTGAGAGGCGACGGATTGCTTGCTGATGTCGTCGCCCACGTAGGAGAGGAGTGGATCAATCCAAACAAGATCCGGCTGGTGCTTGGCAATCAGCCGAGCGGTTGACCGCGCAAAAGCCTGGCCCGAATGCGTAGCGTCCCGGTGAAAGACCATATACTTTTGCAGATCAGCCAGGAAGTCTTCTCGCGAAACCCCCTCTGGAGGTTCACACATTGCGAAAACCCCTTGCAGCATCTCGGCCATGTCGCCGGCGTCGTTCTCCGCCTGAATGAACAGGCTCTTCAATCGCTTTCCGGCTTCGTTCTTGATGCCCCATAGGGATTTCGCCTGCGCCCACATTAGGCTGGCCTGCATGGCCAGAGATGATTTCCCTATGCCCGCTTGTCCCACCCAAAGGCATGAGCCTCCCCGGCAGACCCATCGGCGGCCAAGCACTGCGTTGGGATCGTTTTGGGTGTCGAGGGCAGCCAAGTGCAAGAGCGTGTGCTCTTCGGTTTCCTCGCGTCCTTCACTGATAATTGTGGCGACGCGCTCAACTTCCTCGCTGGCATACGAAATGGTGTCGAGCGGGTTACTCCCCGGCGAATATGCCTCCTCCTGCATCTTGGAGCACAGCGAAATAACCTGTCGAAGCGCGTACTTCTCCCGCACAATTTTGACGTAGTAATCAATGTTGGTGGCAGTCGGAACAAACGTGTAAAGCTCTGTAACGTAGGCGGCTCCGCCTACGGCATCCAAGATTCCCTGCTTATCGAGCTGATTCGTGAGCGTGATGAGGTCAATGGGTTCATCCGCGCCGTGCATCTCCTTCAAGACCTTGAAAATCGTCTGATGATTCGGAAGGTGAAAATGTTCACTGCCAATCCTTCGTTCAACCCGGATCATCGACCATTGCGGCGATTGCAGAATAGATGACAGGATGCCCTTTTCCGCATCGTTGCTCTGAGGCAATGGCAACGAAACTGCCGGGAGGAATGCTTCGCGACCACGTTCCGGCCGTGGTGAATCCTTGGGAAGCTGGAAGCCTCCATCAATGATGCCGAATTCCCTCAATTCCTCTTCCGTGTTCTGGGTGGATTGAGGATTTGCTGTTGCCTCTCCCATGGCGGCTCTAAGACTCTTCATGGCCGCACCTCCTCTGGCAGAGAGACGTTGTAGCCAAGTTGCCGATAAACCCCCATGCGCCGCTTACTCTGCGCAAGGAGGAAGTAGTGTTGTACGTCCATAAAATCAAAGATTTTCCCGTGGGTCTTCCCGTCGAATCGCCGAAGCACTCGGCCGGTGCGTTGTTCTGCCTTGGCTGCGGATCGACCGCCGGCGGCCAAGATGAGGACATTGGCCCTTGGGACATCGAGGCCCTCGTCTGCCAAGCTGGTGGCGATCATGCATGGCAGATCACCGGCTCCGAATGCGGCGATAGCTGCCCTACGTTTCTTGGCGCCCATCTTTGAATGAACTACGGCGCTTCCTGGGATCCTCTCGGAGAGAAACTCGCCATGTTCGATCTTCCCGATGAGGAGAAGCACAGAATCATTGGCGTGAGCATTGGCCATGGCCACCGTGGCATCATTGCGGGCCTTGTTTTCGAAGATCCCGATGTCTTGGGCGTATTGCCATATCACCCGGGCCTTCATCTCCTGCTCAGAGATCCCGCTAAATTTGCCGAAACGCGTCATCCTGCGCTCGATCTCCGGGCCGGCGGCCTGGGCGATGGCGGATTCCATCTCCTTTGGCCGGTTAGGCTGGAGCATCATGACGATGGCCTTGGCGAGCTTGCCAGAGTCCACCAGTGCCGCACGTTCGACAACGTGGACAATCGGGCCAATCAACTCGAAGACATCCTTTTTCAGGTCGTCATCCCGATTTGGGGTGGCGGTGAGGCCCCACCGGATGCCCTCATGGTAATTGAGCATCTTCCGGAATTCAGGGGCGGCGATGTGGTGACACTCATCAAGAATGACCAACTCAAAGCCTGCGAGACTCAAGGATGACTGGTAACAAGCGAACGTAATGTCCGCGGCCGCCTCGATGGCCGGGAAGGCCGCAACTGCGCTCTGCCCCTGAGCAACCTGCTCCATTGTATTGCAGATCCAGGCCGCCTTGATTTTCTGGCCCCGGGAAAGGAACCTCGGGAGCGTCCATTGGGCGATAGCGGCGGCGCCGATGATGGTTTTCCCGGAACCTGCGGGAGCGTGGCAAATACCACGGTTTGAAGAGACCAACTCGGCGACGGCCGGATCCTGATAATCGTGGAGGGCGATCACAAGAGTCCTCCTGCCCGCTGAAAATTAAAAGCCTGGGCACATTCCTGGGCACATAAGCCATAAGTCGTTGATTTGTAATGGCTACCCGACATGGATTCGAACCATGAATAACGCCTCCAAAGGGCGCTGTGTTACCGTTACACCATCGGGTAATGCGGAGACCCAATATCTCCAACCGATTCGTTTTCGGCAATCGAAAAGACGCACTATTGCGCAAAAGTCTTGAATATGTTGGAAGTGGAGTCGGCCGCCACCTATGAGCAATCGCATTCGCAATCGTTTTATC
>Ga0105053_10006848_pt1 | contig 15489 bp, 16 predicted proteins | sample BON01_FD_78093 | JGI IMG/M metagenome (GOLD analysis project Ga0105053, IMG submission 78093) | Freshwater microbial communities from Lake Bonney liftoff mats and glacier meltwater in Antarctica - BON-01 | ecosystem: Environmental > Aquatic > Freshwater > Ice > Glacier meltwater | place: Lake...
GCTGGGAGGGACAAAGACGTGCGGGCTTTGCCGTATTTAAGATCACTCAAAGACCTCCCGAAAGACGTTGGGTGAACTCGGGTGGGGCTTTTCTGCTCAATCGAACAGAAGGACCTAGGATTCCAGCATGACAATAACTGACCCTGTTGAGGGCAAACGGGTTTTTGACCTTGACCGCTCCTACGTCTTTCATTCGTGGAGTGCGCAGAAGGCGCTCAAACCGATGTGTATCGCAGGGGCGCAGGGAAGTCACTTCTGGGACTACGACGGCAATAAGTTCCTGGACTTCTCTTCACAATTAGTCAATGTGAACATTGGTCACCAGCACCCGAAGGTGATTGCGGCGATCCAGGAGCAGGCTGGCAAACTCGCCACCGTTGCGCCACAGCACGCCAATGACAAGCGTGGGGAGGCCGCCCAGCGCATTGTTGAAGTGGCCGGTGGTAAAGCCGCCAAAGTTTTCTTCACCAACGGTGGCGCTGACGCAGTTGAAAATGCAATTCGGATGGCGCGGCTGCACACACACAAGCACAAGATTCTGTCCGCCTACCGCTCCTACCACGGCAACACTGGTGCAGCGATGCAAGCAACGGGTGACCCGCGTCGCTGGCCCAACGAGTACTCGGCGCAGCAAGTTCACTTCTTTGGACCCCATTTTTATCGCAGCGAGTTCTGGTCCGCGACCCCGGAGCAGGAAAGTGAGCGCGCGCTCACCCACCTCGAACACGTTATTCAGTTCGAGGGACCAGGCACTGTCGGGGCGGTTCTCCTCGAGTCAGTCGTGGGCACCGCGGGCGTGTTGGTGCCACCACCCGGTTACCTCGAAGGAGTTCGGGCGCTGTGCGATAAGTACGAAATCATTATGATCCTGGACGAAACCATGTCGGGCTTTGGTCGCACCGGCAAGTGGTTTGCCTACCAAAATTGGGACGTGAAGCCCGATCTAACGGTCTTTGCCAAGGGTTCCAACTCGGGTTATGTCCCCATTGGCGGAGTAATTATGTCCGCCGAAATCGCGGCAACATTTGATGAAAGAGTGTTCCCCGGTGGACTCACTTACTCAGGTCACCCACTTGCCGCAGCCTCCGTTGTCGCCTCAATTGATGCGATGAAGGAAGAAAAAATCATTGAGAACGCGGCTTCCATTGGTGAAAACGTGTTAGGACCAGGGCTACGCGAACTCGCCGAGAAGCATCCGGTGATTGGTGACGTTCGCGGACTCGGGGTGTTCTGGGCACTTGACCTGGTCACCAACCGTGAAACCCGTGAACCGCTGGCCCCCTACGGTGGAACCTCGCAAGGAATGACCGATCTCATCACCGCGTGCAAGACGCGTGGTCTGATGCCATTTGCCAACTTCAACCGAATGCACGTGGTGCCACCTTGTGTCGTCACTGAGTCAGAAGCACGTGAAGGTCTTGAAATCCTCGACCAAGCATTTGGTGATATTGACTCGTACTACCAGGGCTGAGTTTCCTTGAAGGTTCTGGTTATTGGATCAGGCGCACGAGAGCATGCACTTACCAGAGTGTTGTTGCGTGATTCTGATGTTGAATCCGTGATTGTTGCGCCCGGCAATGCTGGGATAGCAGCACTCGTTCGCTGTCTGCCAATTGACGTCGCCGACGCGGGAGCAGTTGCGGACTTGGCACGTGAACTTGATGTGGATCTGGTTGTTATTGGTCCAGAAGTCCCACTGATGGCCGGCGCCGCCAATGAATTAAATGCTCGAGGGATTCCATGCTTTGGACCTACGCGCGAGGCAGCAATGATTGAAGGTAGTAAAGCTTTTTGCAAAGAAGTCATGGCCGAGGCGGGTATCGCAACCGCCATGGCTCACGTGTGCGTCACCATTGCAGAGGCGGAGATTGCCCTTGACACTTTCGGCGCCCCGTACGTTGTTAAAGATGACGGACTTGCGGCTGGCAAAGGGGTTGTCGTTACCTCTGAGCGAAGTGAGGCACTCGCTCACGCTCAATCATGTTTCGAGGTTGGTGCAACGGTTCTCATCGAAGAGTTTTTAGACGGACCCGAAGTCTCGCTCTTTGGAATCTCTGACGGCAGCACCGTGGTGGCACTACAACCGGCCCAAGACTTCAAGCGAGTCGGCGACAACGAAGAGGGACCCAATACGGGTGGCATGGGTGCCTACTCACCACTTCCGTGGCTCGCTGAAAGCGTTGTGGCCGAAGTCACCGAGCGGGTGTTGCAACCCATGGCCGACACAATGAAAAAGCGGGGAACGCCATTTGTTGGTGTGCTCTATGCCGGACTCGCCATGACGTCGCGTGGAATTCGGGTCATTGAGTTCAATGCACGTTTCGGCGACCCTGAAACCCAAGTGGTGCTCTCCCGTTTGGTTACGCCGCTGGGGCAGTTTCTCTATGCGGCCGCGACCGGTCAACTCAAGGGCTTTACCGAGCTTGTTTGGGACCCCGGGTTTGCGGTCACTGTCGTTATCGCCGCTCAGGGCTACCCGGAGAATCCAATGCTGGGTGACCCAATATCTGGGATTGACATCGTTGAAGCGGAATCTGACCTCGCCGTTTTCCACGCGGGAACCACGCTGCTTGATGGTGATTTGGTGACCTCTGGCGGCCGGGTGCTTTCAGTGACCGCACATGCCCCCACTTTGGTGCAGGCCAGGGAGCGCGCGTACGTCGGTGTTGCCCAGATCGATATTCCTGGGTCCCATTTTCGCAGCGATATTGCCCGAAATGCTTGCGCTACCGACTCCTGAATGGCTCGCGTGAAAGAATACCGACGTGGTTAGCCGAATGAGTTCAATGGAGAACGTCCTGGCCTCACGCTATGCGTCACCTTCGATGGTGGATCTGTGGGCTCCTCCGGCGAAGATTCGACTGGAACGTCAGTTGTGGGTCGCGGTAATGCGTGCCCAGCAGGAATTGGGAATCTCCATTCCAACCGGAGTCCCTGAAAAATATGAAGCCGTGATCAACACCATTAATCTGGATTCAATTGCCGAGCGGGAGCGGGTCACCAAGCACGATGTGAAAGCACGGATTGAAGAATTCAACGACTTGGCGGGTGCGGAATACATTCATCTGGGCATGACCTCGCGAGACGTGACCGAAAATGTTGAGCAACTGCAGATTCGGCTGAGTTTGATCCTGGTCCGAGACAAGTCCATTGCGGCACTGGACAGATTAAGTGGTCTCGCTGTTGCCTACTCCGAACTTGCTATGGCCGGTCGTTCCCACAATGTTGTCGCGCAGATCACCACCCTTGGTAAGCGGATGGCAACTTTCGCCGAAGAACTTCTTTTCGCGGTTGAAAGACTCGAAGAGCTGATCGCCGCCTATCCATTGCGTGGAATTAAAGGGCCGGTGGGCACCGCCCAAGACATGTTGACGTTACTCGACGGGAATGCGGAAGCACTTGCCCAATTGGAAAAGCGAATTGCTCAGCATCTTGGCTTTGAGAATCTGTTGATCAGTGTTGGCCAGATCTACCCTCGTTCACTTGATTTTGAAGTGACGTCAATGCTGGTTCAGATCGCTTCGGGTCCATCAAATTTTGCGACAACGGTTCGCTTGATGGCTGGGCAAGAACTGGTGACCGAAGGTTTTCTACCCGGGCAAGTTGGTTCTTCGGCGATGCCGCACAAAATGAATGCGCGATCCTGCGAGCGCATTAATGGTTTCCACGTGATCCTTCGCGGTTACCTGAGCATGTGCGCCGATCTTTCGGGTCAACAATGGAATGAAGGCGATGTAGCATGTTCGGTTGTCCGCCGAGTCGCACTCCCAGACTCATTTTTTGCTATCGATGGCCTGATGGAAACCTTCCTCACGGTCCTCGATGCATTCGGTGCATTCCCCGTAATGATTGACCGCGAACTCGACCGCTTCCTACCCTTTTTAGCATCGACCAAGATCCTGATGGCAGCGGTTCAGTCCGGGGTTGGGCGAGAAACCGCACACGAAGTCATCAAGGAGCACGCGGTTGCTACCGCACTGGCAATGCGTGAAACTCCCGATTCGCAAAACAACCTCCTGGAAAAACTTGCTGCCGATCCACGACTCGACTTCACCGTTGAGCAATTGAATGCACTCCTTGCCCAACCAATTGAATTTACCGGTGCCGCCCAACATCAAGTTCGCGTTGTGGCAGACCGAGTTGGACTCCTCACCGCGCGTTATCCGGATGCTGCGGGCTATCAACCAGGCGGCATTCTGTGACTGAAGCACTTTCCCACAACTACGATCTCCCCAAAGATTACGAGCACATCTATTCGGGCAAGGTGCGAGATATTTTCCGCACCCCGCAGGACCGGTTACTCATGGTGACCAGTGATCGCATTTCCGCCTACGACTGGATTCTGCCAACCGAGATTCCTGATAAGGGTCGAATTCTTAACTCGATCTCGCAATGGTGGTTTGGTCAACTTCAGGGTTTGGTTTTTAATCACACCACAACGTCTAAGGTCCCAAAGTCAGTTACCGGTCGCGCCGTTGTGTGTGAACCACTTGAAATGTTTCCGGTGGAGTGCGTTGTCCGCGGCTACCTCGCAGGCAGCGGGTTCGCCGATTACCTAGCAACACGCAAGATCTCCGGAAATGGTTTGCCACCCGGTTTGAAAGATGGAGCGCAACTGCCAAAACCACTTTTCACCCCTGCCACCAAAGCACCCCTCGGCGAGCACGATGTGAACATCACCTACGACGACGTCATTGTTGACCTCGGACAGGAAGAAGCCCAGGAACTAAAACGGTTGTCAACCGCCATTTATGAATACGCGGCCGACAGGGTCAGTCGAATGGGATTAATTCTTGCTGACACCAAATTTGAATTTGGCATCGCGCTGGGCGGCAAATACCAAGGTCAAATAATTTTGGGCGACGAAGCGCTCACACCAGATTCGTCCCGATACTGGGAGAAGGCATTGTGGAATCCGGGTGGAACTCAACCCTCATTTGATAAACAGTTCGTCCGCGACTGGTTGACCTCACCGGAATCCGGGTGGGACAAAAACTCGGGTGAAGCACCACCACCACTACCCGAGGAAATAGTCGAAAAAACTCGGGCCAAATACATTGAAGCCTTTGAACGCATCACAGGTGAGACGTTCGAGTGAGTACCTGGTTAGTTACCGGGGGAGCGGGCTACATCGGCTCACATGTTATTCGAGAATTGCAATGTGCGGGTATCCAACCAATTGTCTTTGACAACTTTTCAGCCGGATTACATTCACGTATTCCCCAAGGGGTACCCGTGGTTGACGGCGACGTAGCAGACTCACAATCACTGAGGAATGCGCTAAGCGAATTTGCCGTAACCGGTGTTATTCATCTTGCGGCCAAGAAGGCTGCGGGTGAGTCTGTTGACATCCCGCTGTACTACTACCAAGAGAATGTCAATGGAATTCAGAGTGTTCTTGGTGCCATGGTTGACGTGAGCATCAATAATTTTGTTTATTCTTCTTCCGCTGCCGTGTACGGGACCCCGAAATCAAATCCAGTGAGGGAAAGTGAACCGCTTAATCCCGAGTCTCCATATGGGGAAACGAAGGTAATCGGGGAGTGGCTAGCAAAAGACGTGGCAACGAGTGCCGGGCTGAACTGGGTAGCCCTGCGTTATTTCAATGTCGCCGGTGCGGCAAGTGATGACCTCGGCGACACCAGCGTGAACAATCTGATCCCGATGGTGTTTCAAGCCCTAGAAGAAGGCATGCGGCCCAAGATTTTTGGCGCGGATTATCCAACCCCCGACGGAACGTGCATTCGCGACTACATCCACGTTGTCGACTTAGCCGATGCCCACGTGGCTGCCGTAAAAAAGTGCGAAGCAGGGCAAGTTAATCTGGCAATTAATGTTGGCAGAGGGAGTGGGGTCAGTGTCCGCCAGGTGATGGACTCGATCTCAACGGTGATTGATCGTGATATCGCCCCCGAAGTTGTTGGTCGCCGAGCCGGAGACCCACCGGCCACCTTTGCTGACGTTGAACTCAGCAAGCAAGTGTTGGGCTGGTCGGCGCAGCGCGATCTCACCGACATGGTTTCTTCAGCGTGGAGCGCTTGGGAATCCTCACACCGGTAGGATTTAGCTCTTCCACCGAAATCAGGAGAGCCAGTGGCCCGCGTTGTAGTAAACGTTGCACTTAAACCCGAAATACTCGACCCACAAGGTCGTGCCGTTCAAGGGGCGCTCGGTCGCCTTGGCCTTAGCGGGGTGAGTGACGTCCGACAGGGGAAGCAGTTCATCATCGAACTTGACGGTGAACTCGAAGGCGACCGGGCGCAACTCGTAGAAAAACTAGCCGGGGAATTGCTCAGCAATCCGGTCATTGAAGACTTCACGCTCACGGTCGAGAATTAATTGTGGACGCACGAATTGGCGTCGTTACTTTCCCAGGATCACTCGACGACGCGGACGCAGCGCGCGCGATTCGCATTGCAGGTGCCACCCCGGTGGCACTGTGGCACGGCGACGCTGACCTGAACAACGTCGATGCGGTCGTCCTCCCCGGCGGTTTCTCCTACGGTGACTACCTGCGTTGCGGCGCAATCGCTAAGTTCGCCCCCGTCATGTCGGTCATCATTGCGAAAGCCCAAGTTGGTCTTCCGGTTTTAGGGATTTGTAACGGCTTTCAGATTCTGTGTGAGAGTCACCTTCTCCCCGGCGCCCTCACCCGCAACGACCATCAGCATTTCAACTGCCGTGATCAGAAACTGCGGATCGAGAGCACCGAAACGTTGTGGACTCAGGACTTTGAGTTCGGCCAAGAGATCGTTATCCCCCTGAAAAACGGTGAGGGTGCCTACGTGGCAAGTGAGGCCACACTGGATGAACTCTTCGCCGAGAACCGAGTGATCGCCACGTATCTGGGTGGAAATCCAAATGGCAGCTATCGTGATATCGCTGGGATCTCGAATAAAGCTGGCAACGTTGTCGGCCTGATGCCGCACCCTGAGCACGCTGTTGAAGCCCTGACCGGACCAACGACTGACGGTATCCCGTTTTTCACGAGCATTTTGAAATCCCTCGTCGGTGCCGCATGACCGACTCGGTTAGTACAGCGAGGCAAAGCCCAGACACGGAACAGCCGTGGTCAGAACTTGGCCTTAAGCGCGAGGAGTACGAAAGCATCAAGCAAATTTTGGGTCGACGCCCAACAAGTAGTGAATTAGCCATGTATTCGGTGATGTGGAGTGAACATTGCTCCTATAAATCCAGCAAGGTGCACCTGCGACAGTTTGGCGAGAAAGCACCACCGACTGATGCACTGCTCGTTGGTATTGGCGAAAATGCCGGCGTTGTCGACATCGGTGATGGTTGGGCCGTCACATTTAAAGTTGAAAGTCACAATCATCCGTCCTACGTTGAGCCTTATCAAGGCGCCGCAACCGGCGTCGGCGGCATAGTGCGCGACATTATTTCCATGGGCGCCAGGCCACTGGCGGTCATGGATTCGCTTCGCTTTGGTCCGGCAGACGCCCCCGATACAAAGCGGGTGTTGCCCGGTGTTGTCGCAGGAATTGGTGGCTACGGAAACTGTTTGGGTCTACCCAATATTGGCGGGGAACTTGTTTTTGACGAAAGTTATGTGGGCAATCCACTGGTTAACGCATTGTGCATCGGCTCAATGAAACATGAAGATATTCACCTTGCCAGTGCCAAAGGTGTTGGTAACCTTGTGGTTCTCTACGGCGCCCGGACCGGGGGTGACGGCATCGGTGGTGTGTCCGTCCTGGCCTCGGAAACATTCGACGCGGACGGCCCGGCCAAGCGACCGAGTGTTCAGGTGGGCGATCCGTTCATGGAAAAACTTTTGATCGAAGCAACCCTTGAAGTTTTACACGCAGGACTCGTCGAAGGTATTCAGGACCTTGGTGGTGCCGGTATTTCTTGTGCGACGAGTGAACTTGCATCTAATGGTGAAGGTGGCATGCACGTCTACCTTGATCGCGTTCTGCTGCGTGATGCATCACTTTCACCGGAAGAAATTCTGATGAGTGAATCCCAAGAGCGCATGTGTGCGGTTGTCACACCAGAAAAAATCGATGCCTTTATGTCTTTGTGCACCAAGTGGGATGTCGAAGCGGCCGTCATCGGTGAAGTTACCGACACGGGACGACTGATCGTTGAATGGCACGGTGAAACCATCATTGATGTACCACCGCGTTCAGTAGCCCACGACGGCCCGGTGTACGAACGCCCATTCCATCGACCTAGCTGGCAGGACGCACTGCAAGCGGACGCACCAACGGCTGAGCGCCTTGCGCGTCCGTCCACCCCTGATGCTCTGCGGCAAACCCTGATTGACCTGATTTCCTCACCGAATCTGGCATCAAAGGGTTGGGTTACCTCGCAGTACGACCGTTATGTCATGGGTAACACGATCCTTGCCCAGCCAGAGGATGCCGGCATGATTCGCGTGGATGAAGAAAGCGGTCTCGGTGTTGCCATCTCAACCGACTGCAACTCTCGATTTGCCAAACTTGATCCCTACGCCGGGGCGCAGCTGGCACTGGTGGAGTCTTACCGAAACATCAGTGTCGCCGGAGCTAAACCACTGGCAGTTACTAACTGCTTGAACTTCGGTTCACCCGAAGACCCGGAAGTCATGTGGCAGTTCGCTCAGGCAACAACCGGTTTGGCCGACGCGTGCTATGAACTCGGTATTCCCGTTACCGGTGGCAACGTGTCCTTCTACAACCAAACAGGTGATACCGCGATTCACCCAACACCTGTTGTCGGAGTGCTCGGCGTGATCGACGATGTTGATCGCCGCACCCCCATCGCCTGGCAAGACGACGGCGAACTGATCTACGTTCTGGGCGACACCTTCGACGAATTCGCTGGTGGTGAGTGGGCCCACCTGCAGGGACACCTTGGTGGGTTACCACCCAAAGTCAACCTTTCCATGGAAAAATTGCTCAGTGAGATCATGGTTGCGGCTTCCCGTGACGGCATGATCACCGCGGCCCATGACGTCTCCGATGGTGGTATCGGAGTTGCGCTAACCGAGATGGCGCTCCGGGCAAATATCGGCGCCCGCTTCTGGATCCCGGACAATATTGATCCCTTTGTTTTCCTGTTCGCCGAAAGCACCGCGCGAGCAATTGCGGTCATCGCGCGGACCGAAGAACTTCGCTTTACCGAAATGTGTGCTGCGCGGGGCATGAGCGCAACTCGGTTTGGTGTGGTGGATTCCGGGCTGGGTGCCGACAGTGGTTATCCCGGTGAACAGGTAATTGTTTTTGACTCACTGTTCACCCTCACGGTAGACGCATTACGGATTGCCAATGAAGCGACACTGCCCACGCTTTTCGGCGGCTAGAAATCTAGAAATGCTGAGTCCCCACGAACGAGAACTACTGGAGTCAGTAGCTGGACAACTGGAGCGGGTTGACCAGGTTGACCAGGAAGATACCAGAACCGCGGTAAAAGCAATCCTGCGTGAACTCACCGAGATCGCACCGGGCCGCAGTGTCGAATTGCGCGTTCCGCCGTTTGCCGCCACCCAGATAGTTGAAGGCCACACCCACCGCAGGGGAACCCCGGCTGCGGTCGTTGAACTCAATGCCGTGACCCTGTGTCAACTGGCAATCGGCCAGCGCAACTGGGCCGAACTGGTTGACCAAGGGGTGATTCTGGCCAGTGGTGAGCGTTCAGATCTGAGCCTTTTGTTCCCCCTGCCAAATTGATACCAATTTGGTATCGTAAGAGCATGGCTATGACACTGCGTCTCAACGAAGAAGAAATGTCCGCGCTTAAGCGCCAGGCAGAGAACGAGCACCGCTCCATGCAGGAAGTGGCGAGGTTAGCGATCGCGGATCGAGTTAATAGATCCGAGCGGTCCATTCTCATGCGTGATATCGCAACGGAAATAATGGAGCGCGACGCAGAAGCATTACGTCGATTAGGTGGATAGCGTCCTACATGGAGCCGAGACATTTAACCGTGGAAGACGCGATGGATTTGGCTGAGGTTCTAGGATTTAGTTGTCGTGATCTGGGACTCGTAGCCTCGGCGGTGCAACGGCCCCGAGCGATTGCCTTCGGGGAAGATATATATCCGACTTTGAAACTTCGAATAGCAGCACTGATCCACGGAATGAACCGAAACCACCCTTTAGTTGACGGCAATAAGCGCTTGAGTTGGGTTTGTGCGGTCGCGTATGCACGAATCAACGGGTCCGATCTGCGCGGCTCGCAAGATGATATTTATGACATGGTTATCGGAGTGGCTAGCGGGAAAACTGAGGTTCCAGAGATCGCGGAATGGATCTCAAAGCACCTGCAAGATTACCCCTGACCGTGCAGGCATCGGCGCCCTTGATGTGCGTAGACTGATGTTGTGCCCCGCGGTGATGGTCTCCTCAATCACAACCTCCTCGCAGAAGATGTCGGACCCCAAGACGCGTGTGGTGTTTTTGGGGTGTGGGCGCCCGGTGAAGAAGTGTCCAAGCTTACCTATTTTGGCCTTTACGCATTGCAGCATCGTGGTCAGGAATCAGCGGGCATTGCGGTCAGCGACGGATCCCGGATCCTGGTCTATAAAGACATGGGTTTGGTATCTCAAGTATTCAATGAAGGCGCCCTCGAGTCCTTACAAGGCCATCTGGCGATCGGCCACACTCGCTATTCCACCACGGGTGCAAGTATCTGGGAGAACGCCCAGCCGACTTTTCGCACCACAGCCACCGGCCACATCGCGTTAGGCCACAACGGCAACCTGACAAATACGGGCGAGTTGCGAAAACGAGTCGCCGAGTTACAAAGCGGCTCGGGGGAGTTGCCACTCAATGTCAATATGGCCAACATGGCAGCCACCACAGACACTGAAATCTTGACCGCGCTACTTGCCGCGCACCCGGATCTTTCACTCGAGGAAGCGGCGATTGCCGAACTCCCTTTAGTTAAGGGAGCTTTTTCCTTGGTGTTTATGGACGACAACGCGCTCTACGCCGCGCGCGACCCACAGGGAATCAGGCCACTGGTGCTCGGCCGACTGGAAACCGGTTGGGTTATCGCAAGTGAGTCAGCAGCACTCGACATTGTGGGGGCCTCAATCGTTCGCGAGGTTGAACCCGGTGAACTGATCGTGATGGATTCCCATGGTTTGCGTACCCACCGGTTTGCACCCGCGGCGCCCAAAGGGTGCCTATTTGAATACGTGTATTTAGCTCGCCCCGATACCTCCATTGCTCAGCGTTCAGTTCAAGCAACCCGAGTTGACACTGGGCGTCGTCTCGCCAGGGAGCATCCCGTCGCCGCTGACCTCGTCATTCCGGTCCCCGAATCGGGCCGCTACGCCGCTATCGGTTACGCCCAGGAATCCGGCATCCCCTTCGCCGAGGGACTTGTCAAGAATTCATACGTTGGTCGAACCTTTATTCAACCCTCGCAAACGATTCGCCAACTGGGTATCCGACTTAAATTAAACCCGCTCAAAGAAGTCATCGCGGGACAGAAACTCATTGTGGTTGATGACTCAATCGTGCGCGGGAATACCCAACGGGCCTTGGTGCGCATGTTGCGCGAAGCGGGAGCACTCGAGGTACATGTTCGGATTTCTAGCCCTCCGGTCAAGTGGCCGTGTTTTTATGGAATTGATTTTGCAACCAGGGCCGAACTCATTGCCAACGGGCTCAGTGTCGATGAGATTTGTGCCTCCATCGGGGCCGACTCACTCGCATTCATTGAACTTGACGCGCTGATAGAAGCCACCCGCGTTCCCAAAGACAATTTGTGTCGCGCTTGCTTCGACGGAGTGTACCCGGTTGAACTCTCAGAAGAGCACAAAGTGAATCTGGAAGTCTTTGATGGAATTGAACGCCGGGTTGCTAAATCCGATCTCATGCATGTTGATCCGCTTGCCCTTGACTCGCTTAATCGTCCATGACCCAGCCGGGCGCAACGTATGCGCAAGCGGGTGTTGATGTTGAATCCGGCGAGCGCGCCGTGGAGTTAATGCGGGCATCGATTCTGGCCAGCAACCGACCAGAAGTTGTCGGCGATTTCGGCGGGTTTGCGGGGCTGTTTGATATTTCGGCAGCCAAGCAGATGCGTAAACCACTTCTGGCAACGTCAACCGATGGAGTGGGAACCAAGATCGCTATTGCCCGTGCGCTCAATATTCACCACACGGTCGGTCTGGATCTGGTCGCCATGGTGGTTGACGACCTCGTTGTTTGTGGCGCCGAACCACTTTTCATGACCGACTACATCGCGGTCGGTTCGGTCAACCCCGAACGCATTGCCAGTATCGTCGCCGGGATTGCCCGCGGTTGTGAGCTTGCTGGCTGTTCGCTCATTGGTGGGGAGACGGCCGAACACCCGGGGCTGATGGCGCCGGATGAATACGACATTGCTGGGGCTGGAACCGGAATCGTTGACGCACACAATCTTTTAGGGCCGGACAAAGTACGTGCAAGTGATGTTGTCATAGCCATGAAGTCTTCGGGGTTGCATTCGAACGGTTATTCCCTGGCGCGTCACGTGTTGTTGGGCGAAGGCAACTTGGGCCTGAATGCCCACGTTGACGCACTCGGTCGAACGGTCGGCGAAGAAATGCTGGAGCCCACGTACATTTATGCACTCGATGCACTCGCGCTCCTGAAGGAATCGAGAGTGAACGCATTTAGTCATGTCACCGGTGGTGGGATCGCGGCAAATCTGGCCCGGGTGTTGCCGGTAAATCTCGCAGCTGATCTGGACCGTCAAACCTGGGCACCCGCCGAAATTTTTAACTTGATTTGCCGCGAAGGAAATGTTTCACCGGCTGATGCGGAAAAAACCTTCAACATGGGAATCGGCATGTTCGCCGTTGTTCCCGAAGAACACCTTGATGCCGCCCTAGCGATTTTAGCGAGCAGGGGCGTGCAGGCGTGGGTGTGTGGTTCGGTGCGTGATCGGATTACGGGGGAAAAAGGTGACTCCCCCGCAAAAGGTGGCGGCGGAGGAGCAGTAAATCTGGTGGGGACCTACGCGAAGTAGGACTTCCGACTACTTTGCGGCTTCGTCTTCGCTGTCTTCGTAGTACTTCGCATAAGGATCCCCCTCGGAATCCGCCGCCTTTTCCACTTCCTCAACGTAAACCGGTGCCGGCTGACCACTCAATTCGGCTTGTAGCCGATCAAAGTCGGTCTGCGGCCCGCCGTATTTGAGTTCGCGTGCAACTTTTGTTTGCTTGGCTTTCGCTCGGCCGCGTCCCATGACTCGACCCCCTCTTCCAGTAAATACCGGTAGCTTGTGGACTGATAGTTTGGTGAGACGCACGCCCACCACCCATGGAATACTACCGTCCACCGTCTGACCCTGCGAGATGCGCCAATGAAATTAGGCGTTTATGCGCTCCCACGCCGCGGCTTCGGCCGCCGCTACCGGAGTGATCCCGGCGATTCTGGCTGATTCCAGGACATCAAGGGTGGTCTGGTAGACCTTCAGCACCTGTTCGCGGGCTCGTTCAACGTTGGCCCCAACCAACTCTTCGGCAACCTGGATCACCCCACCGCAATTGACCATAAAGTCTGGGGCATACAAAATTCCGGCCGCCGCAAGGAGGTCCCCACCCCAAAGATCGGCCAGTTGGTTATTGGCCCCGCCGCAGACCAACGAGACGCCGGCAGCGTTCAGCTGTGGGACCAGCTCAGAGGTTATGAACCCGCCCATGGCATTAGGGGAAATAATCGATGGACCGGCCGCCAGCATTTCTGCAATGGATTCAACGAAAACAACATCGGGGAATCTGGCCAAAATATCGGCTCGGACGGCAGCCGAGGGATCCATGGCGATTACCCGGGCGCCACCGGATTCAATCAGGTGAGAAATGAGCCTCCCACCAACTTTGCCGGTGCCAATCACGCCCACGGTCGATGTCGACAGGTCGCCGCTTCCGGTCATAAATGTGACGGCGGCCTGCATCCCCTGCCAAATCCCCAGTGCGGTCAAGATCCCCGAGTCCCCGACGCCACCCTTGTCCGGGGAACGTCCGGTCACATATTGACTGGTTTCACCGACGATATCCATGTCGGCAACCTGCATCCCCACGTCACCGGCGGTGACATATTTCCCACCCAAGGACTCAATCAAGGTTCCATAGTTAAGTAATTCCTGGCGCGACTTATGGGCCGGATCAGCGAGTAAAACAGCCTTTCCACCCCCGTGATTGAGTCCCGCGAGCGCATTTTTCAACGTCATGGCCCGCGAAAGGCGAAGTGCATCCGCGTAGGCGGCTGCCGCCGGGTTTGGGTGCTCGGAATAAAGGGACATCCGGGTACCGCCAAGGGCTGGCCCCAATTTCGTTGAGTGAATGGCCACCACCGCGCGTAGACCGGTATCCGGATCTTGGCTGATCACGATCTCTTCGTGGTCGGAAAACTGGGCCCACGGATCGCTGAAGTTTTCCATATGATCAGGGTAGGGCCCGCAACAATCTGGTGACGAGTGACCGCCAGGAGTAGCCTTGGGTTGCGAACTGGGTAAACAGGGTTACGGTTGCGAGCAGTTGAACAGTTGAACGCGTGAAAACGACAAGAGGTGTTAATTCAATCATGAACCAATTAAGCCCGAGGCCATTTGGTAGTTCGGTGAACCAAACCGCTACCAATGCATTCGCTAGCAATGCACGGATTTCACGAATAAGCCCCATTCCTGGAACGGAACACTTAATGACACCCGGCGAGGTTGCGGTGCTGTTTCGCGTTGACCCAAAGACCGTCACCCGCTGGGCTAAGGCGGGCAAACTCACCAGCATTCGCACGCTCGGGGGTCACCGGCGTTACCGGTCCTCCGAAGTACGCTCACTTTTGGAAAAGAGTGGCGCTCGAATCGGAGACGGGATTTAGCATTCCGATCACCCGGTAGTTCCGGGAGGTAGTCTTGGGGTGTGGCCGAACCGTTTTATCAGTCGATTGTGTTCATTGCCAAGGGTGCCTTCAAGGCCCTCGGTCTCAAAATCGAGGTGATCGGCGAGGAAAACATTCCACTCTCCGGTGGCGTTCTTCTGGCCATCAATCACACCAGTTATTTAGACTTTGCCCTCGGTGGGATTCCGGCCCACCTGCGCGGACGCCGACTCGTCCGCTTCATGGCTAAGGATTCGATTTTCAGACATAAAATTGCTGGGCCACTCATGCGGGGGATGAAACACATCCCCGTTGACCGTGACGCAGGTTCGCAGGCTTTCCGCGACGCCGTTGCCGACCTGAAGAAGGGTGAGATCGTCGGGGTGTTCCCCGAGGCGACCATGAGTAGGTCACTGGACATTAAAGGCATCAAGAGCGGAACAATCCGGATGGCCCGTATTGCCCAAGTACCGGTGCTTCCCATGATTATTTTCGGTGGTCACCGCGTGTTTTCCTATGCGGGAAAGGACTTAACGCGTGGTCGACCGGTGGTAATCATGGTGGGGAAACCACTCGACATCACCGGGGAACCCGAGGAAGCAACCGATCGATTGCGCGAGGCTCTGCGTGATCTATTAGCGCAGGCCATTGATCGCTATCCAGATAATGTTGCA